>Ga0105250_10000034_pt1 | contig 157547 bp, 146 predicted proteins | sample KBSS54metaG_FD_80425 | JGI IMG/M metagenome (GOLD analysis project Ga0105250, IMG submission 80425) | Switchgrass rhizosphere microbial communities from Kellogg Biological Station, Michigan, USA - KBS S5-4 metaG | ecosystem: Host-associated > Plants > Roots > Rhizosphere > Soil | place...
GGATAAGAGCTTCGTTGGCGCATGGAAATCCTGGCGATAAGGGTGATCGCGTCCGCTTAAAAATACGCGGACACCATCGCCCTTAATGCTGGAGTTCGGAAGGTGAGTTCGCCGGACGCTTACGGTTCTACCAGACTGACCGCATAATGATCGCTGAAACCGCCTTTTTGCATGCTGCTGCGCGAAATCTGAGCCCGGAATCCTCTGCTCAATGTAAAGATTTCAATCTCAAGCGCGGACTTGTCTACCGTGGAAACCAGGGTCAACTTTTTCAACAGAATCGGCCGTTTTCTGCCTTTCGTGACCGGCTGAAAAGGAGCAAGACGGCCGTTGGCCAGAAGCATAGTCTGGAGATGTCTACGGTGCAGGGGGCAGTCCAAAGCAGCCAACGGGTTGTCTAGTAGATCTGGGGCGACTTAATCAATCACGACCCTGTACGTCGTACAACCTACGCACACTCGACCAGAGGTCGTATAAATCGTCAGCCATGCGTTCCGCCACGCGAGCTCTCTTTTCAGGGGTAGTCAGTACCAGCAAATGCTCATCGCTTGGATTTTTCATGTTGAGTTCAGTGGTGTAGCGCCATAGCAACCCGTTGCTACTCACACCGTTGTTTTCTAACAGTGCTGTCAGTGCATCCAGGCGACTGTAATCATGTGGGTGGGATTCAGCATCGCAGTAATAACCGCAGTAAAAGCGGTGATCGAGTTCGATATAAACCGCGCCTGATATAGAGCCTAGCTCGTAAAAAAGGCCAAAATGGCGGTTATCCCTGACCGCGCTGTAGTAACGGTCGATTATCGCCGCCGTCGGCGCCTTAAAGGGTTTGGGCAGCTCGGGGTATTTAACCTCTATGCACTGCGCAACTGCTTGCCAGAGTTCCAGTTACAGGTCTTTCAAGGTCTCGGTGTAAGCCTTTTGCAAGTCCCGGACCACTAGCAGGTTGTTACCCTGACGTAACGTCTGCTTGATTGCGTCCATGTAGGCATGTCCCTGGTTTTGGAAGGTCAATTTTGCGATGAGATCGATATATTGCAGCAGACTTTCACGCACGGCAGCTTCGCGGATCACCCACGGTTGGCATCGCTCCAGCCAAGGCAGGATGTCGGCAGCGTAGCTGATGCGTTGGTAGTCGATGCCAAGACAACTGCGCGTATCGGCGTCGCGGCCGTCCAAGGTAAGGTAGATCGGCGGATAGGTATGGTAGCCCTCGCCCTGAAGGGTCTCCAGGTAGCGAAATAGCTGAGCCTCTTGGTCCTCAGCGTAGAGTTTGTTTTCGATGATGATCGCTTGCTGCTTGGCGTTACGGATCAGGATGTCTACGTTGCGGTATTCAACATCCACCGTGACGTCGCGGCAGTCGAAACCCTCGATATTCAATGCATCCAGCAGTAGTTGCAACAGTTTGCCACCGGCCGCATGAACGCCTTGGGGGTTGAGCAAAAAGGCCAAGTAGCGAGAGTGCAGGCGCACTTCATCCGAGCCACTACGCAGTAAGGTGAACAGGTTGAAAGACGGGGGGCGATGCAGTTCGGCCCGGAGTAAGGCGGCGCGGTTGAGCAAGGTGTGCAAGGTTCATCTCCCTATGCTTGTAATGTTGAGGGGTTGTATTGTGCCTTCACTGAATCCACATCCGGTTATGCCGTTCGCTCAAGTTTAGGAGCTGCCGAATACGAATATCAGCCTTTAGTGAGAAGCAAGCCCAGTGTGAGCGTCCTCATCTGGCCGATCGTTGCCTTTCGCGAAGAGCAGCTTAGGGTCGATTTTAGCCGGTCACAGAAGGCATAAATGGGCTATCAGCGACATTACACTGTCGATTATTTAACTTGCTGAAACGTTTCATCAAGTTTATAAAAATGGCACAACTCCAAGAAAGGCTGCCGCCATGAACCTGCTCAAACTTTTTGTTGCCGTCAGCGCGCTCTCCGCTGCCTCCCATGCCATGGCCTGGGATTACGTTCTGCTCGATACTGACAAAGCTGCCCAGAGCTGGCAGATCAGCAGTCAGCAACTCGGAATAAAAACCGACAAACCTTTCAACGTTACCTTGCGCACCTTGCACGGCGGTCGGCAGGAGGGCGTCAGCATCGTCGACATTGATAACGGCAAGATGAAACTCTCGGTAGTGCCGACTCGCGGAATGAACGTCTTGCAGGCCTCGGTTGGCAATGTACGTATGGGCTGGGCTTCGCCGGTCAAGGAAGTGGTCAATCCGTCTTTCATCGAACTCAATGGCCGCGGTGGTCTGGGCTGGTTGGAAGGTTTCAATGAGCTGGTCACCCGCTGCGGATACGAATGGGTCGGCCACCCCGGCGTCGACAACGGCGAACTGCTGACCCTGCACGGTCGGGCCGCCAACATTCCTGCGAATAAAGTCACGCTGCATATCGATGAAAAACCACCGTACGCCATCACCCTGCGCGGCGAGCTGAAAGAGCAGGCGTTCAAGAAGGTCGACTTCTCGGTCGCGACCGAACTGGTCACCGAACCCGGCAGCGTCGTGTTCGCCCTCAACGACACCCTGACCAACAACGGCGACTATCCTAAGGAATACCAGGCGCTGTATCACAGCAACTTCAGCACCCCGTTCCTGGAGCAGGGCGCTCGTTTCGCAGCGCCGGTGAAACAGGTGTCGCCGTTCAACGACAAGGCCAAGGACGATCTCCCCGACTGGCAAACCTACCGCGCACCGACCAGGGACTACGACGAAACGGTGTACAACGTGGTGCCGTATGCCGATGCCAAGGGCGATACGTTGACCGTGTTGCATAACAAGGCCGGCAGCCTGGGCGTTTCGGTCGGCTTCAATACCCAGACACTGCCCGTGTTTTCCCTGTGGAAAAACACCGACACCCAAGGCCAGGGCTATGTCACGGGGCTGGAGCCGGGGACAAGTTTTTCCTACAACCGCCGTTATCAGCGGCCACTGAATCTGGTACCGACAATTGGGCCCAAGGAACACAAGCAGTTCCGCATCAGCTATAGCTTGTTGGCGGATAAGGCGGCGGTGGATAGAGCCTTGAAGCAGGTTAGCGAGATTCAGGATGGGCGGGAGACTGAGGTTCGGCAGACGCCGTTGGTTGATCTTACCAAGGGGTGACACGGGCTGGAGCATTGTCGGCCGATATTGCAGCCCCCCGGCCATGTGTTCGCGTCTGATCCCGTCGGCTTGTTCAAGGTCCACCAGCGAGCGCGCGACCTTGAGCGGCGATGGGCTGCTCGCAACGATTCGGTCACTGTCCGCGGTAGGCCGATTGTAGCCTTCGATTAATGACTGCGTTTTGATGGAGCGTGGGACACTCAGCTGGGCCTGGATCTTTTCTGGATTATTTCTTTCAAGTCGCTACCACTTAAAGTGTTCATTTAAAGAAAACACCTCTGAGAAAAAAGGAGTTTTCCTGCAACCACTCCTGCTTGGACTCTGCAAACCTGTTTGGGCTCATTTTCCATGGACTCGAAATCAATGTCGTAAATGGCAGAACAGGATGAATACGAGATGAAAAAAAAAGGATTTGCTCAGCGTTTAGGTCGTCGATTGGCGGTAGTCTATAAAATTTACTCACACCGAGAGGCTTCATTCGCCTGCTGGCTGAGGGTAAAGGGCATGCCATCTATCGTGGCCACTTGGGTAGTTAGGGCCCTTAAGCTAATCCTGGCAGGAGTGCTACTTTACGTTGCGTTCTGGGGGACGCTTATTTTTATAGGTTGTCTAGGCCTTTCGGCTTTTTTAAGGTACTACGATAGTGATGAGGACACTGTTGTTGGATTTCAGGGCGACAAACTGTTTCCTGACCACTACTCGTCTAAAAACTCGCACGATTCAAAATTTGATTAGTGGGCAAAAAGGCTGCTACTCGTTCTTGAGGGCTTAGGCGACTTTCTTGATCGCGTCTTTGCCTTTGCCGCCTTGCTGTTGCGCCCCGCTTGTTCCATCTGACATTCCCTGAAGAGTAGCGCCTGCCTTTACCCCTGCGAACGCGAGTGCGGTCATCCAGAAGGCTGGGAGGATGATAAACAGTGCCCCCATGACATAGTTCAACAGCATGTCGGCTTGCGTGTTGTTCATGCCCATCAGCGGATTCAGTGTGGAGTGAGGCGAGCTTGCACCATAGAGCGCGTCCAAGATGGTGGTATCAATCCAGCGTGCGATCTGCAGCCAGAAGTCGACGAAGATCATTGCGAACTGTACGACGGAAACAGTGATGGTTGCCTTCAAGTCGTAGGTGCTGAACATCAGCACCAGTGGTATGCAGATCACCAGAGCCATCTTGAGAGCGGCGAGCACCATAGGCAGTGCCTGGCGTACAACGTCCATCGCCGGAAAGTACGCCAGGGTACCCACCGTCAATCCTACGGTTCCTGTCACACGACTCATGTCATTGAACAGTGAGCCTGCGACCTGGCCACCGTAATCGGTGTACACCTTGCCCTGAGTCATCCTCTGGCTACTGGGCGAAACCACCTGCCGAATGATTGCGTCGTTGACCTCATCCTGGGACATGAAGCTTGCCCATCGAATGAAGCGTTCCAGCAAGCTACTGTCGACCTGGTTGATCAATCGGGCGCGAAGCCCTCGATCGGTATCTGCCCACCACTGGCTGCATGTTGGGTAACCGCCGCCGTTCTTAACCTGGGCAAGACCCATATCTCTTACTGAATCGTAGGGCCACGGAGTGCGTGGTGTCTTTGATTGGTAGGTGTCGTAGTAGCCTGCATGGCCGGAGAAGTACCTGGAACCAATCCAGTTGATATCGTTGGTTAGCTCATCAGTGAGGTTTGGGCGGTTCATAAACAGCTTTGCCCGGGAGTGGCCGTAGCAGTCGTTGGTAAAGTCAGCGACCTCTTGAGCGAGCACTGGATCATGCAGGCGTGTGTTGTTCACTTGCATGCGCATCTGCCGGAGATCAGTGCCGCACGGAATGGCTGCAACGGCCGCACCTGTAACCGCTTTAGAAATTGAGTGCACAAAGAACCACCAAACCGGTACTTGAGCACTCTGGTTGTTCAGCGAGGTGAAGGATCTACCCCAGCCCGTATCAGCGGGAGCAGGTACCTGGTACTGGCATTGTTCGGAGCGGCTCTCATCAAATTTCAGGGTGCTGAGATCCAGGTTGATGAAGGGCATGCCTGCGAACATGATCACGGCGGTGGCCAGCCAAAGACGGCTTTCGATGCGTGTGCTGGCCAGCAAGCCTTTGTTGCCCTCATCAGCGCCTTCGCCACGCGCCTTGAGCCACTCCTGGAGAATGATGGCGAAGATGGGAAGGGCGAACATGCCGGAGTCGAGCAGGACGTCCCAGATGCCGTTGCTGACGAGCCAGCCCACGAGGGTGAGGTAGTACTCAAGGTAATCGTTGGTGTAGAGCGTCATATCAGACCCCTTGCCGCAGTAGGGTGCGGATCAGCTCAATCAGCAGTAGCGACAGAACAACGCTGACTTCTGTTTTGCGTCTACTTGCCTTGGCGGCGGTGCTGTCTCCAAACAGATGATCTCTGTAGCGCAGCCATACCCATAAAGCGGCGGAGTAAAGCGCCACCCTCCACGCAAAAAAGTCCCAATAGGAACTGGCTCGCCATTTCTGCCAGGCGGGAAGGCCTTCCATGAGATGGATGCCCATCACGTTGAAGATGAGTGCGATAAGAATGGCTAAGCCCGCAATCGTGATGGGTGCCAAGACGCTCTTCTTAAGGTGTCGACGTTCATGGTCTCGCGTCATGGCTTTGGTCTCCGGCCACTGGCGGAGCTGTCTTTTTCCGCTTGCTCAAGACGATTGGTTTCTGGATCCCCTTCGTAAATGGCCCGTGAGTTGTCTTTGCGTTCTCTGTGGCGAGCGATGATCGCGGCTGGGGAGTTGCTGGTCAGGGATCTGCGCAGCTCCAGCTCGGTTTTGAGGTTGGTAATTTCTTGTTGGAGAGATTGACGCTCGGTATTCACTGCCGCGGTAGCAATTTCGTTCGCTGCGACATTGGGTTCTTTGTTGCCAGCGAGGAGGGCGCGCTGGAGCAGGAGGGCTTTTTCCAGCACGCTGGTGACCGCGATCTCTGAAGCCAGGCGCTGTGCCAGGATCTCTTGGTCTGGTTCGTCGCGTAGCGCAGTGATGACGCCCCGGGTGATGGGCATTGAATTGCTACCAGCCAAATTCAAGTTTTCTGTGCTTGGCGGCTTGGAGCCCGAGATGAGCTCATGGAGTGCTTCCAGTTTTGCCTCGTACTCTTCCTGGATTAATGGGGTTAGGCCGACGCCAGCCGTGGTGGTGCTCTTGGTGCACGTCTCACAGGTCTGTTGCTGCACCTCGCCCAGCACACGGTTGGCGAATGCTGCCGCCTCGTCAGGTGAGCGCCAGGTGCCACAGAGCATGCCGCTGTTGCAGTCGTTTGGAGCGACGGTGGAGGTGTCTGAGGCGGAGCGATTATTCAGCAGGTTGAAGCCTGCTTTGGTGACCTCGCTGACCACACGAATAGGCGGTTGCCCTTGACCACCTGCTTTGTTCCCACCCACCCACGGTACGCCGGTATTTCCGTTGTCGGATTCGGCCTGAGCGGTAACGGCTACGGCATCTTTGTTTTGGCCTATGGCCTCCTTGAGAGCCTGACCCTCTGCAAGGGAGCCCCAACCGGTTTGGTTACCTGCAATGTTTGCCATACGTTCTGCCATTGCACGGCAGCTTGCCTTGGAGCGATCGAAGTCGAGACGAGCCTGCAGAATGCCGTTGGTGAGCAGGTTGTATAGGCCTGGATCTGCACGTTGAATGATCAGTGCGGGAAGTGACGCAACGGCGCCGGTCGCGTTTTGAATCACGCTGCCCATGATGCTCTGGAAGCCGCCCGTCAGTCCGTTGAGCTGGTTATGCAGCGTGGTCGACAGGTCCATGTTTCCGCACATCAGGTTGCTGTTCCAGCCAATGCCTACACCGATGCTTTGCATATTGCCTGCACGTCCCATAGAGACCGCATTTCCTCCGCCGATGCTGTACAGGACGTCATCACCTATCACGCTGCCAGCACTGCTGTAACCCGGTGCGGCTAGCGTCGATGGGGAGCTGCCCAGCATCGTGGCGATGAGTAGCCATGCGCAGTTGAAGGGGAATGTGAAAGCGGACGTCCGAGTCATGGAGTGGCTCCGTGCAGACTAGTGAATTAATGAGGGCCGGTGCTGCCGAGGAAGGTTTGCCCTTCACGTTTGCAGCAGGTGTAGGGGCGCCAGAGCGACCAGGCATAACCACCGTCGATGGCTTGGGTATGAGGGCCCGCGTTGGGGAAGACGAAGCAGGCGTTCGTTAGCCTTGGCGTGAGTTGCTGCCATTTTCCTGTTGAAGGATCGGACTCGCGCAGTTCACCTGCAGGCCAATAGCCGGGGCTGGGTGAAGCGAGAAGAGGCTGGTAAACGTGGACCTGGCCGGGGCGTGTGACAATGTCTCCTGCGCGTTGGGCCATGACAGCGGCGGCCTTGTAGTCGTCAACCTGGTGCAGAAAGCCGCTGCGTGGGTACACGTTGCCCCATAGATTTAGGGACAGCCTGCTGCCGATCTCACGAATGCCAGGAATGAGGGATTGTGGGTAGACGCTTTCGGGGATGCCGTGGCGCCATCCGATGTAGTCCAGGGTGCTGAGCATGTTCGGCACGTAGGGTTTGCCGGCGCCAGGGCAGGTGTATCCCGATCCACTGGCGAACGCATTGAAGGCGGCGATACCTGGGTGGCCGATGATGTCGACGTTCTTGAAGATGGACAGATTGTTTTCGTGTTGATCGTTGGTGGTACCGCTGCCACCCCCCTTTGCATTAGAGATCGGACTGCTCAGTATCCTGACCTCGCTCCATGGATTCTCTCCGGTCGAGGAGTAGCTTGAGACAACAGCGTCGGGGACGTAATGGCGCACCTTTGTGGAGGTTTTGACCTTGCATCCTAAGTTGGTGCACCTCAGCCAATAGCAGGCGCCAACGACTTGGTATTCAAGACAGCTGGGAGATGTCACTGAAGGGACGATGGTGGCGGTATCCAAGGCGAGGCTTTGCGCGCAGTGGAGGATAGGGGCAATAAGGATGACTTTGAGGTGGGCGCGACGCCGCGTGCTGGCGCGCCTCATGGTTGAGCCTTTCGGTATGGCTGGGACATCGGAGAAGCAAGCGGTACTTTAGGTTCGACCGATATAACCCTGTCAGTGACGTTCGAACGGACCTCGCTGAAATGATCAATCGTGACCATCGTTCTAGGGTCAGGTGGTGTGCGTGAGCTTTTGGGTTTCATCACGAGGGTCCAGAGAAAGATTTTCTGGATCCTCTACGTATATCTGTCAGAGAGCATCACGAAAACTGGTTCTCCAAGACCGTATTAAGTAACAGGCAAAGCTCATCGGTTTTGATTGGAGTTTCAGAGAACGCTTCTGCCCAGCCTGCCAGTACTCGTCCTCACTACGAGCTAAATACCCATCGTCGGATTGGTTGGCTTTATTTGTCAGGTGGCGATATATTTTAGCCACATGGCAGAGGAGGGCGATCATGATTTCCGCAAGCAAAGGCGTACAAGCGACCACATACGACCCAGCGCGGCCGCTACAACTGCTGTTTGGCGAAGGCAAAAACCTCAAGATTACGAGTGCGTTTGAGCTTCATTCGATGATGGAGAAGGGCTTCCCCTCTGAGCTGGTGATTGCGTTCGTCCAGTCATACAGCCAACTGCGAGATCACCATGTGTTTTCCAAGGTGCTCGGGCTTTCGGATCGAACGGTGCAGCGGCGTATCAAAAAACCTGAGCCGCTGACGGCTGAGCAGACCAACAGCACATGGCGTCTGGCTAGCGTATTGAGTAAGGCAGAAGAGGTGCTGGGTGATCGCCAGCAGGCGCTCAACTGGATGACCTCTCCCGCAATGGGGCTTGAAGCAAAAACGCCTCTTGATCTTCTGACGACTCAGATGGGGTTTGAGTTGGTCGAGGACTTTCTGACCCGTATGGAGTACGGGGTGTATTCCTGATGACTATAGTGCCAGGGAATGGAGAGCTGTATTTGTGGCGATTAGATCAAGAGAAGCATGCATCCACCTGGTCGTCCGGCATTGGTGCAGAAATCGCTGGCGGCCGGTGGAACTCTAAAGGGTGTAAGGCGGTTTACTGCTCGGCAGATCCGTCGACGGCGATTCTTGAGGTGGCCGTGCACAAAGGTTTTCAAGCGCTGGACACGATCCCACATGTACTCACCTGTGCCCGGGTTAAGGACTTCAAGCTAGTCCATCGGGTCATGCCCGACTCTGTGCCGAATGCAAATTGGCTGTTCCCTGGTTCACCGGGGCGAGGTCAGCAGCAGTTTGGTGACAGCCTCCTAGCAGAGCACCCCTTCGTGCTGATTCCTTCTGCCGTTTCCCGGCATAGCTGGAATGTGTTGGTGAATCCGTCTACAGCGGACGATTTGTTCGAATTGATCAGCCAAGAGCGTTTTGCCCTCGACACAAGATTAAACCCTTCCCAGTAGGTGCTTTGAGCAGAGAAGGAGGTCTCTGAGGGCTCGGCGACTGAAAGGTCTGCGTAGGTCGTGTCGAGGCCAGACTGTATAGGAAATCTGAGCTAGGTTGCAAAAGCTATGCGTTTGACTCGCTTCGTGACCTCGTAGATCAGTTCGGGCGCCGAAAGGAGAGGTGGGTTTGGCGCAATAGCTTCAATTTGTTCTAGCCCTCCCACCGAACGGTTTCTCTACTGTTCGCCAGACCACCGACTGGCAAGATGGGCTGCTTTTTACTCATCCCTGCGAAAAATCAAGAACACTTCGTTTCAGATGTTCTCAGAGCAGTAGAGCTAGCATGCGAACTGAAAGCCTTATGACGCTACAGACGAATACGCTATGAGTGTCAGCTCTTCGTGACTTTTCGACGGGTCAGGGCTCTGTCCGTGGTCACGGATAGGGCGTTATGTCCGTTTCATTCAGTGACATATTCCATCTTTGAAGTTCCTTCTTCCTCAAAGATCATAGTGGCGATCAAGGGGGCTGATCCCTACGGTCTAAATAGCCTGGTGAGAATGTGTAAGGAGAGCACCAATGCCGGAATATGCCGAGGATGATCGCGCAAAGGCGCGGCAAATTTGCAGCCTTGAGATACATCGTATCCAAGAGGCTCATACCGCAGAGCAAATTAACGAGAAAGGCAGGTTGGCTTTGGGCTGCATTCAAGGTTTCTATTCTCTGGGGGCTGTCAGCGTCGACGATCACTGCCAGTTTATAAAAGAGCTAGCTGCCGCTGAGGTACGGCGTTTGACTGAGCTGGGAGTCATATCAGATCGAAGATGAACGCCTTTTCTGCTGAAAGTCTTTTGACGTTTGTGTTGTTGATGTAAAGGTCGTACATGCGAGAGGGTGACAAAGGGCCGTCGCTTGTATCATCCGTGCGTGAATCTGGAATCAAAACTTTACTGTTTTGACGTGTGATCGCTCTCGTACATGATGATCCCTGCATGGGTTGTGAGTGTTTAAACATACCTATCGGCAGGAGAACTACGGCATATCGACTTAATGGTGGCTTTGCGCTATCGTGCAATCCTGGTCAGTTTGCTCCTTGGTGCAAAAAAATCTAGAGATGCGCCATCACTAGGCCTGATTGTAGAAGCCTCGCAAGGACAGGTAGCAATATGAGATTGAAAAGTTTCAGTACAAATCTGGGTAAGGATACTAGAGAAAACTTTGAGGTTTTGTTTTCCGAAGCCGGGCTAAACTCCAAAAATTATTTTTCAATTCTCATCGGTTCCAATGGCACCCAAAAAAGTCGTACGCTAAGATCGATATTAGATATTGCAATCTATATGATTGATCCACAAGATGTTAAGCGAAGGTCACGGGCTGGAACGCTGGAACTCTGGGATGCATCGAGTAATAACGTTAATGTATCTAAAGTTATCGCTGTCTCCGGCGTCGCTACTGATCGATTTCCTTCGCGTCTTACGCTAAGGGGGCGTGTCCGCTCTCAAGCGGCATACCGATATATTGGCCCTCGGACAGACAATAATCTTGTCAGTCGGGCCCAGGGCATAACCCAGATCGCAACTAGTCTTCTTGAGTCTCCAGAGCGAATTAGATCTCGCTTCAAAAATCTTAAATATGCTTTTTCCATTCTGAAAGTCGCTAACGGTATAATTTTTAATTTTGCGAGAGCATTGCCAGAAGAAGATAAATGGACATTGGTAAAAATAAAAAATCTTTTGGCTAAATCTAAAATTGATTGGGAGGAGTTAGAAAAGGATTCAATAAGCCAGCTAGCTTCGAGATGTGCTCGAATTATGAAGGCGAGCTACCCTATTGAACTTAGACTTGACTTGGATGACGAGGTTCGAATTGACGCCACGCCCGAGGATCTAGAAGCACTTAAGTTTCTCTTGGATTGTGGGCTGATAAGCGTGAGGGATAGTTATACTTACAGCGAGGCTGACAGCAAAATCTTTCCATTAGCCGAGTTTAGCTCGGGTCAATGGCATATTTTTTCATCGCTTTTATTTACTGCTGTGGCAGTAGAAGACAACACATTGATTCTTATTGATGAACCTGAGAATAGTCTGCATCCAGAATGGCAACAACAATATCTTCGCTTAATGAAAGATGTAATTAGCAGCTCTAAAGGCGTGCACCTAATTGTTGCTACACACTCCCCGCTTATTGCCTCTTCTCTTGATCCCGTTGAAGCGGAGGTCATAAAACTTAAGAGAAGTCAGCGAGGTAGGCTCACCGCAAAAGTTTTGTCTTCTGGACCGTTTGGATGGACGTCTGACGAAATACTTCAGGAGGTCTTCGAATTAGATTCCTCTCGCAGTATCGAGTTCACCAAACGCATGGATGAAGCGTTGGGTTTATTTGCCAAAGGTGATCGAACCAACCCTAGATTACGGCATACTGTAAAGTTGCTCCAGAAAACACTACCCAATCTGCCATCCGACGACATAGCTCGACAAATTATAAATACCCTAATGATTGTTCTGGATAGTAGCGAGCTCAACTAATATGGCCCTACTGCCTATACATTATGAGAGAATCGAAAGGTTCTGGCTACTGCCAGCTCAAAAGACCAAAATCGCAGAAGGTATAGCCTTGTACGATTATGACTGGACGCACTCAAATTTCGACTGGTTAAAGGCTAATCTCAACGAGCGATTGAGGAAGCGCCAGAAAGATAGATGTTGCTACTGCCGCCGCCCGCTCAGATATGATAGAGGATTAGTGGAAATAGATCATGTTATTGATAAAGGGGCTAAAGGCGGTATTCCTAGATTCACTTTCGAACCGAAAAATTTGGCATTAGCTTGCAAGGATTGCAACAATAACAAAGGTTCAAAGTCAGTCGTTTCAAAGCCTGTATCTGGCAATGCCCCGTTTCCGGTTAACTCAGGTGCATATATTTGGGTGCATCCTCATATCCACAAATATTCAGAGCACATACTTATCCACCAAGGATGGGTTTATGAAGCTAAGAATAGGTCTCCTAATGGATTGGCTGTCATAACTAAATGCATGCTGCATAAGCTCGCAGAAAAAGAGGCGAAAAATAGGCAAGTTATCGTGAGTGGAGCTGCAGATTTGAATGATGCTATTGCGAGAGCTATAGGTTTGGTAGGTGAGGTCGGGATTGAAGAGCTGTGCCAAGAGCTTGGTGGATTTTTATCTGCGCAGTGGAAGTCAGCTACTCCCTGGCAAATCCAAGATGCCATTCGACGTATCCATGGCGGTATTATTGTGTAGTGTCTATATTTTAAAATGCATGAGTGAGGTGACTAAGAAGTTTCCTCAATATGGATTGAAAACAATGTTGTTGAATTGTCAGGAGCAAGCCTGGTCTACATGTTTTTTTGACCATTTATGCCGTTCGAGAAGGCCTCACGTATTACTGCAATTTGATCGAAAATCAATCTAAAGCCAGAGACGTCAACTGAGGTAAATGGCGGAACGCTATTGTAAACATAATTTGCGAATTTTGATTTGGAAAGAGCCACATTTTCTCCTGTTGTGATGTCTATAATGTCCGCATCCAGGATCAAAGTCGCTCTATGGAATTTCTTGAAGAGTAGCTCTCCGCCAGTGTATCTACTGTTTGAGTCAAACTCATCATTTAGATAAAGGCGCCTTCCATGTGAGTCTTTATGCAGTAGGTCATGATTTTTATACAGGTGCTCAATGCAAATACTTTCTTGGTCTCTGAACTCTGGCTGAGGGATAACAAGACTGAAAACATTGCTGCCGAAGTCTCTGTATGGTAACGCTGATCCGGCCATTTCTCGGATGATTGTTGGCTCGTCCCGATCGAATAAACAAATGGTTAAGTGTTTTTGTGGGATAGTTCTAACTGAATTGCAGAAATTTTTAAGGACTGAGCTTCCGTCACCTTTTCCTGTATTTGGAAGTTTGAAAGTAAGATTTAGTGTGGGGTATTCATTTTTCAGTTTTTGAAATGCGTGATCAAGATGAAGCAGATCTGTTTCGCCTTCACAAAAGACATGTATTTCTTCTGCAATTGAGTTGGTGAGGGCGGCTTCGTCAAATGAAAAGCTACTGTCAATTTCGCTTAGTTTTCGAGCTAAAGATAAATAAACTGGATCAGAATAGCCCTTTACAAAACCTACATGATTGATTTGCCCACGTAACGATAGTTTGTAATCAGCTTCCTCTCCGAGCCAGCGGTTACGCTTATCAACTTTTTCACGCCAATATGTTTGTGCAGCTTCGAAGCCAAATTTTCGCCAAGAATGCAGTGCGGATTTTATACCTCTAATAAATTCTTTAGGGACGTTGACTTTCTTGTTAACTACCAGTCCGGTCACAATTTGGCGTTCGCCTTTACTTCTAAGGAAAGTTTTATTCTCATTAATGGTGAATCCGGCGGAAGTTATTATTTCGCTAAGTTCAGGTCCCAAGAAAACATTATCTGTATCGTCTTTGTGTGCTAAGGCTGAGGGAAATATTGCGCCGTTATTTGATAGGAATATGTCATCTGCATAGCGAGTATAGTAACACTTATTTTTGGCTGCAATGCTTTTGAGTTTGTAGTCGAGGCCTCGGCATATGATGTTGCTAATGACGGGGCTTGCAGGTGAGCCTTGAGGTAGACGGCCATCTTTAGTGCATAATAAGCTAACGGTTCTTGCAACATTTGGTGCGATGCAAAATGGTGGGGCAATTAATAAGCCAGTTAAGCGTGCTGTCGTAATTGAGTGAAAAAAGTCTTTGATGTCTATTCGAAGCAGCCATCGTTGATTGACATGAACCTCACCATGTTCGACTATGCCACGGTTTTCGATGTATGCGAAGACACATGCTCGTGCTTTGTACTGCTCGTTCAAAAGGCAAGCTATGGATTTCTGAATGAGCTTTAAATTTTTATTTGGAGCGTCGATTAGGCGATCTCCGCCTCCACGCTTCGAAATTGTATGGGTCTTATACTTTTTTTTGTCAGGCAGATAGTGTGCGTAAAAAGCAATCTTGGACGTTTTGGTTTTTAATATCTTGGCAAGTTCTTTGTTGGTTGATATTGAATAAATATTAAAATTATCATCAATAGCATCCTGCACTGACATACAAAACATCCTTGAACATCTGATTTTTGAGAGCCTAACCCAAGGCTCCAACATCGCCAAGGGCCACCTGGCGACCCGACTCGAAGAGTCGAAGGAATAAGCGCTACAAGCTGAGGCGTTTACGCCTCAGAAATGCGAGCCTTGGGTAGGCGATGGCTTTTTAGCATTGCTGACTGTCAATTTCAATCAAAGTTGACCTGCTCCAAGTGATTTCCTCTGCTACAGAGGTATGGAGTGCCTATGATTTCACCCGACGAGGCCTTGGCCAACGATCTCGTAGAATTTTTACAACCTATCAGATATCTCTGAAGTTTGGCTTGGATCAATAATGGCAATTCCCCGCTTACGGTCAATGGCGTTTGCCATCGCCATCGCGGCGTCCAATTCACTGATCCCGTGCTCGTTCATCAGCTTGTGTCGTTCTGCTTTTTCCTCCGGCTCAGTCATGGCCATCGCCAAGTACAAGCTTGGCGGTACGGCCCTGAAAAGCACCTCCGTGGACTTCGACAGAATGACGCCCTCCGTAAATTTCCCCGACTCTTTACGCGCCGACAGCATCAGCTTTTTCTGAGCATCATTCAGCTCGCGAAATCTCGCGATTTTGTTCACCTCATCCGGTGGCATGTTCAAGCAGATCCACCACTCAATCATGTTCAGCATCGGCTCTGCCGCTTTCGGTAAGTCATCGATGTTCTGCGTTGCCAACCAAAACCAGGCCCCCAGTTTGCGCCACATCTTGGTGATCTTGAGTGTGTAAGGGGAGAGCAGCGGATTCTTGGTGATGATGTGCCCCTCATCCGTCACGTTGATGATGGGCCTACCGAGCATCTGGTCTCGTTCAGCGATGTTGTTCACGGTATTGATCAGCGAGATGTAGGCGATGGAAAGCTGTGCGTTGTAGCCCTCTCGGGCATAGGTTGCGAGGTCGACAATGGTGATATCAGCCTCCGGCCACGGGGATCCCTCGCTGTTGAACATCTCCCCATCAGATCCCTGGCAAAACATATCCATAGCGTCGGCCATTTCAAGCATACGAATGCGCTTTTGCTCTGGCAGGGTGGTGTCATTCCCTGAAACCCTGAGCGCGTCCCGCACATCTTGGGTTAGAACTGTTCGGTGCTGACTGGCGCAAAGGGTGGCTGCGTTGATGATGCATTGGCGGATCATGCTTCGATCGGCACGGGTAAGACGTTGCTCTTCTTTGTCCTCACCCCCTGTGATCATCAAACGTGCCGTGATCTCCAGTTCGCCCAAGACATCGCGTTCATCCTCTTCAGTGGGATCGGTATCATCCAGCGCTTCTGCATCGAGCGTTTTGACCCGGGTAGGCGCGTCGATCAGACGATGCGCATCAGCAAACGGTGCGAGGCTGACACCTGAGCCCGGAGCCAGTTTGACCCGGTTGACCATCAGGCCAAGGCGCTTGGCGAAATCTGCAAACAACCCAAAGCTATTGCCGGCTTCTGCAATGAAGATGCGTGGCCTGTAAACCGCGGTGACCTGGTTGAGTATGTTGTTTAGGGTGGCTGACTTGCCGGCACCGGTTGGCCCGAACAGAAACAAATGGGCGTTCATCTGCCGATCGAGGCGGTTGAGAGGGTCGATGGTGATCGTCCCTCCACCGCGATTGAAGAATGTGATTCCGGGATGGCCTGTGCCTTCACTGCGGCCCCAGACCGGCGCGAGGTTGGCCAAGTGCTGCGCGAACATCAATTGGGTGTACCACTCACTGTTGTGCATGCCCGGGTTAAACACACAGGGCAGCCAACGCAGATAGCTATTCAGTGGTGCCACCTCATGCTCATCACGTACAGGCTGAAGCCCTGCATTGAGCATCACGTTGTGAAGCAGCAGGGTCCGCTCCTCCAACTGCTCGATGTCCTTTCCTCGTAAGTAGAAGGCGACAGCACCTCGGTAGAGTTTATGGGCTCTGCCAATGTGTGAGCGGGCCCGTTGCACGTCTTCGCGGGTTTGTTCGGAGGCCAAGGTGTCGCCGACAGACTTGCTGGCCAGATGGTTGAGGTGGGCTTCGAGCATGTCCTGAGGGGTGATCACCAGAGTGATACAGAGGGTGGTGTCTTCTGGCATCTGATCGAAGAGGGCGTTGGTCGCATCACCGCCTTTGGAGGTTTCGCCTGTCAGGTGCCCAGTCACGGGGGGTGAACGCAGGCGATCCAGCACGATCACACGGTGTGGCATCTCGTCCAGGTACCAAAGCCCTTGGCTAACGTCGGAGCGTGGTTGCTCGAAGAACAGGCGCTGCGCAAAGTCTGTTCCACTGGCTAACTCCAGCTCATCGCAGGATTCGTTCTCCGGCAATGCAACCAGTTGGTAGAAGGTTTTGCGCGCTTCTGGTGTGTCGCCCAAGAGGTGAGGATTGGGGTTGAACCATCGTAGCAACCAGTTGTGAATGCTCCCCTCGTTCATACGGCATGACTTGACCCCAGCGTTGCCCAGGCCTGCGGTGAGTCGATCGCAAATGCTGTTGAGGGCTTGCTCGCTGGACTGGCCGCGCCGAGAGGGCGTGCTTTTGCTACGGCGATACACCACCAACCGTACTTTGCGTGTCTGCCCGCGCCAGGGAAGCTTGGTCACCGCGGTGTCTTCGAACAAGCCTCCGGGCTTGGAAATGGCCTGCAGATGTTGTTCGAACATCTGCAGGTAATACTCGGTGAAGGCGGTGCCGTGAGCACGAGGCTGTATGTACGCCTTCAGCTTGCTTAGGTAGCTGGCCCAGTTAGTTTCGTCCTGGGCATAGAGCTGTACGACCCAGGGCTGGTCTTCCAGCTCGTCAAAGCTGTCCTGCAATGCGTTCTCCAACGCATCTCTAACGGTTTTCAGCCAGCTCGCTTCACGGCCCTCGGTTCCGACGGGTGTCAGCTCAAAAAAAGCAGCCACGGACTCCCCATCCTCGAGCAACATGCATTGAGAGTCGGGGAGAAACTCAACCCACGGCAGCATATCGACAAAGCTTGGTGTCTTGGCATAGAGCGCTTGTTCATCGGCGTGTGTGCAGTGTCTGGCCGCAAAGGCACTGCTGACTTCGGGAACCCTCTTTGCTGGCTGTGCTGGGTACTGATCCTTATGTATCTGCTCCATCAATAATCCTCCGTACGTTCACCTGGCATGGCGTATTGCACACGCTGATAGAAGGTGAAGACGGTGCTGTAACCGGGGACAGGGACTGGATCAGAACCCGCAAGATGGGGAAATACGTACATCACCAGGTCTGGATTGGGAAGGCGTTTGAATTGGCTGTAAATCTCGTTCTGAGCTGTTCGGGTGTAGGCCGTATGATCCTGGGGAGGCTCATTCAGGGTGCGATACAGCGTTGAGCGCGCCTGAAGCAACGGCCTGTCGGTAAGGTTTTGTGTGGCCGAGTGGGAGTTGGCATCCCAAATCTCCAACATGGTCTGCTGACCATGGGGAAGCAGTCGATCCTTGTCGGTCGTGCATCCACTGATAGCCAGCGCGCTGAGCAGAATCCAATACAGGGGGTTAATCGAGCGCAGAAACATCAGCACCTCCGGAGACATGCCGTACGTTGCGGCCGAGGGTTTCGTAGTCAATTTCCAGCTGGCGGTCCAGGTGCACAGCCACTTGGGCGCCGGGTTGCACGTAGATGGCCGCGAAGGCCTGGCCGTACAGTTTGTTGACCCAGTCGCCAATATCTTTCACACCACCAGACAGGATGGTGTTCACCGCATCGGTACCTGCTGCGCCTGCGCCAACCGGTGTACCGTTGGCGCTGAACAGCGTGCTTGAGTTCTGTTGGCCCGCGTCCAGCAACTTGGCAACGCCGGCGCCGGCAGCGGTGATCAGCGTTTTGGTACCCAGGTATTGCTCGGCATTGGAGCGTCGTTCCCCCGAGATGCAGGGAATACCGTAAGGATCACTGAGCCAACCAATCCCGCCTTGGATCTTGTCCAATTGGGCGCTGCTGCCTTGCCCTGTACTTTGGCGGTTGGTCAGTTTCTGTGGTGTGGGCACCGTGCGGATGCGGCCGTCGTTGAACACGAACGTCATGCTGGAGATCTGTCCCCGCACGCATGAGAGCGTCCAGTCACCTGCTGCGGTTCCGCTGATCACTGCCCCCGCGACATCAGGCAGATCAATGCCATTGGCGGTGAGGTTGTCGGGACCGATGAGCACTTTGAAGGGGTAGGGATCGTTGACGACACCATTCACCGGAACGCGGCCGATCAATGCGGTCATGGCAATGGAGCCGCTGAGCGTGCTGTTTTCCGGCAGGGTATAAACCGGTGTCGCGGTGTCTTTGCTGTCCGTGGTGGTGATGTTTTGTCCGATCGCGCCGGTTCTGGCTTTTAGCTCCCGTTGACCACGGTTGATCTCATCATTGAAGGCTTCGGGGAAATTGAACCCTGTGGCGGGTTTCGTTGAACCGGTAGCCAACGGTTTGCCTTGGGCGTCGACCGCCGTTGCGTCCTGAGGATCGATCCAGATCAGATCGCCTTCACTCTTGGAAAAGTGTTCACCATCACCAGGTTGTAAACCCAGGCCGATCGGAAGGTCGGCATTGCGGTTTGGCAGGAACTCTATGGAGAGACGTTGCTTGAGATCGTCGAGTAAGCTTTGTGTTTCTAGCTCGTTTAATCGGCGTGGCTCTTTCAATTGAGTCTTGTCCAATTCAATGTTCAGTGCCTGCTGAATGCGTTGGTCGATCTCGCTGTCTCGTTGGCGCAGACGGGCATTTTCTTCCTGTTGGCTCTTGTTGTCGGAAAGCAGCGATTTGAGTTCATTGCGCATGGCCTTCGTCTGGGCAACCAAGGTGGCCACGGTGTCGTGTGGCGTGTCGCCTTCGATGCCCAACTGTTTCATTTCGTCTTGGGTCAATTGTGGATCGGAGGGTTTGCCGGACGATGCTGCCGGCTCTTTGTTTGAACAGGCCTTGAAGGTTCCCAAGACCACCAGCAGTACCATCACCAGGACTAGCCACTTGAGCAGGCCATTACTCTGCATAGGCATCTCCTTGGCTTGACTTGTGAGAGGGGCTGGCATCGATTCGGCTGATAGCGGGCGGCAGTGCTTGTGTCAGGTTTTTCCCTCGGGTCACCAAGTACACGACGGTGGTGTCTGCTGCCAATCCACTTGGACCTAAGTTGTTGTGCTGAAAGGTTGCAGTGAGGAAATCACCTTGCAGCGCACGAGGGTCCAAATGGAGGGGGGCACTTGAGGTATTACGCAGCTTAATGGCCGTGACGATGTGATCGTCCAATTGCCAGGCGCCCAGTGGTGATGCTTCGACAGGTAGCGTTGGGAGCCAATGGCTCAGATCAATCGCCCGTCGTTGCTTGATCTGAAAAACGCCTGCGAGTGGCTCTACGGTGCGAAGCGGGGCGTAAAGGCTCTGAGCGGCATACCGCGTGAGAACTACAGGTAGTGGCGTGTCACGGCGCTCAGAGGGGGACTGCGCAAGGTTGCCGTCAGTTGAGTCAGCACCTCTGGCGTGGGACGCGTCATCACCGCGGTGTTTGGGAGCGGCAACTGCCTTCACAATCCTCACAGGTTCAAGAGGCGGTTGATCTTCAGCGTCCGACGCGGCGATGTCGATCAAGATGATTTCTCCCGTCTGCACATCCTGCAGTTGCAAGCGAGTGGGGGCGATGGGCGCAGATGCCCTTAAGTACAAGGCGCCCCCCGTGCTCTGGATGCGCAACGTATCGGTAAGTGAGCGCGGAACGCCCACCCGGACGTTCTGATCGATGAAGAGAATGCGCTCCTGGCCAACCTGCAGAGGGATGGCCAGCGGCAGCCGCTCCCAAGGCATGATTTCGACGGCATGAGCGACCGCACAGCCTAACCACAAAGGCAGGGCAAAACGCAGACGGCGCATTACTGGCCTCCTTGCTTGGTTGAAGTATTGGCACTTGAAGAGGGGAGAGTAGCGATGCGTTGCGGGAGCGAGTGGAAGCAATCCAGTGCAAGGCCAAACGGATTCTTTTCCGGGTCGACGTCCTTGCGCACGACCTTAAGCGGGTAGCGTACAAAGGCTTGCTTCACCCGCTCAGAGCCGTAGAACTCCTCAGTCGCCAGGTCCAAGGTGACGAGCCACTGATCTCGTCCTTGGACCTGGACGCGAAGCTCAGGGGCATCACCATAGCCACGCTCTGGAATTTCGAAAACGCTGCGCGTGCGACTGCGCAGCTCACTGGCGGTTTGGCGCTTGTGAAAATCGCTTTCCAGCTCTGATTTGCAGCGTGGTGTGAGGTAAGCGCTGAGTTTGTGGATGACGCGGGGGTAGTCTTTCTCACCGTCAGTCGGCCAGCGGTTGAGCTGCTGGAAGATGTAGAACGTAAACGTATAGACAGACTCAGGCGGTATCTCCCACCACTTACGCGTGCTGCCCGAGCGTAGGTCAGGTGGGTTATGGATGGTCAGGTTTCTTGGAGCATCCCACCATCCAAACCCCGCCAGTACGGCAATCCCGAACAGCAAGCCGCAGCCGGCACGTAAGGTCTTGATGTGGGATTCAAGCCGAACCACTTCATTCTTGAAGCGACTCATGGTCGCTCGCTCCTGCGGGTACTCCAGCGGCCTGAGCGAGTGACCAGGTCAGCCCCGCCTATCCACGCCGTCAATAGAGGCCAACGGGTCGCGATCAACCACTGCAGGTGTCGATAGAGCCATGTCTCTGGCTTGCCACGCTTGTGACGGCGTAGCAGCTTTCCTCCGACGAAAAGCCCCAGTCCTATGCAGAGCATCATCATCGTGGGGGCCAACGCGATGCTTTGAAAAAGCACCGCAGCAGCAATTCCAAGGCCGATACCTAGCAGCCCTGAGAAGGCCACAGTGACCCACATTTCATCGGCCGTCAGACCCAGAACAATAATGGGCTGGCGGTTGAGCCGGGTTGGTAGGAAGCGCAACGTGCCATCGGCAAGGTACTGATCTGGGTCTTTCATTGAGATATCACCTCACAGCACGCCGGTGCCCTTAGTCAGCAGCCAGATGATGATCACGAGAAGCAGAGCGCCCACGCCACAGGTGAGGCCGAATTGTCCCCACGTCTTTTTACCGCTTTGCACCTCGGAGTAAGAGCCATAGGCGTGGTAGGCAACACCACAGAACGCAGCGGCAGCAATGGCCAAGGCGATGAGCCCGACGATATCGAAGCCGTGGTTTTGCAAGGTCTGGATGATGCCGTTGCCTTCGCCTCGGCTTGGCGCCTCCATCTGAGGCAATGCCGCATGAGTGCCGGAAGACATGACAGTCGAAAGGGTCAGTACGTAGAGCGACAGGCGACGAGTGAGGTTGTTGAAATACAGGCGAGTGGACATGGTTGCCTCCAATGGCGGTGATTGAGTGTTAAGGCCGCGTCAGTGCAGCAGCAGGAAGGTGAGCAGGATGTAGATGAGGGTGACTTTCAGCGTCAGTCCGATGAACTTGGCCTGAGAGATCTGGCCGGTTGCCCAACCTCGATAGCCGCTGCCAAGCGCCCAGGCGGCAAAGACCAACGCGCTGGCCAGCACCAAACCAATAAACAAGATGGTGCTCTGCTGGGGTGTGAAACCGCCCATGGCCTTGAAGGCAGTAAGCTGTTGAGGGCTCATGCTCATGGTTGTGTTTGCCCGGATCGGGTGTAGTGCCCGGTTAGCTCGGGGGGATTTCGCGGTTGGGCGCGGGAAGGGGTGAGGTAGCTATTGATGCCTTGGCGAATCAGATCGATGTCGGCTAAAAGGCGCGCGTAGTCGAAGGTGTATCGAGCGTTTGGGTCAATTACCGCGTTGGGATTTACTGTCGAGAGACGATCTGCAGCATCAAGCTGACGAAGGACTAAGCTGAGCTGCTGATATTCGTCTACCGCAGGTCCGGCGAACGCAATAGGTGCCGAACAGCACACAATAAGTGCTACCGCAGCGAGAGGTTTGTAGAGGTTGGTCATTGATGCCATCCATGCGCAGAAGGTTTTCTGAGTGTCTCGCATGGATTTTCCCTTGCCAGCTGGGAAACTGGTTTGGTTCGAGAGTCTTTCGTGAGGTGCCTGGTGTTTCTTCAACACCATATCGGTGATGCCGCTAAAAAGGCCGATAGCACGCTTCTTTCTGATTTGAGTGGCTTAGCTCTAAACTGTTTCTGCAATCCGTTACTACAGGTTCAGATGTGGTGACAGCTTGGCTTCTGGGAGCAAAGGAAATGTGTCCGGTCTGGACTATCGAAGGCTGGCACTCTCGAGCGGTCTCTACGGATGGAAAGCTGGAGTTTCGCGTGCCACTTAATTCGGCGGCATTTCACTGTAAAAGTCTGCAGTCCTCAACGAATCACCCGCAAAAAGGTCACAGGGAATGAGATCGATAGAACGCAATTCTCCACAGTTCACTCGTATTCCGCTGGCAGCCATAGGCGTCGGGCTGAGTCTCGCCGTTGCCATCTACATAACCGGGAAAGGCACCTTCTTCCTGGAGAATTTTGCGTACACGTGGTTTCCCCAAGCGGCAGTGCTTTGCATTTCGCTGTTGTGTAAAGCATCGCGAGAATTGCTGGGGGGAATGGCTATAGCAATGGCGCTGTACTTGTTACTTTTCGACATCTGGGTCACAGACGCCATGGGATGGCTTTTCTACTTGTTCAGCTTTCCAGGCATCCTCATCGGGGCATTGCTTAGCATTGTATTCAGCCCCTCGCGGAAGGTATTCAAGGCGCTGGGAGCGTTTGTTTGGGTGGTTGTTGGGATAGTGGGAAACTTGGCGGTTCTTGCTATTACGGTCAGATGAGACTCCTCGCGATGATGGGCTATATGACAGGTATCAAGAGGCGCTTTGCAGCCATGGGCAACTGATGGGAAACCGAATTCTTGAATTGAGTCAGTATTTTATGAACGAAGGTTGGCAAAACGACGTTTACCTCATCATCCTGACGCAAGATGAAAGCTTCGCTGTGATGAAAACCTATCGATTTGAACATTACCTTCCGGGTTACACGCTACTGGGCCTCAGAAATTGGGACTATTTTATCGTCATGAACGCTTACGGAGCGATTTTTACGGTGCCAACGCTGCCACTCGATGCGCAATGTATTACGCCGTTTACGATGCCCCAGCAAATTTCGCTTGAGCCTGACGAGCAGTTCAAAGGGAAGATCAAGTGGCATGTAAAACCGTTAGTGTTTGGGGGCGATCCAACGGACGAAACGAATGGGGCGTGGATCACTTATGAACAACATGCTGAACTTGTCGTCTGGTGGAACGAACAGTACTGGCGCGCTGGAGCGCAGCATTTTAGCGACTAACCGTTTAGCTAAGATCTGAGATTTTGAACGTCAGCTAAGGGGCGATTCTGTTGAAAAAATCGGTCGCGATTTTTAAGACAGGAAAGTACGCGTCGGAGATTGAAATCTGAAATTTGGGCAGAAGGTTCAGGACTCTGATTTGACGTAGCAGTGTGCAACAGGGGGGGGCATCCATCAATATTCAAGCGTCTTCTGAAAACCGACTTTTTCAACACAACTGACCCTTAGCGGACGCTCGTGAAGCGTCGCAATCGGTCAAATGCGTCAGCTCGGATACGCATGATGCTGAGTCCGTAGGTAGAATCCCTCGATCCAACCAGCACGTATCAGCCACGGAAGGGGAAAGGATTTGAGTGTGGAACTTAGCTTCGACAAAGAAGTTGCAGTAGCCAAGATCGAATTGGATGACTGGGCTCCGCCGCTAGTCGAACACCTAGGACGCTATTTTGATGTCCGAGAGGGCATGCTTCGGCTGGACTACGCTCATCTGGCTGGTGAGGGCAGTCAGGCCTTATATGATTGGGGGCATAACGGGCGTGGGGGCTTCGAATTCAATCTTAGGGTTGCTGCACATCAGAGCCCTATTGCAGTGACCTTGGTACTCCTAGGGTGCGGAAACAGTGGGGTCAAGGGGTCGTCGTCCATATTGGATCAACATGCCTACCCGTCCGCCTTACAGGCTTTTAGAAAGGACGTGCTGGACGTCGATTGTCATGCTTTACGTGCAACCATCTTGGCTGAGATCGCGCCTCTTCAGAGTTGGGTGAGCTGGCTACTCGATACCAATTCAAATGAGAGGGCTCACTTTCTGAAGGATCGGCAGATCATGTCGGCACTTGTTAACCGTACATCTCAAGACGATTGCATCGTTAGCCTTAAGTTAGTCACCCCCGGTCGCAATCAGGATGGCTGGGCCTTCGAGCAGTTGGTCGTGCAGCATTGGGGGCACTTACTTGGCTGTCTGAAGACGAGTGTTGATATCTCCTCGGGTTATTCCAAGGATCTGGATCGCAATCTCGTCCTGTCGCTGTTTGAGAATTCACTGACGGTCCAAAAGGATCGCCGGGCCTGTGAGTTGCTTCTTGATCAAGTCGACCCAAACGTTTTTCCAGCGTCGATTCAATACTGTCGAACGCTTGCGGCGGACGATGTTCGCAGGATGTTCCTGAGTTGGCGCTCCCGTCCTAAGGCAGGGAAGAAAGATGATTTCAAAGCGTGCCTTGCCCAGGCCTGCTTGTCGCTTGCCAAGTTGTTGCCGGATTCCATGCCCTCAGACATAGCGCTTGCTGCTGCTTGGCACGAGTTAGTGGACCCAGCCTGGTCCGCCCATAAACGCGTTGCTGAAGCCCTTAAAGAACTGCCATCCGAGATGTGGGGCCAAGGCACACCGTGGAGCCAATTAGGCCCTGCGGCCCGCGAGGCATGGCGGCAGGATCTGTTTGACCAAGTGAGGGACAACCAAGAGCTTGCCCATGGGCTCCTCGCTTTCTGCTGTCTATGGCTTCCGCAGGTAGCGTTTGCCGAAGTTGAGCCAGTGCTCCTGCGGTTGATGGTTGATCAGGATCTCTTAGTCTTTGCGAAACATCTTGTCAGCACTGGTCCAAGACAAGTGCAGTTGAGGGTCAATGGGCTGATGCGGCAAAGCCTGGGTGCACTGGACTTTGAAGGGCCGTTAGACCAAGGTGAGGATTCCAGCACACTTCCCGGTATCGGTGCCAAAACCTGGCTTTGCGATCCATCCTTGGAGCGAGTTATCCATAAGGCGCTCAGTCAGATGGAGGATGTTTACTGTCGCGAGTACCTAGGGACTTGGGGGGAGGACGAGGAAGTTCATACGGCACGTCTCTTAGCCCTTACCCAGGAGGCGGTTTGCAAGGCGAGCGAACAGTTACATCAGCTCAATGCTATGACGCGGGCCAGTTATCCAAGCCTATCGGTGCTCGTTCGTCAGCCCGGCAAGCGGGAGGAAGGGGCCATCACCCCTGCCGGGGCTCGCCTTGGAGCGGATATTCTATTTCTGACTCGTATCGTGGACGATGGCAAAACGGTGATCCAGCGAGCCACCCTCGTGCAGGTGAAAAAGCGCTTCGGCAAGGCGTCGGGAAATGGCTTCAGATCGACGATAAGCATCGACTTGGAACAATGCGACGACTTGCTCAAGCAGTCAGAGCACGCCTACTACCTTTTCGCGACTCCGCCCTCACCTCGCTCGGCGTTATGGGTCACTCCAGCCCGCCTCGTTGGGAATTTGACCCAACTGAACACGAGCAAAACTTCCGTCGTGGCCTGGCAGGTTCGGGATGCTAGCTGCTCCTATGCTGACTTTTTTCTGTACGGCCTAATAGGTCTTTGGGCTGGAGATGAAGACGAGGATATAGTCGCCATCGCCAATGGCGATGTCCGGCGTGGACTGAGTCCTCGCCACATCGTCGAGATTGAGGTTCGGCGCCCATCGGAATGATGGCGCTGGGTGTGGAGGCGTCGCGCACGTCAACGGATTCGGAGATGTCCATGCTGTCGCAAAGGCTGGGTGAAAGCCGTGGGCCCTGATCCAGCCACGTATGGTACCCACTCAATGAGACGTACGAAGGCATCGCTGATCTATCGCAGGACGAAGAACCTGCGGGCGGTTCAGTTGCTGCTCGGCCATACGAAGCTGGAGAGCACTGTTCGATACCTGGGGATTGAGGTCGATGACGCCCTGGAGATGGCGGAACAGACTGAGGTTTGACCATTTATAGCGAGTCGCTAACCGGCCAAGAGCCGTCGCTCGTGCAAAAGGGTCGTGGCAGCCCTGGAGGCGGCATTTCTAATTCAATTCACAGGATAGGCTAAAATTCGCCCATCCACGTTCGGCTAACTGTCGGATCGAGACCGCCACTCAACTCATCAAACCGCGAGCTCAGCCTGGATTTCCCGAGATCTGTCGCTATGATTTCGGAGGAAAAGGCTGGTGCTGAGCGCGGGCAATGGTCATCCTCATAGCCGTATGTTAAGCACATGTGATTCAAATTAAGGATAATGAGAATGGTGCCAGCGAAAAGAGTGCGATCGGTTGGTTCTGTGGCCGGTGAGCTTATAAAAAAATCGAGAGAAGCAGCCCTCGCTTCAGTCCAGATATTCAACAACCCTGCGCTCACATTTAAATCCGAGATATTTATAGTTCTGATGATGATTTCTTGGACTTATCTGCTCCATGCTTTTTACCGTAAAAAAGGGGTTGAATATCGCTACTTTAAGTTAGAAGGGAAGCGAAAAAGATTTCAAAAAACTTCTAAGGGTGCTGTAAAGCATTGGGAGCTAGAGAAATGTTTGAATCAAGCAGAATCACCAGTTGATGTGAGTGCTGCGAATAACCTCAGATTTCTAATCGGATTGAGGCATGAGATCGAACACCAGATGACGACTAGAATAGATCAGTTGTTAAGCGCTAGATTTCAAGCTTGCTGCCTAAACTACAATGAACTAATTAAGTCGTTATTTGGTGATGGCTTTGGAATAGATAAGCATTTGTCTTTTAGCCTGCAATTCTCGTCCTTAAATAAGGATCAAGTAGACAGACTATCCCAAGCGGACGGCCTTCCTGAAAACATTCGAGCCTATATAACTGAATTTGATTTGACTTTGACCGATGAGGAGTTTAATGATCCAAAATTCTCTTATCGTGTTTTTTTTGTTCCTAAAACTGCGAACCACAAGGGCCAGGCAGATCAGGTTATTGAATTCATTAAGCCGGGGTCTGAAATGGCTCAGGGCATGAATACTAAGTATATTCAAATCAAAGAGATTGAACGCCCTAAATTCTTGCCTTCAAAGATTGTTGAAAAAGTAAAAAATTCGGGCTACCCACGATTCAATATGATGCACCACACCCAAATGTGGCAGTTCCACGATGCAAAGAAACAAGGGAAAGGTTTTGGTGTCACCGTAATGAACACGTGGTACTGGTATGAGTCTTGGCTAGAAAATGTACTAGCCGAGTGCGAAATTCGAAAACAGGAATTCACCTAAGATATGCGCCGCGTGGCGTGGCGTTTCTGAATCGACAAAAGCTTGCCTATGAGGCGTGTACGATTTCGCCCAATGGCTGCTTTGGGTCGATTTCTGCCCAACGTGACGGGCAGAAATCGGCCAGAAGCGGACTGTCGTCGAGCAGTTAACGCTGACTCAGCGCAGCACCTTTTTCCTTCAAACGCTGGGATATACGAAAGAACATCGCCTCCATGAGAGACTTGCTTGCAAGGTTCAACTCTTGGTCAATTTCTTGAAGGTCTCTAATGGTGTGGCCTTTTTTTATTGTTGCCGCGAACTCGTTCGCTAGATTTATGATCCTCTCACTTTTTTCGCCTTCAGGGATCGCTAACTCTGTTGCCGCTACAACGTTGGTAGTGAAAGCGAGGTATTGATCCGAGTGAATGGCAAACATTGTTTGATTGTCGTCACCTTTCTTAGCCCATACGTCATGCTGCACTCGATTACGTCGTAACCGTACCAAATCGAGTTGGTTCAGAGCTTTTGTGATGGACTCAAGCTCTGCTCCTGTCAGGTATTCCGCAGCGAGCTTCCTTGCTCCATCTGCCGCTCTCGCTGCGGTTCTGTATTTTTTGAGCTGATTCGCGGCCTCGTCCGGAGTTGTATCTAGTAGGACTGCGAATAGGCAATTCAAATTAACCTCTGCCTGTGCCCATGATGCGGCGATTATGCCTATTTTCGCAGCAAACTCAGAACTCTCTCGAACGAGATGCGGTCCAATTTCTAGGACAGGGCCTCCCTTCTGATCAAAGATTTGGATTCCGTGCTTCTCTTGCGTCATGAATATTGCGTCCGTTGATTCAAAAAAGGAAACTACTTATTCTGCTTAACAAGATACGGAGCTAGGGTCAAATATTGCCTGCAGCGAGATCTTCAATAAAGTGTAGTTGGTTGTCTGCTCTTGGCCGAAAGCCGTCGGTCCTAATTTCGAAATTGGCGAACCACTCGATATCCACCAGTACTTCGGCCAGTTGCTGGAACTCTGCCGCAGTTAGGCGGCGCTCCTGCTGGGTGATAAGTCGCGTCACCTCAACCCCCTCGCCAGTTATTCCGATGAACCTCGCGGCACCGATGCACCACTTGCTCTACCAGCGAATTGCGTGGGGTGGCGTGGACCCAACCATCTTCAAAAGGTGGGAGCGGCCCATCGGTCTCAAGCACCGCATTCAACTCCAACGAGAGCAGGATCAGCGTTTTGAATGCGTTAGGGACCTGGACTTGTTCGAACTGTTTTCTCTGGGCATCCATCGCATCCATATGCGCATGCTTGCCGTTCCATTCTTTGGATTTGTGATGCACCAAAGCGTTACGTGCTTTAACCAGGCCTTTCAGCCCGTTGATGGCGGGGCCGTCCTCATTCAGCGATCGACCACAGACCAGGCGTGGGACGACAAGCCATTTACCCACCACATCCAGCTTATCCAGATAATCTTTTCCTAGTCGCTCTCCCAGTTGGAGGGTGGCAAATTCAAACGCCGCAGCTTCCAAGGCCATCGCGGAGAAGACGATAGTTTTTATGGCTGCCACATTTTTTCTAATTAACTGGTCGTCGTAGGCTGTCGAATCGCTGGGCCATTCTTGCCTAGGGACCGGATTGCCCTTATCGAACAAAAAAGATCCGAATGCCTCCTCCGCGATTTCACAATAGGTGTCCACCATGGAATCGACCAAGACCCAGTTATCGCGGACTCCAAACGGTTTGGTCGTGCCCATGACAGCTCCTTACTAAATTAACGATAACGTATTTTATCCCTAATAGATGGTGCCTTAGCCATGGCTAAAATCAGGCTCGCTTTTGGCCGAAAGCGGATCTTATTGTTAGTGGAAGGGTGCGAGTGAGTATTGGACGCGGTTCAGGGCAAATGTAGGCCAGATCAAAGGCCGCTGTTGGCCACAAAGGATCAGATGACTGAGCTAAGTAGCCCGTATTTTATGGCCTTAAGCGGTCCCTAATGATCCTAGAATGGGTTCGAATACCTATCTATGGCGCCATCTTACGCGTCAATGTAAGGAGAAATCTCAAGCTGAAAGGAGTGGTCAGCTGGAGTCGCCTGAAGAATCTCTGCATGGGGGTAGAGGCGCTTGACTGACAGTGATAAAGCTGCTCGTTGGTCAAGCGGCATGCGGCAGCCCAGGACAACGCCTGTAAGCTCTTTAGCCCCAAATTTTACATCTTCATGGGGAGCATTTTTATTTCGTCCGTCACCTGAAAATATCCTCCACTCGCTTTCATGTTTCCATGCATCAGATTTTGTATAGATTAAAGTATTGATTCGTTTGGCTTGGTCGAAGGTGATTAGTCCTGATAAAAAGTCAGAAAGCTCATCCTCTTCAAAGAGCATGGGTATGTCTTTCATGTAAGACATCTCCTTGGCTGTTTTATATGGACTGTCTGCTCCAGGCTCATCTTGAAAGCGGAGTACCGCACCTCTGTTGCTGTCGGCATAATATGCCCACATTAGCTGGTTAATAGGCGAATCAGTTAAGCATAAAATTTTAGTCGTGGAGAGTTGGTCTCTTGTGGCGCGATACGTTTGATGAATATTTTTGTCCATGACTGCAAATGACTCCCGCACTCCACGCTCCATGTTGTGCATAAATACTTTCTTGGGTATGTCTTTAAGATATGGTCGCATGAGGTCAAATGCAGCTGACATTTTATTTTCAGGATCTCCCCGAAGTTCGCCGATATGTACCTTCCAAAGTTTTTCTAAAGTATCGCGAAGTACTTTGTTTCGGTCAAAATTGATACGCAGGTCAAACTGAATATCGTAGGGATCGTTCAAGGTCGCCGGAGTACTCCAACGAACAGTCTGGTTTTCTAGCACAATGTTAGCAGTGCTGTAGGTCATGTACTTATAGAAGGCTTCAGGCATGGTTCAGGCTCAGGGAGGGAGGATTGGCCAGATGCCATCATGCCTCGTCTCAATAGTCAATTGGTGTAGGGAGTGGCGGCCAAAGCCATCGCTGAAGCTCGTCCACCCACAATCAGGATATTGGCGTGCAGTAGTGAATTGGGTCTGGCTCACCCAATGCCGCCGTTGGCCAGAGGCTGAAATCGGCCAAAAGGGGCCATTCGTAACAGGTAGTAACCCACCCATAGCTGCCTGTTATAGATGCTGCTCATCTTAGCTGACGTGACGCTCTTAGCTTGGTCCTACGTCAACTAGATTCGTAGAGAGCTTTTATTCGAGATACTCGATCAGCCGAAGTTTCTTTGTGGGCTATGACCAACGAAAAGAACATCTCGAATGAAATTCGCCAGCCGAGTTTTTTAACAAAGAGCTCAACAGTCAAAGGCGAACTGCTCTCAAAAATTTTGTTTCCGACTGCGGTAGCGAGAATTGGCCAAAGGGATGAGGAAGCACTAATAATATTTAACATTCGGGCAGAAAAATGATCTGCATTGAAATTTTGTTGCTTTATTTCATGAGCGCATGTGTTTCTCAACTCTCGAAGTTGGTGATAAATGCGCCATTCTTCTTCTGGGAACAAGCCCAAGGCGTAAGCTAGATCAATCTTCGCGCTGAAGGTAGCTATGGGACTGCTCCCTCTTCCAATTAGCTCACCATTTTTTTTGACCGGAGAAAGAATTCGCCTAGATATATGATCCTCGATAACCAGTTCTACCATCGAACCTACAACCAATACACACCCTCGATCACTTTCATTTTTCAGCGAATTCAGTATCTCAGTAAATCTCGAGGCCAACAGTGTGTTCATTAAATCCTCACTTTTGAAATTCCATTCAGGGCTTGTGCGCGCAGAGAATGATGTCCGATATCGCTATAAAAATGGCGTCTGGAATCACTCTTTGCCATCACTTCTTCAGCCCGTCAGTCTCAGCCATGATCACATACTCGCAAACTTCGGAGGGAATAGCTTTGGAGGGGGCACCGTCCGCTTAGGGTTGAAAGCTGCCAGCCCCCACGCCAAAGCAAAAAGGTTGATGATGCTTGAAAACTATGCTCAGCCATCCGAAATTGCGTGGTCAACCAAATCAGGCAGCTACCGTTGATCAACATCAGAAGACACAAATGCTTAAGCCTCACCATGTTTCAACTGACTTATTAGATCTCGCAGCTCATCTGACGCAGCTTCGATGGTCTCAGGCATCGGCACCTCGATTCCATGCACCAAGTAATTTCGGAATTGTTGAAGTCGCTGAGCTGCTTGCCCAAATGTTCGAGCTACTTCTGGATAAAAGCGACGCAATACTTCGAGCGGGCGCACTGGCCCATGGCGCCGACCAATTTGGGGATCGTCTTTAGAAATCTCAGCCAAGCACTTTTCATACTCGATCCACAAATTTATGAATTCGCCTATAGCTTCGTGTTGTCGGTGAGATTCGCTCGGAACGAGGGATGCAGAGGATGTAGATTCAACTCGCCGAACCTTTTCGTACGTCGCGTAGCGTGTAGAGTCTTCAAGAAGTATTTGATCAATGACCTGTTCCGACAAGGGTCGTTTTTCAAAATCGTTATGTAATGGTGTAACGTATTGAGCTAGCGCTTCAGGTCTATTCAAATTGAGCAATTTGAGCAGTTCGAAAAGGGTATCCACCCGTCCCATTGCGGCCTCGGTGAGCGTCGCCTCTCCTAAGGCTCCTCGGGCCAATTCAATCAAAGATGCAGCCAAATCGTAGTGATTTGAGAAGACTCTCCCCTGGGTTGACGCACGAAGCTCTCCGGCACGTTGTAAGCGCTCAAGCGCGATCTCCCCTGATAAAACCAAGCCATTCAGCTCGTCAAGGATTGAATACTCCTCGGAAGATAGCTCGCCTTGAAGCGGCTTATAAACCAAGTCGTGTTCTACTTCTGACCAAGCATGCATAAGCACCGAAGCGACCTGAATTTCTACCTTTGCTTCGGAATATCTCTGATGTGACTCGTGGAGCGAGTTTTCTTTCAAAACCACCCGGTAGTGTGTGGCCCAGTATCCAGAAAATCTCTTATTGTATGAGGGAGCAGCCGCAGTAGGAAATTCTTTCGGGGGCTCGGTAAGGTCAAAAAGCGCTTGAACAATTCGTCCTACCTCCTGCCGCTCGCCTGGGAAATACAGGGCAACCCTGACACCCGCTAAATCTACGATGTCGTCAAAAATCACGGACACATTTTCATATTGCCGCTTAACGGCCCGCTGCCGTACTTTTGCTTCCAGGCGCGCAGGATTTTTTGCACGCGAGGTGACAATCGCCCTGACGCCAGCTGATCGCAGATTAGCTTCTAGTGTTTGAGCGACAATCCGGCAGGCTTGCTCATAATAATCGTATTCCTTACGGTAACGTGCAATGAATTCGGCGATTAAATCCAAGGTCTTCATCCGTGGTGTGGGGCAGTCGGCTGACCAAATTGGCGTTATGCCACAATGATATCTCCGATGACAAGCAGCTACGTGTTGAGACCTCCATCTGCGTGCTGATCTATACAGCGCTAGGAATCGAGCAGAAAGTGAGAGCGTGCTCCCCTCTTACCGCTCGAGTTGCCTTCGGGCTTCAGCCCAAGCCACCTTCGCACATGCGATTAGCATTGAACGCACCATGATCTGGCTTGAACCGCCTTCAATGCTTAAGACACATCCGAGCGACTGCTCTTGGCCGGCTCCTATCCGTCCCACTGGCATCCTTGGGTCGGCTGCCGTCCTTCGCGAGAGACTATGATCGGCCAATAGCAGACAAAGGGCAAAAAATAAGCTGCCCGTTATTCCTATGCATACGACAGAATGTGACCTTCCCTTTTACTCTTAGGCCTTGCACTTCATGGACGACTCTCGTTTCACCCCGCAGCAGGTGGCGTCGCGATCTGGTAATGCTCAGGTGGATAAAGATGTGAGGCAATGGTTAGTGGGCCTTCCAATCGCTGAGAGGCTCGATTTTTTAAAGCAACTTTGGCCACTGAACTTCCGGTATTCACTCAGACTGCTCCAAGCAGCACAGCTACCGAGGCAAGAAAACGAATACATGTTCAGGCATTGGCTGCGTGCTGGCCATCACAATACGGCGCAGGAACTCATCAAGCGGTTACAGCCGGTTCTTGGGGAAAGAAAATTCTGGCAGATTGCTTCACAAGAGACGCTTTCACCGACTATGCGCGAATTCATGAATTACTACGGCCTTGGGCGCCTGGACTCACAACCCGAAGGAAAATAGACCTTTAGCCTTCTAGAAAATCTGTTTTCGGCGCCCGGATGCTACGGCCGTTGGTGGCATCTGTAGTTGTGGATTTTTGTCGGTGTCGGAAGCCGCTTTTGAGTCGATTCTGCCTGTCGTCTATGACAGGAAACGGCGATGATGCGGACGACGGTACTAGGCTACATCAAAGTGCTGCTAGAGTTACTTACAGGCTGATTAAGCGCTGAGGTCTATGGAAGCGACTCCACTATAATTTATTTATAAATGAACTGATAACCAATAATATAAGAGCCTATCTTATTGGAGTGTGCAGTCACCAAAACGAAATCCATGCCTTTTTTCCTTCGCTCGTTGAACTCCAACTCAGTGGTGCACAGCTCAATCCAGCGCTCAGTATTTAAATCCTTAAACCGCAAGCCCGCCTCACACCGGCCAGACCTTCCAAAGGAAGGTCCCGGAATATGTAGCTCATAAGCTGATTCATAATGAATAATCTCGCCAGGCAATAGATAAGTAAAAACCTTATAACAATTTAAAGACAATACAAGACCCAGACAAACGCCCCCCACAAAAGAGTCGGCAACTCGCTTCAAGTCTCTTCCGTCAGGGCGATAGTAAATTGCTCGTCCGGTAAAAACGAGTCCAACCAAACAGCCAACGACTATATAGGTGGTCCACTCAGGAATCGACGCCATTAAAACGATTCGAGTCCCAATGCGACTAGCCCAAAGCATATAAACAATCCAGCCCACTACCAAAATCAGGCACGTCGCCGACCAGAAAGCTTTTTTCTTTGGCTCGTTTTCAAATGAAGGATATTCCATTCCCTGAATGCTCTATTTTTTATTTCCACCATGAGTCGAAGGCAGCGCAGCTCAACAGCCACAGGCTTGTCACGACGCCCCTCAAGATATTCACGGCTTTCGCCGAGGTGTGCAATAGCACCGAGACCAGAGTGCCGGCGTACGCGCTCGGAACGACGCTAGGGTGATTGAGAGCGTGCCGACCATCAGGCACTCAACTGAATAGTCCCCACTCTAGTGGGGACACTTTAGATTTCTGCTTTTGGACAACCTCTGCCTGTCGCCGCGGACGACAGTCGACCGATCTGATTAGACTACGCCGGGGTCCTGTCAGAGATTATTTTCATGCTGATTAAATGCCAAAGATGCGGTCAAGGTGACGTTCGAGCAATGCGGGTCTGCTCTACACAACTTTTACTGTGGGTGTGCGACGAGTGTGAGGCAACGTGGGCGAGCCAGATTGAGGTGAATGTCTGCAACTTTGAAGACTTCGGGACATTATGGCCGGCATGGGCTGCAAAGGTTTATGGTCAGAATTAGAGCCACAGTGATAATTTCGTCATCAACTACTGTCTATCAAAGGCCCCTTTTGGCCGATAACTGACTTGCTAATTGGAAAGGCCGAGCTGGAATGGCTGATAGGCAGCTAGTGCGCTTGAGTCCCTCTAATGATAGCCATGGCGTTCTCATCGTACTGGTAGCCGCCATAATTACGCTCCAAGATCTGCCCTATCTTGGGTTCAAAGTTAATAGCCATCAATCGTCCTTAGGGCTGGATTGCTGGCAGAATTCATGATGCTACAGCGCCACGCATTTCGCGCGAAGGAGTGCTGGGCATATCCATGCGATGGGTTGCTGCGAAAGTTGCGTGAGCGAGTGACGCCCGATTAGCGTCCCATGAGTGGATAGTGGTCGATGCGACATGGATGCGGGTGGCCGTCGCCCTTGCAAATGCCATCCAGATACCGGTAGTCAATCTGCACCGACTGGCCTTTTCGAGGCCATTGCCGACGCGGGAGGGTGTTCTGGTAATCGGTGGTTTCCGGGGTGAAGGTGACCATCGAGCCTTGCTGGGGACATTGCGTGGTGGTGGAGGTCGGGGCGGCCTTGAGGATCCGCCCATGCAGTTGTGGGTACGGTTGTTTCAAGACGTTGACGATCTGTACGTCCAACCGGCAAATCTGCCAGCTCGCCGCGTGGACGGTGCTGCACAGAGTGGTAAGCGCAAGGGCCAGCGCTGCGTATGTTTTCATGGGTTAAATGTCCAGATCCTTGGAACAAGCAACCTGGCAAGGCCCTGAACTTCCGTCAGCTTCTGGCTGATTTAGTCCTTGGCGCCGGGTCAGTTGGGGAGTGGCAGCACTATGGCAATTACCCAGTGGCCAATACAAGTCTTATCACTTTAATGTTCCCCTGTGGCGGGAGCATGCTCCCGCTGGGCTTAGAGGGTCTTCAATCCCCCCAGTAAACTGGACGGCGAGAGGGAGCCAATAGGGATATGGGTGTAAGCAATAAGCCAGAATGACTTTAGATATGCAGTCGCATGCTGTGAGCCTCGACTATCGGTCTGAACCAGAACCGCGCCGGCGGTCCGCTTTTGGCCGATTTCTTCCCCTTATGACAGGCATCAATCGACCCTTCGAAGCCGTTCGACATGTCTACAAAACCAAAGGCGATTCACGTTTGTCGGTGGAGGTTTTTACGTTTGGACTACGTAAAACTGGTAACCAGAATTTTTGATAAAACATCGAATGCTCTCGATGATGATCACTCGGATATTTCCATTCAACGCCGACGAAATCGTCACTCAAAGGTACTTTTTGAAACTGCCTGCTGAAATACTAACCGTTATCCCGAACGCTACCGTTATCGGTAGCAGAATTAGAAGTGGGCTAATGCTTATGGGAAATGCTGGATAAATTACCCAGGGTAAAATCAGCAATGGCACAATCAACATCTTGGCCCGATGGTAAATGAACCCAGATTCGCGCCCAGCGCCAAACCTGCGAAGGTCGCGACGCACCAGTCCATCTACCAGACCTGTGAGTGCCGTCATCAAAAAAAGTGGAAGGCTTAGCGTCAGAATCAGCAGCCTGGTCAGAAACGTCAGCGCTGCATACACGGCGGCCAGGCCGAAATTCTCAATCTGCACATAGGCAAGGCTGATGTAGCGCTGCAGATCCGTACCATTGGCGCTGTTCTGCCTGGCTTGCTCAGAAGCAAGCCTGATCCAGTCGACGATCCCTGTTTTCTCGAAGCCCCATTCGTAGGCCAAGCCAATCGTGTTCCGGACGAAGTGGTCAGGATTTTGGATCAGCAGGCTTTGGGTGAATGAGGTGGACAGCCAGTCCAGCTCGTTATTGAGCATATCCCGCGAGTGGTGCCAGCCTTCTTCGCTCCAGAAGAAATACAGTCCGATCCACTCTGTCACTATGCTAAAAAACAGTGACACCAGAAGGATGCCCAGGATGGAGAAAGGCACGCTCAACGCTTTACTGATCCAACCCTTCTCACGGTACTGCTGCTGACGCTTGGCAGTTTCAGCGGTGCTTGCCATGGTCTCGTCCAGGTCAGTGAATGGTCATGTGGCAGTGTTGAAAGCACACCAGAAGGGACCCCGCCACAGGGTCTTCGATTTGTATGTGGCTAGGGCTCTTCCAATGCGGTTTGAGACCCTGGTCTTGCAACTGATCGAAGAGTGCGTGCCCGTCGTAGATCCCCAGCTTGGCGTAGCCCAGCAGAAGCTGCAGCTCGCCTGATATCTCTCGAACGGTCGGTGCCAACGCCCTTAGATTGATGAAACGCAGCTCCATGCGCGACGGCCATCTCATGAGTCTGTTGCCTCGAGGGCGTCGGGGATAGCCTCATCGTCGAGTAACTCACTAGGTAGCGTTTCATCCAGCGATCGAGTTCCACTACTGGTCCACCATTCACCGCCGCCATCTACATAGCTGTTGCGCATATTCTCGGCGAGGGTTCGTAAGTCTTTGGGCATCAGCTCATCAGGATCTGGCGCGGGTAAGGGCATCCGAATCTTCCAGAGATTTCCTCCTTCTAAAAGTGCAAAGGCTTGCCCTTTGGGTAGGCTCACCACATGAGCTGGCTCAATCAATGGCACGCTCGTAGAACTCACTCGGTCTTGTGTGTTGCTCGTGAAGTCTGTGTTGCCGGAGGGGTCTGAACTGTCTGTCGCACCGCTCACCAGGGTGGTTGAGTACACCTCTACCTTTGGCAATTGTTTGGTCAGCAACTCAGCCGTTGCGGTCTCCCGCACCCTCAACATGAACAGGTTGTTGAAGTTGCCGACGACCTGGCCTGCTTTGGCTCGGTTGCCGATCTTCGCTTCGATGTCACTGATGGTTTGTGTATAGGCGCTGACCTGGATGCCGGCACCACCGCCCTTGTTGATCATTGGGATGAACTCATCCCCCATCAACTCGTTGAACTCATCAGCATGCAGGTTGATCAGGATTTTCTGATCGCTCGAAGCACCGGGTAAACCGTCGTCAATGCCGAACTTGTAGATGTGGCCAGCGACCGACACCAAATCGGAAAACATTGAGTTGCCCACCGCCGCAGCCACTTCTGGGTCAGATAGTGCATCGAGCCCAACGTAGACAATCGCGCGTTTGCGGATGACCTGCATCCAGTCGAAGATGGGGCGAGGATCATTCAGGTCGGTGTAGTTGGGCGATATCAGCTCTGCCATACGGCCGGTAGTCAGTTTTTCCAGAAGGGGCAGCAAGGACGCAACGATCTTGTCGAAGTAGGTCTTGTCGTACCGCACTGCTGAACGCAGCCCATCCATGACGGGATCGGCCACGCGGGTTTTGGATAGATAATGGTCAATCCCGGCCACCCGCTTTTGGCGACCGCGCATGTTGAATGGGGTGTTCTTTTCGTTCAGTGCACCCTCTATGGTTACGATCACCTCCCACGCCTTGGTGTCGTGCTTGGCGAAGTAATGGCCGCTGTATTCGATGAACAACGAATCAATGTTGATCACATGCTGCTGGATCTTCAGGTAGTCGGGCCGAACGCCAAGCTCTACCAGGGCGCGCGCGATGATGTTGACGAAACGCCAGGCGAACTCACGGAAGGCTGCGCTGTTGCCTTCCCCCGACAACTGCCCTGAAATCCTGCTGGCTACTTCTGAGATTCTGCCGAAACGTCCAATGGCGTTGTATCGAGAAGAGAAGTCCGGCCAACCCAAATGAAAGACGTAGAACTCTCCCTCGCGACCTGCTCGTCGGGCTTCGATATACATGCGTTTGAGTAGATCGGCATCGCCCTTTGGGTCAAACACGATCACCGGCTCGAACTCTCTTAGACCGCCAACAGACTTCACTCGGCGAATATCCTGGGTGATAAACAGTTCGGCCAAACGGGTTTTACCCACTCGGGTAGTACCCAGAATCAGGCTATGACCCACGCGTTCGCCGAGGGGCAGCGACACCTCAACCTCGTTTGGCTCAACCCCATGTAGACGCGCAGAGCCACCAACGGGGGGCAGGGGGCGTACGGGGTTGAGTGGGTTGTCCCAAGACGTGAGTTTGGGAAGCACATTCATTGGAAAGCGAGCATATTCCATTCGCTCCTCCATGCGTCTGACAGCCTGGAAAAGTGCTGTGGGCTCCACGTACCTGCGAAACTCTGGTCGATAGGTTTGTGTCAGGCGCTGGGTGTGACGTTGCTCCCACTTGAAGCCTATGCCTATGAACAGACGCCGGTTGCTCACGGGGACGTTTTTGCTGGTCATGACGTAGCGAGGCAGGCGGCGAATGTTCCGGCGATAACGCAGGACGAATAGCGCTTGCTGTAGGCGTATCCAACCAAAGATCAAAAAGAAGGCGGCTGCCGCCATTCCAAACAATGGTGTAAGTGCTAACGACCAGGGGGCAAAGAGACTCAAAAATGCCCCAATAGCGCAGACGGTCACGGTGAAAAGCTCAACGGCAGGGCGCAGTAGTGCCTCGATGGTATGAGAGTTGGCCATGGCTACTGCTCTATACCGGATGCCGTTATCAGCAGGGGGTAGTGTTGAATGCCTAAGCGCTCTGCAAGCTCGTCAGCGGATGCCGGCACCATGTCCAATCCTGTGCCGAGGTCGCGTAGCGCTGTGAGGGCTCCTATCTGTTGAACGTTGACCACCAGGCCCACGGCATTGAGTTGCAGTAGCACCTCCTTGCGTGACGATAACCAACGTCGCGAAAGGTCGTCGTCCCCAATCAGGAAAATGGAAGCCAGTCCTTGGTGGTTGGTCACTCGCTTTTCGACCTTGCCTGGGCTGAGTCGCTCCGACTTCACCGGCAACATGTCCGCTTCACTGTAAGGATCCAGGCGTACCAGTGGGAGCGCAGTGGCTTTCGTCGACATGCGCTCAGTTGGAGGATTCAGGATGCGGTAGTCGGGCACAGTCGAGGTCCAACCCGAGTCCTCGGCCCCATTCAGCGCTGCCCAGGAAAGGGTGGAAAACGCCAGCGAGATGGCGCCCATTGAGAGTGTGCATTTCATGGTGACTTCGCTCCTTGAAGAGCTGGTTGCGTGATACGACTAAGGTGATTGGCAAAAGACGTGCGATAGCGGGCGGCCGGTGGACCTCCTGCAGGACGGTGATAACGTCCGGCGGCGGTGATCCAGGTGGTGTCTGGGGTCTTATGCTGCTGGAGGAGAGCGGCGGCGACCTGGAGGTTTCGATACGGGTTCAACGCTTCGCACGGATGAACAAAATGACTGCCGTTCCAGCCGAGATTGATTTGGCCCAAGCCTGCATCAACCGCTTTCGCACCCACCCGATTCAAGGCCTGTATAAGCGCGGTGCACGCGTCATCTTGATGTGCGAATCGATAGGGCTTGCCTGCGACGTTCAAGGTCCAGGGCCAGGGAATCAGCGTCCCACGTAATAGGACTCCGCTCTCTTGCACGGCAAGCGCATAAAGAACCTCTGCTGGAACATCACTGCCATAAGTCGCTAGCTGATAGGCAGGGGGAGGGATTTCAGCGGCAGGGGTGCAGGTAAAGCTAAGACAACCACTGAGCAGCATTCCGCTGAAGTTCACTGCCGTTGCCATTGGCCATTCACCTGGCGCATCACGGCGGGAAAGCTGCCCTTATCGCCGACACTGTTCCAGCGACCCGCGTCGTGGTTCAGGGTGATGTCGCGATTGCGGACTTTCTGGATGTCGATACGGGCATTATCTGCCCAGCCGCGGATCAACTCATCTTTGCCTTTCGTGCCGACAACGTAGAGATCAAAGGGATGGTTGGCGCTCTGCAAGCGTTGAACCCGTTCAATACAACCCTTGCAGTCGATAGACACGAAAACGGCCCGTCTTGCGGGCAGCGTCACGGGTGACGACTGAACGGTGGGTGAGGCGCCGAGTAGGTCCACCGGGAGCAGATTGGGATAAAGGCGGGCGAAGGTTTCGTTATATGCGTTCTGATAAGCGAACAGCTTCGTGACGCGGTTGTATTCCGCATGCGCCTGCATCTCCGTGAATCGCTTCTGCTCCTCGCGGGTACGCGCTTCGATGCCTAACGCTGTCAGCGGATCGATACCCGGTGAGTAGAGGCCCAAAGGCCCTTCCATCAAAAGCTTGTAGCGTTGCCATTCCTCCGGTTGCAGATTCCATGCCCTCGCTTTTTCCTGTTCCAGGGAGGAGGTGAGGGGCTCTTGCAGACGGCTTCTTTCGAGTGCGGATTGATGGTCTTCGGCAACTGCTGTCAGCCAGGTCGTCAGAAGTGGGGCGCCAAGCAAAACGACTTTAGTGATCAATTTCATGTCGTTTGCCTATCTGATCGTCACGAGGTGTGTAGAGCCATCAGGCCGTATGAAGTGGGCTTCATCTGGGAGGAGAGAGTTCAGCCTCCAGCCCATGAATGAGGCGGAAGGCCGCATCAGGACGACATCGGCCAGGTGGGATAGATCGAAGGCAGCAACGGCCAGGAAAATCTCTGTGCCTCTTGAGTCGACCCCTAGGATGTTGAAAGGCAAAGAGGCTGGTTTACGAGCGGCAAGGGTGGTTGCTGGTTTGGTGAGGCGTGGCTCAACAAGTTTGGGCGCGGCGACTGTACGGTTCTCAACAGCCGTTTCTAAGCGGAGCAACTGAGTCTTCGAGCTCATGACATCTTTCGATAGCGCTGCAAGCTCCTCCTGCAATTGCTCGATGCTTTCGGAATGATCAGGGGCTTGATCCAAGGCGTCCAGACGCTCGGTGAGCGTCTGTTGATTGAGTTCAAAATCTTCCAGTGTCACAAAGCCTGGCTGTTTTGCGTCGTTAACGTCACTGTCCAGTCTGTCGAGTTGAAGTTGCAAGGCCTCAAGCTGGTCTGTTGAGGGACGTCCTCCTATGGCTGTAGAGAGCCCGGCCACTTCAGTCATGAGGTACAGCGAAGTCGCGCTGAGCAGCACCAAGGCTCCATTTTGGAGCGTTGAGAGAGAGGGCCGATTCATTGCTTCATCTCCGTCAACGAGCGTTCTGGATTTGATATGAGACGGGCGGGAATGGCCGGTGCCATCCGCGAGACAAAACAGATGCGCCGCGCCTTCTCGTCAACCGTTGGCTGCCAGGCCGATCCCGCTAATGTCACCAAGGCATTGCGCAAGGTGATGGGCCCCAGACGATAGTGCGAGGCAGGCAGGGGATGTGCGTAGAGTTGGCGTAACTCGCTTGTCGCTGGACACAAGCTGTAGCCCGAGTAGCGTAATACGTAGGTCAGTGCGTTCTGGACGGTTGGCGTAAGGCTTTGAGGTATTTGGATGTTGACCACCTGGCTCAGCAGATCCAATTGGTCTGGTCGGGGTGATGTGCCGGCCTTCGTGTATCGTCCAAGACGAACATCTGAAGAGTGCTCAACCTGTAACGCAATTGCAGGGGGCTGAGCAGTCATGGGCATTTCCCTGACGTTCAATGCAATGACAGCCGGATCTTTATAGGGCGTTAAAGTACAGCCGGAAAGAAGAGTGACGACCAGGAAAAGTGAGAGGTGGAGACTCGCTGTGTTTGTCTTGTTTCGCGGAAGGGGCATCCCTGTGGCCTCATAAGAATCGAGGTCTTACCTTTGCAAATGCGGTGGAGGAGTGCTGCAAGGAAACTGGTATGGCAAGGGGCGGTTTCGAGGTGGTGGCGAGCCTTGAGGATGAGTCGATTTATGTGTTCTGACTTCGCCTTCGGTCAGGCCTATCAAAGTGCATTCAGTTGAGTGGAACCAAAATTGGCCGGGTGACATGCTGTTGAATTCTCCCACCGCCACGGATGACATTTCCAATGTCCAAGCTGATTACGTTTCTAAACCACTGGGTCCCCGGCATCGTCTGCACGTTGCTCGGGTATTTCCTTAGCCAGGGCGCGTTCGACGGAGTTGGACAAACCTTCGTACGCTCCTGGGCCGCGACGCAGGAATGGGCGGTCGAGCCTATTTTCTATCCGAGGTGGTTCGTCCTCTCGGGAGCAACAACCATTCTTATCGGTGGTGTTTACCTTTTCTGGAAACAATATAAGCGCGTGCAGAAATTGGAGAGACACAGGAATAACTGGTTGACGCGTTAGGCATTGCTGTCGAAAAAAGCAGCCGATGGCCCAGTGAATACGTAGTGGTCAGAAATTTTAACCCGCTAACACACCTGGCTAAAGAACCGGCTGTTGTTGCTCTTTAGCACTCATCAACATGGATTACTCCCTCTCGCCTGGAAGAACAATTGCTCGTGACGTGATGGACCCTGCTTTGATTTCCTCTGTAGGTACGGTGAACGAGCCTATTTTTGTTTCCAAAAACGCATACCAGCTACGCCCCAAATCATTGACGAATGCAGATAGCGTAACTGGAACACGATCACTGTACTTCGGCATCCAGAGCAGTCGAGGTACATCGCTGCCATCAACCTCAACGTATCGGTTCACTGTGATGTAGAGAAAGCAGTCGATGGAAGAGTAAGAGTGCACTAGGAGATCCTCTGCTATGGCCTGAACGAAATGGGGTTCAAGGGCAGTAAAGCCATCATTTACAAACACGAGAATGCCTGTGGGATCACCGATCTTAAAGTACTTCTTCGTTTCCTTGATCTGCCTGTTTGCCTTCTTGAGGATTCGCTGAATCGGAGGTCGAAAGAGACGTATCACCTCCCTAGGAAACCATTCTGGATAGTCGCCATTTTCCCCTGGAAGCGGGGGGCGCCAGTGAGGCGCTTCACGCATCAAACGCTCAAACAGCTGCAAGTACCCCGCTTCGAAAGCATCTGACTTCTCAAACTCTGTCTTGACTTCCTTCAGCTCAGCCACTGCCGGAACTGCCCGAAAGAGAAAATCAGCGTTTTCAAATGGCGTGGGCTGGGGCACGAGGTCCTCTATCACGTCGCCATCGACTGAGCGCACAAACTCCCGCCAAGTGGCTTCGACATCGATCGGATCATGAGGGCCAACATCCCAAAAGCCGGGAATTGTGTTCATATCTTTTTAAAGCCCTCTGGTAATTTCTGTGCAAAACCCAAACTTGAGCACTGCCACCGCAAAAAACTTAGCCGCCCGTCCCCTTAAGCTATGTGGGCACTGGGGGCTACAGCCCTATTGGCTCAGAACTCCGTTCTGGGGAAGGCAATTCGAGCGGGAGGTTTTCAGGGGGGGCGCCCAAGATATTTCGACTTATGGCCGAGGTTTTGAAATTCGGCCACCCTCCAGACGGAGAATTTTACGGGGTTGCTGGTTATTCGAAGGTGGTTACGTAATCACCTACAACCTTTATCGTCTTACCGGTAATAGCCTTACTGTCCCCAATTTGGACAGCAGAGGTTATAACCTTGATCCTCGATACGCCTGCTGCATCTTCCAAATCGACAGCGATGCTGAGCCGGATAGAGGGCTCCTTAATTAAGCTTCCGAATTCTTTCTGCCACACGGTATCCACGCCAGGAAGCTTCACCCAACTCTCACGACCCAACCGCTCGTTGAAGTCTGCCCTCTGTACGGTGTCAGCATCTTTTAAATCCAGAGATAGCATGCAGTACGTCATGTCCACTTCCATATGTCATTGGTGGGTTTACCCGGTGAACCTAACCTGAAATACCAGGAAGTGGCAATGCCGCGAAGACGAAAAGAAGGCGATGTGCTATTGCGTGGTTGTCCAATATGCCAGCATCACCGAGGACCTCACATGAACGACAAAAGTAAATTTGCTACCTCTGTACGAGGAGACAGAAAGGAAGGAGTGAGCCCGAGAGCATTGGCAGCAGTGACGTCAGCAGGCGTAGGAGTACAAGAAATGCTACGTAGCGGCCTAACAGTGGGCAATGCTGCTGGAGCGACTGTAGGCTCTCTTGCTGCATTTGTTGTAGCAGACGTTACAAATCATCCCAGACAGAAGCACTCTTGATCGGTGGCATAGCAGGCAGCTTCGGCATAGTGGTAGGAAATAAGATCGACACCAAGACGGGAGAGGAATCTACCCTGACTAGCCTAGGGTTTTATCCGAACCAGATCCGCAAATACATCGATGGACTGTAACTATCTACGCCCCCACGGGAGTGGATCAACCACCACCGCTTGGCGTACCTGAGGCATTCCCGGAACCACGTCTGGCACTGGGTCATCAAGAGACTCAGCAAAGTCCATCAGTCTCGCCAAGACCCTAACGGGAGCCTGTTCAACGGGAATAAGCGCAGTGCGGCTGTGCCGCACCGAACACTGCGATAGCCCTGGCTAACGCCGTTTCGATGCCTGCGCGCACGTACATCGGTTCGGTGGAGTGCCAGATGGAGTCGATGCGAATCATCGGCAACCCTCCCGGACGGTTACGTCTATGTCACTCACGCTGCTGTCGTTTGTTGCTCCGATTTTTGCTTCAGCGTGGGTACTTTTCCGATGGGAGGCAGTGACATACGAAAACCTGCGGGGCGACTTTATTCATGAGCAAAGCATTGCAAACCGTTTGCGGCGACACGGCGTCAATGCGCTCACCGAAGCTAAAATGTGGCTTGAGCTCAAGATCAAGCGCATTGAGGCGCGTGTGACGTGGTTTTTTGGGGATAAGACGGCTGCCCTAGGCTTGCTCGCAACAGCTTACGTATTCTCAGAAAAGTTCGGAGGTTTTCCTTGGTTCCAGAGAACCCTTCGTGCCGGCCCAGGACTTAGCAATATTGGGGACACTGTGCTCCTTTACACTGCGGCTTTGATTTTTGGGCTTTCGCTCGACGCCGTTCTTATCAAACACATTGCTGCCCGGTACAGGTACCAGGTTGAGTTGATTGACCTTTCGCTTCGATAGTGGGGCGACGCAGCATGGGAGGGCGCGTCGCCCTGCCATGGGGCCCCTGCTGAACGACAGCCTTGAGCAAACGGAGAGATGACTGACCGAACAGTCCATTTGCATTGGCGCAGTGCTCAGCCCTTTATCAACGATAGCCTTTCCAAGTCATGCGGTTCAACGCTTCAAACGCTACGATCGTCATTCTGAAGCGCTAGTTTGTTCTGTGAAGGGATCAGTTCTTTATGGACCCTGAATGGGGAATTTTTCCACTTAGCTAGCCTCACGCATTCACACCAAGGAGAAACATCATGAAAGGACATATACAGCTGAGGCACTTGGCTTTCCTGCTCTTACCGCTTTTTGCTGCCTGTACTACACCTGACAGGTCGCGGGAGTCTGAAGTTTATAGCCGCATGGCGCCCGAGCAGCCTTTGCAGTTTGATAACTGTTCAGTGGGGTGCCCTACAGGCGGCAGTCCTCTGACGCTGAACCGCCAGGCGTATACGCTCAACAATAATGGCTCGACCAAGTTTGCGAACTGGGTGTCGTACAAGATCACGAAGGACTCGCCAGCAAGCGGCCGTCCACGTAATTGGAAGACAGACCCCGACGTGCCTGCAGGCGAAACGCTTGATCCCGTGGACTATAACGGCGCCAATGTTGCGCTCAAGATCGATCGCGGGCATCAAGCCAACCTTGCTTCCATGGGCGGTGTTCCTGACTGGCAAACCCTGAACTACCTGTCGAACATCACCCCTCAGAAATCCGACCTTAACCAAGGACCCTGGGCCCGCCTTGAGGATCAGGAGAGAAGTCTCAGCAAAGACCCTTCTGTCGCCCAGGTATACGTCGTCACGGGGCCGCTCTATGAACATTTCGTAGGGACGCTACCAGGAACGAACAAGGTGCATACGATCCCTAGCGGATACTGGAAGATCATCTTCGTAGGCAGCTCACCAGAAAATGGGCTCTATGCATCGTTCGTGATGAATCAAGAGACCCCTCGTGACGCAAGCTTTTGTGCCTATCAGGTGACGGTTGCCCAGATCGAGGAACGATCAGGACTTACCTTCTGGGGGAATCTGCCACAGCCCGTTCAGGACGTTCTGAAGTCGAAGCAGGGGCAATTGCCTAGCCGTATAGGATGTAAGTGAGTGCGGCTTGAACCGATCTCTGGCTGCTGATGTTGGCAGCCTTTTATTCGTCCTTGCGACGAGGGGGTGTGAGCTGGCCAATACACCTTCCCGAGCCATATCCTCTGGAGACCATCAGGAAGTTATAATGCCCGGAAGGCCATTCATGGACTCGTCTTTTGGCGACCTGATCGACAGGACGACATATATCGGAATGAGCCAGGTTGCTTCCCCGACCTTCTAGTTGACACGGTTTCTAGAATCTCTACCTGCGTTTTATCGGAGCAGGCAACAAAGTTGCATTGCTGAATTAGGATAGAGTTATCTATAGGGAAATCGGGAAGACAGCATGACAAGGAACATTTACAGCCCTAGCGTTGAAGACCAGATCGCTTACCTAAGAGAAGCGTTAGAGCTATGTGTCCTTGAGGTTTCGGACATTGTGCAATGGGCGGATGATCAGATCCTTGCACAGGAAAATCCTGTCTACGAACTGATAGAGCTTGCGCTGATGAGTGACTCGAATCGGTACGATACTGCAAGTCAGTTACTTCGAGTCGCAACGCCCTCCTTGAGTCGCGCAGAGATATTGCCCTATGTGCTCGCCAAGGCACATGAACAACTCCTTGTAGATCCTGATTTTGGGAAGGTCTTAGCAGAAGGACTGTATCAATCCTGGATTCGGTCTAGATACGACTTTCCTGACGCTCTTAGCCTGTGCGGCTATTTCGAAGATGCCTATTCATTGGCTGAGAGCGGGATAGTTGGAACAGTTGACCAGATCAACCGAGAGCTGCTTGAGTTTACTGCCCAGTTTCAGGACTGCAATTGGTTTGAGAGCGTGCTTGGCCGATAGCATCCGAGTATTGAGGTTGGCTCCGAGGCTGTGTAAAAACGTTTTCGAGCGCGACAGGTACTCAAAGCTGTACTGGAAATCGCGCATCTGCGCGAAATCCACATCTGCTAACGTGCCGATAAATTATCAGCGCGCTTTGGACCACATCATCTTCTGACGGGCTGCTGCCGGACGCGCAACTGCATGATAAATCTCCAGATCACCTCAAGCAGTCCTACGACACCAAACCGCGAAAATATCTGCATTACACCGCCAACATCATAAAAAAACCGCTAATGCGTGGTTCTTCAGTCCAATTCCAGTACTGCTAACTTATCTCGGAGACTTTGGCGGCATGCCTCTACAATCTATCGGTTTCAGGGGCATCAAACTTCACCGTCAAGGTCAGAAGGTACTCTTCGCTGGACTGAGCGCTGGCCAAATAGCTTGCCGTCAGTCCAAGTCCCTTGGCTGGCAGGTTGAGCTTGGCCACTACGCCTAAGGTACGTTTCGACTCGCTCGACAGGCTGATCGTCACCTTCTGCTCAAGGATCTGGTTGTCTTCATCAGCGCACTGCTCGACCAGGCTGCGCATCACCACGTCGCCCCAGAGTTGTTTGCCGCGTAAGTACTTTTCGGCGGCATCGGTGTTGGGCATGCCTCCGCGAAATGCGGTATTGATAGAAAATTTTCTGGCCAATGAACTGCTCGCCTTGTTTTCGACCTTGAAATCGAGGTTGGTGACAGGAGCTTTACCGTTCAACTCGTACACTTCGGACGAGGAGTCCTTGCTGACCTCGACTTGCTCAACGGTAACGTCCCGAGCCCCCAGGTATTGGCAGAGACGCGAAAAATGCCGGAGCTTTTCTATTGCGAACTGATCGGTTGCCTGGCTCAGGTCCACGTAGGCGTTGCGGTCATACGGGCTCTGCAAGAGTACCGCGCCTGGCCGCAGCAAGTCGGCATCGATAATGTTCTGTAGCGCCTGGCTATCCGGCTCATCGGCCGCCAGGGGGTACTGTACGATGTGAGACTGGGGATCGAATAGAAACCCTCTGGCCTCTGGCTCAAGGTCGTACAAGCACTCATTGATTGTGTTTTCATCCAACACCAGCATGACCCTGCGCGCGCTATGGTCCAGCGGAATCCTACCTGTTGTCACATTGCTCCCCTTGCGCGCGATGCGCGTGTTCTGTTCGTTTACTTGCCGAAACTCTTCAATGCCGCCAGCACGCGTTTGAGCCACGCTGCCCATTCGCGCTGCAGAAGTGCTATCGCCAGGGCTATCAAGCTCTGGCTCGGCGGCTTTTTTGCGAGTAGCTCAAGCGCCTCCCGCGCGGCCAACCGTTTGGGCTCGGAAAAGCTACGCCCGATGGCGGTAGCGAACTGCTCAAGCGACGCCCACACCGCATCGACACCACTCGCTTCTGAACCCTGTTCGGTATCCTGCTCGACCCAGCACACGACTGGCGCCAACCGGCCCGCATGGTCGCGTTCCTCTGCGATGACTTGCAATACAGCTGCGTTGCCTTTGACGAACAGCTTCACGCCATCCTGTGCGAAAAGGACGGTACCTTGGGCACTGATGCTGGCCATTCCGGAATACGTTTGCTCCCGGATCGGGCTGCTAAGCTCGACGCCATGCTCCGCCAAGCGCAAATGGTCCGAAGAGCTGTTGTCCAGCGCTTGAGCCTGAAAAACCTTCGCGTGCATCATGCCGTCACCGTCTTGATCAACGTCGCGACAAGTTTGGCCGCCTGGTCTCGATTCACCAGACTGCCAAGAATGATTGGCGGCCTATGGCTGAGTTTCGACAGGCCCGCGTCAAGGTTGAATTTGACAAAGCGATCGCGGAAATGCCCAAGACCGGACGCCGGTGTGGCGACGTACGTCAGGTCGAGATCCATATGCGTGACGATCACGACCAGTTTGGGTTGGGGCGCCCGTGCCTTGCTCCAACTTTCAAGCTTTTCGAGGTCGCGCCTGATGCGTTGCTGATTCACCTGTTGAGCATTGACCAGATAAAGGACGATGTCAGCTTCATCGTGCAGTGCTTTCCATTCCTCGATTGCATCATGCCCACCGGAAACGTCTCGGGTCTCTTTCAGATCCAGCTTCAGGTCACCCATCGCAAACCGTTTTCGTTCGACTTTCTCGGTCAACATCGTTTGCTCTGGTTGCATGTATTCGTTGGGAACCTCGCCGCTGGCAAGGAACCTCAATAGAACTGTCTTGCCGACATTCCGTTCTCCCAACACCGCCACGCGCTTGCCTTTGAGGCTGATGATCAGGTTCTCCCAGACATCTTTGATTTCGTCACGTTTCCAGTAAGCAACGCTAGCCGCGACCGCAGCTGCGGCTCCAGCAACGATCAGTTTCTCCCAACCCATACGAGCAATCCCTGTGTGTCGTGCTTTCGAATGGCCAGTGTTGCGGCCCACTTACTCATTGCGTGTGCGTAGTCATGGAGAGGCTATCGGCCACCAAGTGCCGTACTTAAGTAAGCCTCCGGAGGGGGGCTTTGCGAAGGTCATACGGGAGACCACCGACGCGGTAGCAATTGGCCGATTTCTACCCGTCGCGTGAGGCAGAAAACGGCCAGAAGCGGTCTCGAGCCGAGCCGCCGGGGCGTCTGGGCCTTCGGGCATTCATCCTTCACACCTACGGGCTTCGGCATGCGCGCACCGCTTGCGAGGGAGCGCACCACTCCTCGTTAATCTGTAACCTGCGGGCAAGGGTTAAAAACCTCGGTTACGTCGAGTGTTGTATGCCACGGGACGGCAGTGCCTGACACCATTCCGCCTACGGTTTGCTGTCGACCCGACTTGCGCACATATCCGCCATCCGTCCCAGTGAAGACGTGCTGCCCTGGCTTCGTCAGATAATCAAAGAAACTGACTTTCACAGGCACATTCATTTGCCCGCCCGGCGTAATGACGGCGAGCATGATCGCGCGGTCTTTGGTGAATACAACGAACGGTTCGACTCCAGTGCGACCACCAACTGTCTTCACGCACTGCACTTGTTCTGGGAGGATGCGTGCGGTTTCAGTGTAGGTGTGGTTGTTGTAGAGGCTAAGGATCAGGCCTTTGCTGGTCAACACTCCCAGGCCTTGAGTAACTCTGCAGCTGCCTTCGCTTCCATATGGGAACAAGCACCAGTTCGTTTCCGACACTGCTTGAATATCCGATGGTGCAATTTTCAGATCGCGCTGGATTTGGGCTTTTGATTCCGGCGTGTCGTAAGGGATCATCACGCATCCACCGACTGTCACTGCTGCGATGAGGCCTATGGCCGCAGCTACGTTTTGAACTAATGATTTGAAGGTGTTCATTGTTCGCTCTCCTTGCTGTATTACCACCACTGGAAGGCTGTGGCGATTTTGGTAGCGAACCTTACGGCATGGGCGGCAAGCAGTCATCCTCGTGCTGATAGTTGGATCGGTAGATGACTTGACTGGACGCTTACAGTCAGCATGCAGGTAGCCTGGAAAAACTGATTTTTTCAACACAATCGGCCGCTTTCAGCCGGTCGTGGATGGAAGAAACCGACCCAAAGAGGACGTCCGATTCGCTGAAGAAATGGTCAGCGTGTTACTTTTCCTTGACACACACGGAGTACTGCACCTCTTGTAAGGAAATTACGATGCTCGTCGATACCCGCGAAATCTGCATTCAGTCGCCACGCCTTAGTATTCAGCCATTCTGCGCGCAGGACGCCGTTGAATCCTTCGCTTGTATAACTGCCTCGTTGACTCGTTACATGTCGTGGGAACCACCTGCTTCTCTTGAGGACTACGCAAACGTCTGGCGGCACTGGCTGCCTTCAATCGCAGATGGCAGCGACTTTGTGTTCGCAATTAGACAACTCGACGATGCTCGTTTTACTGGCCTTGTCGGCTTGCACGATACCCACGGTGAAACGCCGGAGCTGGGTATCTGGATTCGTGAAGATAAACACGGGCTAGGCTTTGGAGGTGAAGCGGTCCAAGCGGTTGTTCAGTGGGCCAGCCAGCGAGTGGTAGCAAAAAGTTTCATCTACCCCGTTGCGACGGACAACCATGCGAGTCGACGTATTGCCGAGGCTCTTGGTGGGATCATCCTCGAGATGCGCACATCAGCCAAGTACGACTCGGTTGTTTACCAAATACCAACTGTTTAATCATCTTTATCAAACCCGTCGACTGACTGCTTCTGGCCGACAGCTGCCAGTCACGATAAGGCAGCAGATGGGCAGATGCTGACACTCGCTGGTATCTGCTGGCCCTATACCATTTCAGGACCGCCCCCGCGACGTTTACTACAGAGTCCGGCCATCCTGATAGAATCAATCAGGTTATAGATAACACTCTTCTGAGAAATGGTATGAATACAAAATTGATGGAAGAAGAGATGCGCCGGGCGCTATTCGGTGATTCTGAGCCCTCAGCCCCGGCAATTAGCTCAGACGTGCATCGCACAGTCCCGGATGTTGTGATTGTGCAACCAGTGAAGGCAACGAAAAAAAAGACAGTCTCAAAAGGCTTCACACCTAGGTTGAGAGTTACGCTCCGTGTGGGAAATGAATTTGAAGGCGAGATGCACGAGATGGTACACGAGGCCGATACGCTTAGCTCCCTTGTTGCAGAACAAGAAGCTACTAAGACGGCCAGAAAAAAATTCAGGTTTGTGGAAGTGGTCTCGGTCAAGTCGATGTAAGTGGGTGCTCTCACTTAGCGCGTTAGCCTGGTATTGAACCGCATTTGGTTACTGCGTGGAACCCAATAGGTTCGTGCCGATTAAAGCCTCAACCATTAGGAGGCGGTAGTCGTATCCCAGATTGGCCTTAACACCATCGCTCCATTCACTCTCAGTGTTTAACTGGTCGCCATCCCCCAGCCCCAAAAGGTGAGGGTGGCTACAGACAGAAATTGACCTTAAGCTGGCATTAGATTTACAAAACTGCTGTTCGCTTCAGCCATTTTTCCTTTAGCGATGCGGTGTCAAACAACGCTAGAACGATGGAGGCTGCACATATGCCCGATGCCCGCAGCCTTCAAACGGCTTACCAGATCCTCGCGTGCTTCTCGCCCACCAGAACGAACGTATTCAAGCTCTGACGCTGTGATCAATACCACTGGAACCAATCTGACCGGAGATAAAGGCATGTCATCCAGTCGGGCAGGGAAATCCGGGTCAGGGGCGCCCAGCAAGACGCCGGTAGAGTCGTCGTCGGTCACGAAGAGTTTGGGTAGCTGATCACTCATGTGATGCGACCGGCTGAACCCGGGAATTTCGAGAGATAGCGCACCGTGCTGATCGAGTTGGTGAGTGATCCCTCCAGCGTCTGCCACCGTTTTGGTAACGTGCTCCACCAGCTCGAATGCCCAACTGCGCTTGAGAGGATCGACCTCACCCACGGAACCACGGGCGTGCTCGGGTATATCTGCTGTTTCTATGAACAACTCCATCTCGAAACCATTACCCATCCCTTCAGCATCATCGAAGGGGTCTGACATGCCTTCGGTGGCAATGATTACTGTGTCGCCACGGCGAACCACCCGGTAGGCCTGACGGGTCGAGGGCCAGTAAGGGCCACCCGAAAAGCTCGGACTAATGATGTAGGAAAGGACATCTCGCTCGACAGTGCCGACAGAGCCCCAATGAAGATCCAGGCACGCTGCGCTGGCTTCTCGGGCGGCCTGATTTGCCTCTTCAGCCTCAGTCGAGTGGTTGGGCGTAACCGGCTCTTGGAGTTCAAGGGTTTGCGGTGTGGGTTGGGTATCTTGGGGTGAAGGGCTTTTCAATGAGGTGAGAAGTTTCTTGAAGAAATTCATGTGCGTTCCTTGCTGGGTTTCGGCTCAGACCCACAAATGTCAGCACTCGCTGAGCTGATGGTAGGCGTTGAACGCATTCTGGCGCGTTGACCACGGTATGAAAACGCAAACATTTTCGCTCCTCCATCACCAGACTGCAGAAGAGTTAGTCACCGTTGGCTTCGTAGACGCCCAACGGCAGCTCATGACCGTTATCCGTTGGTCACGGCAATTGAGCGTGCTGCTAAAGCGCTATGCAGATGACAGCTTCAGGCCAAACGCACATGGATGGGCGAAGCCGCGCAATCCCCCCGAGTTTGATCTGATTTGTCGACCTAAACTCTATCGATTTTGAACGAATGCCAGTGCCCTTTTTTCAGCTTTCGTTGCACTAGCTCCCGATATGCTTGAGGAGATAAGTCATCATTCCGTCGATGTCTGCGTTGATTGCACAGGTCGCAAGCTGCTGCAATGTTCGAGCGGTAATCTTTGCCCCCATCTTGTTTGGCCACCAGATGCTCCGCTGTGCATTTCAGGCGCCGAGCTTGTGCGATGGAACACCCATACAGCTTTGCATACCGCAATGCTGAACTGACCCACATCGGATAGTCACAATAGATGCAGCGTCCTTCCTGGTTGTAGTAGGCATATGTCCGGGATTTTGCGAGGAGGGTGGGCACCGCTAGCCTCCAGAGGGTAATTCGGATCGTTGGCTCGATGCGTCTTCGTCATAGGCTGTGCCAATTCAAAGGCGGGCCATAGAGACGACAATGAGCGTTTCTCATCAATAACTTGAGATTTTTGGGACTACCAAGAACTGAAATGAAGCGAACCCAAAACGGAGACACACGTCGCCCTTACGGGGAGTGTTCCCCGTATGGGCTGAATAGGTGTGGATCAGGACGTGGACTAGGCCGGTGTCTTATAGATAGTAACCACCGCTCGAAATCTGAGGGTCGGAAGAAAGTGCCTTGAGTTAGCCCAAGAATGCCTTACTCAAGAAGTCGTATACCAATTTTATTGCTGGAACACTGATGCACAGAAAGAGTACGCCGAACTGCCAGCGAACTATTTTATTTTGAGCTTCCAAGCCTGCAATTGATGCTCGTAGCTCTGCACCTTGCTCTTTGATTAGAGCACCTTGCTCTTTATTCAACGCTCTGACTTCAGTGGCTAATTCAGAAATCGAGGTCTTCAAGTGTGTTTCAGTTTGTAATAAATCACTTTTGGATGCGAGCTTTTCCACATCAGTCTCCCAAGCATTTACTACCGCTGTGGCCTTATCTCCAGACACGCTTATGGACGTAAGTGCGTCATATAGAGGAAGTGACATTTTCATCGTGTCTCCTGCGATTGGCAAGCGACGAAGAGCTACCACCTGACGGTTGGCTCCCGTCACTGTGGGGGTAGGCATTCGATCGGCGAGAATGTCGACGACTGTTCGCACCACCGAATGCTTTGCGAACTGCAACTGATCGACGCGTTTACCGCAAGGACCTTAAGACCAAGGTCGCCTGGGCAGGTGCTGTCGATGACAGCGTTCCAGCCCAAATAATCGACTTAAACGATGTGATGATCCAGTCAGACGTTTCCTGCAATTTTGTAGGTCTTGAGAGGTTTGTGGGCTCTGCACCAACAGTCCAAAAAATAACTATTCTTGTCCTGCTGTAGGAGCTTAAGTGTTTAGTTTGGTGTAAATACACCCACTGGACGTTAAGCGGCCCCCAGGCGTTAGCTTCAATGGCTGCCGTTTCCTGATGGCGCTCTGTAGGGGCCCCCTTCGTTTCGGAATCGATTGAGTTCACTTCGGATCTGATTTTGAATGCGGGCTCCATCTCTCTGAGCGGATCTTTCCGCCGCTCGTGCTGCTTTATCGGCGGCGGCAGCTTGATTCGCCGCTAACGTTGACGCTTCTGCTGCTTTGCGAGCGGCTTCTTGTTTAGCGGTCAATTCTGCGGCAGCTGCTGCGGCAGCCGCTTTTGCTTCGGCAAAACGCTTTTCGGCCTCAATGGCTTCGTTCAGTGCTTGCTCTCTCTTTAGGGCTTCAGCTCGAGCTTTCATTTCCTCCAATTCTGCTTTGTCCCGTTTTTCATCTTTTAATCTTGGGCTAAAACCGCCGAGTGTAAATGGCTGCCCAGTAGGCATAGCTCCAGGCTCATCGAAGGATTTCACATTTGCTTCTCTTAGCGCGACGAACTCACCGCCTTTAAAAAGTGGCCCGCCTTTGGTGATAACCTCAAACGTTTTTTGTTCACCAAACGGAATCTTGGCTCTCGCCTGAATAACTGCTTTCTGAAGTTTTATGTTCTCGCGGTACTCGTGAAGCATTTCACCAATGGCTGCTAATTGCTTATGTAGCCCTTCTGCATTTTTAGCCATGCTATCTGTTGGCTTACTGCTTGGGGGTAACGTTGGATCAGCGGGAACGAGCACCATTTCTGCTGAGGCACTTGATGCGACGGCCATAGCGAAAAGTCCAAGCAGTATTCCGTAGAGCGAGTTATTTTCATATCGCACGTTAAGCTCCGAATGTATGTGGCCATCATAGAGGGAAGGTACATGGAGTCTGAAGTCGCTTGTTGACAGTTGGAGGCTAGATCAAAATTTTTGACAAGGTATAAAATATTTTCTGGAGCGAACAGCCGGTGCGAGCAGAGGCCCAAAAGCAAAAATAAGCAGGAAAATTATTGCAATTTCACAAACGTTCAAGCAGCCCATATTGCGTAACTAAGGCGGTCGCCAACGATGCGGCAACAACTCCCCAATTTCACTTACTCGCTAGTCGGCAGGCGAGTCAGAATGCAGGAAAACGAAGCAAGCCGTCTAAACGCCTGGAGGGGCGTTTAGAAGGCTTATGAGCCACGCTTGGTGCATGGTTAGGTGAGAGTCAGTACTCGGAGGGCAAAAGCAGCGTGGTGACGCTCCTGTCCCTTTCAGTGATGATCCAGAGTTTTTTTTCATCCCCTGCATCAATCTCATAGGCTGAGCACAAGCGTTCACCGTATTGAAGTGCTTGCTCATTGCTCAGCTTGTCTTCATCGCATATGTCACCCCAATCACCCCTGAGGTGGCGATTGAGGTAAGGGTGAAAGTTCAGCAGTCCCTTTTCAATCAGTGTGTGTACACCCGCGGTCATCATCATTGCGCCTGGCTCGAAAAAGACGTCAGTGCGTCTCAGACCGCTTGAAATGCTTTCACGCCTAAGCATGATTCGTAGCACTGTTGGTTTATCCTGCTCATGCTCAATGATCAATCGCAGCTCCAACCAATGCCGATCGACTCGATCACCGCAGGGAAGAAAACGGTACAACCCGAAATCGTAGAAAGGTTCAACCGCGTCTACTTCGTTAGATCTGCAGATGAGGCATGCATATGCGGCTTCTAGGGTCTCTCCCAAACGGTTTCCCAGATCGCCAAGGTCCGATGGCTGCTCTAGGTAAACCGCTTCGTGCCAGGCGTCTTCTGAGAAGACGACTGGCAGTTTGAGCAGTTGAGATTGGAGCGAGGTAAGATTTTCGAGTTTCATGTGTCTCTCCGAAAAAAGCCCAAAACGGAGAGACACCTCGCCCGTACGGGGAGTGTTCCCGTATGGGCTGAATAGGTGTGAATCAGGACGCGGACAAAACCGACGTCTTAGAGCGAATAGGCCGCAGGTTGGTTACTGCCAGCTGAGGGTGATGCGGTACATCAAGATGTGATGACTTTTCCGTAAACCTCGTAAAGGTTCTTCAAGATTGGGAAGCCAAAACACAGGACCAGAAGCCAGAACTGCCAACGAAGCACAGTAATATTCGATTCGAGTTTTGATACAGCACTTTGGAATTGACTGGCTTGACGCTCAACCAAGGTCCGCAAATCCGCACCTTGCTCCTTAATCAAAGCAGTAAGATCGGTACGTAGTGCAGTGATCGAACTCTCGAGATGGGACTCGGTACGCTCTAAATCAGATTTTGAAGCGAAATTTTTCACGTCGTCCTCCCAAGCATCTACAACAGTTTTAGCTTTGCTATTCGGCACGCTGATAGATGTTAGCGCGTCATATAAGGCAAGCGATAGTTTCATCTTGTCTCCTGCGATTGGCAAGTGACGCAGAGCCCCCACCTGACGGTAGGTTCCCGTCACAGTGAGGGTTGATGCATCCGGTCGGCGAAAATGTCGACGACTGTTCGCGCTCCCGAATGCTTTGCGAACTGCAACTGATCAACGCGCTTATCGCGTCGTGACCTTCTAGATCAAGGTCACCTGGATAGGGGCTGTCGACGACAGCGATCCAGACCAAATAGTCGACTTAAACGTTGTGATGATCTAGTCAGACGTTTCCTGTAATCGTGTAAGTAAGATTCGGTTCTTGACCTATGAAGAAAACGTTCTACTGATGTTAAAGTGACATAGTATGGTGCGGAGTGTCCGACCCTCCTAAGGGGAAGGTTGGCCGTTCGAACCGGCCCTGGGACACCATATAAATAGAGGGTTGCATTGGTTTTTGTGACCGGTTGTTTACCTCGTGACAGCAGGGTGACTGCAGCGACTCTCACCACTCCGCTGCAATACACTCCAGCTCCTCCTTAGGGATTTTGTGTATTCCAAGCAGGCCACATAGTGTTGCGCCCGGTCCAGATAGCATTGACCGGGACGGAATGAGTTGGCCCGGCTCATAAATATTTGCTCCCCGCATTTGCTGAAGGTCAAAACTGACGACAAGTTGCTTTTGATACAAGAAGAGCGATTCTAATGTGAGTTTGTGCGATTCTGGATGCATCGGCTTCGCTGCTGACCAGGCCTCCTGGCGTGTCTGAAAAGAATCGATCTGATCAATCAGGGTCAAGAGACAGAACTGGCGGTACGTCAAGCTCTCCGCAATGCCGAGAAGAAAATTAGCTTCTGCTTTTTTAATGCTCGGCATGAACACAAGATTGGAATAAAAATTCGCGAGGTAGGGAAGCTTGAGCTGTTCGTGCTCTTGCTTCGCTGCTAGAAGCACCCCTTCAAAGACCTCCTCGGCAGGAGAGGGACTGTCCAGGCCTGCGTCGAAAAAGTCATCATCCCTTCTTTCACGCCACTGCAATTGCTCACGAATACTGTCAATTGCCAACGCGGCTACGCCGGCAACTCGCAGTTCCTCTCTCGGAGAAAGAATTCTTTGGGCAAGGTCGTCCAACACAACTACACAGGCTTCACCGACTGCGGCGCCAACTGCGGCACCTGCGACCGTGCCAGCAGGCCCAGTCAGCGACCCGACAGCACCACCAACGGCGGCTCCCGCGATTTTGCTGCCATGACTTAACAGTGACAGGTAGTTTTTCAAGTTGATTCCTCTGAAAAGTTTATTCAGCTAGGTAGCTGATCGCGAATGCGTAAAACCGTGGTGGTTGAGCAGCTCGCGTGCCTTGCCGTCGCACGAATTCCCAAGCCGGCTCCCAGCAGTTCCGTAACACGCTTGTGTAAATCGGCGTCGATGGGGGCGCCCTTGGTACTTGCCGGCAGCCCGGGCTTTTTCAATTCCTTGGGCTTGGCGCTCACGCCGCTGTTTATAATCCTTGCGAGCGATCGCGGCCATCATTCCCACCAGCATTGAGTTGATGGCCCCCAGCATCCGCCCGGTGAACTCGTCGCCCGTGGTGTCCTGCATTCCCTGGTGGCTGGTCGGCAGGTCGAGCGCGACGATGCGCAGCCCCTTGGAGTCGATAGCGGTCTTGAGCTTTTGCCAGTCCTCAACCGGTAGGCGGGAGAGACGGTCTATCGATTCCACCAGCAGCACGTCACCCTTGCGTGCATCCTTCAGTAGGCGCAGCAGCTCCGGCCGGTCGGAGGTGGCGCCGCTGGCGTTCTCCAGGTACACGCTCGCAATGACCTTGTTATGGTCGCTGGCGAACTGCTCGAGCGAGGCGCGGGCGCGGCCGGCGTTTTGCACTTCGGTGGAGGCTCGGAGGTATGCGCGGATGCACATCATGGGTGCCTGTATCAGTTAGGGCGTTCTACTAATGCTGTTGCACTTTGGGGTGTTACTTATCAAGCGAAATGCCCGAGAAAGGCAAAATAAGCCTGTAATAGGCATGCTCGACTAGGCACTGCATCCCTAGCAGAGCTCAGAAGGAACCTCCGGCAAATACATTTCGCAAGCTACCTCGAATACCGAAGGACATCTCCAGATAACAAATTTCTCCTATCAATCACGCTACGGAGTTACGGTGAATTCCACAGTACATACCCAAGCACTGCCTCCGCCATGGCACTTACATTCTTGGAGGTTTGTGCCCCCTGCGTGCTGTGCCGCAAACTGCGCTTCCGTACACGCAGCGCTTTTAGTGAGTTGAGTGGTAGAGACAGCCGTTTTCTGCGTTGCTTGAGCCGATGTGGCGAATATCGACATCAGCAAAGCCGCTGGAATGAACCATTTCATAAATATCCTCCTCTGTTTGCCGTAGTGGCGGTTAGAGGTTAGGCGAGAGGCGGCGTTTACGCGCGTTGGCGGTCGGTATTACAACGATTGATACATGCCTTTGCCCCTATTGAGTCTCTAACCCGAATGCCCATTCCCGCAGGTCAGGGCTTTCTGCGCCTGGGTTTTAGCCTAGCACTGAGGCCAACAATGGTACGAGGTCGGCATCTCGCAGCTCGATCTTTGTTCATTGCCGTCAATTGTTATCAGAAAAAGTATGGTGCCGCATTTGCGTTTATGGGGTGTTCAATACACTGAATGCTCTCGCCACCACTCGCGGTACCTGTCCGTTTCCAAGGGCTTTAATCCTGTCCACCCTCTGGGCCAGCCCATCAACCACTCGACCCATTCCGGATTCAGATGGCCACCGTCTGAAGCCATTACCGCATGATCCAGCCGGTCTCTTGTTCGATCCCGTCCACATTTGCGCGTCAGAGATTTCAGCGATGAACCTTTGGCCATGCTCGCTGTTGGCGTAGGCCAACAACCAAATCCTGTCGCGTTTATGGGGCGCACCGCACTCAGCCGCTGATACACGACACCACTGCGCGTCATACCCCATTTCGGCAAGATCACCGAGGACCAAGGCAAGACCTCGCGTGATGAGCATTGGGGAGTTTTCCAGCCAGACAACGTGAGGTCGAACGTCGCCGACGATTCTAGCCATCTCTTTCCAAAGCCCTGATCGTTTGCCCTCGATGCCAGCACCGCGTCCTTGAATGGAGATGTCCTGGCACGGAAAGCCGCCAGATACCACATCAACAATGCCTCTCCACGGTTTACCGTCAAAACTGCGCACGTCAGACCAAATCGGGAAAGCCGGCAAGGCTCTATCGTTTTGTCGCTGCGCGAGAACCTGTGCGGCGTAGGCATCACACTCAACGGCGCAGACGGTGCGCCATCCCAGGAGTTGGCCACCGAGTATTCCACCACCAGCGCCTGCGAAAAGAGCCAGCTCATTCATTCTTGATCCTGAACGTTGAGCCAGCCTAAAAGCTGCACCCGTCGACGAAAGGAGAATTCCTGAGAGAGGTCTGCAAATAATTGCCAGGTGAGAGAAGCGGGCGCCCGGAAAGGGCGCCTAGGGTGAAATCAAAGCCAGCCTAATTCAGCGAAAGAAACTGGAGGGCCTTCTCCAACGATGAAATGATCGAGAACTCGTATATCCACCAGCTCCAGTGATTCTTTCAAACGTTTGGTCAGCCTACGATCATCGAGGCTAGGATCAGTACAGCCAGAGGGGTGGTTGTGAGCAATTATTATCGCTGATGCATTGTGGGCTAAGGCCCGTTTAACGACCTGTCGCGGATAAACAATAGCCGCGTTGACGGTACCTTGAAAGAGCACCTCGTATTTGATGAGTCTATGCACGGTATCCAGGTAGATTACGGCGAACGCCTCATGCTCCATCTCTGCCAGTTGGAGCTTCAGGTACTCGCAGACATCTCGAGGTTTTTCAAGCTTAGGTCCTCGGGAAAATAGCCTGCGATCAAGGACTTGCAGTGCTGTTTCGATCAACAGGTCCTCCTCCTTGCGACATGTGATCGACAGTTGGGGCCCGACTTGGGTGTTGGAAGAACTCATCGAAAACCTCGTGATCAATTTCTGGAGGCTCGCGATCCTTGAGGGGAATCGTGTTCCCCCGAAGGTAGGTGAGGGCGCCTAAAGAGACGCCTAATTTGTTAGCCGATCAACCTTCGCTATTAGCGGGTTCTGAACTGTCCGGGATGATGTCGGACGAGGCGTTTTGTACGGGTTCCTTGGGAGGAGCCCTGAACACGGTTTCGCCGTTGATTCTGAGCATGGAGATATAGAGCAGCCGGCCCTTAAGGCTTGCACCTGGCTGACCTTTTTTATCGCCCTTTTGGTACGTGAAAGGCGAGATCCAGATATCGCCTATGGTGAATCCCACCAGGACCTTGGACCCGGAGTTGATCTCCTCTTTACAGTGACTGATCAACATGTAGGCCTCTGCACCGGTTACTCGGCAATCGATGTAGGTGTATTCAACGTCATGGGCTGCCCCATGAAGCGCGGCATAGGTAGCCAATACCGCGGGTGTGCAGATCGAAATACTTTGTTTCGTTGGTGAACGATTGGGACATGAGCGTCTCCGTTTCAGAATGAAAACGAGGAGTCACTCGTCCCCTGGGGAAAGTGATTTCCCCGTTGGGTGGTGTGGTAGGCATTCCACGTCGATGACGCTGACGTGTGACCGCAAGTTGAATGCTTTAGCGGTTGGGTGGTGATCGGCGTACGGTGTGTACGTTGCAGCTTTCTAGATCAAAGCTGCCCTGAGCATGTTGCTGACAACGTCAGCAGGCACTTGGGAAGGATGGGAATGATGGATCATTATTTCTAGACGGCGATGTCGATAGAGGATGTAGGAACAATCGATCTTCTTGATTGACGGCTCAACGTTAGAAAAGATCTTGGATGTCTTTTTATCGGCGCGTTGAGAGTGCGACGGCCAGCCACCTGCCGTCGCGGGATGAGCTCCGATTTTTAGCTCGTCATCATTAAGGTTCAGCCATTCGCAAGTAATACGTTGCTTCGTGCTCTATGTGGCGGGCGCTGCCCGAAATTTCTCCAAGCATCTCTAACAGCCAACCAAGATTGCGAAGGTGCGTTTCCTCGATCTCTCCAACGCACACACCAATTGCGGCGCCAACTGCACTGACTCCTAGCTCAGCAGCGAGCGCTGAGTTGGCGGCTCCTTGTTTCAGTGTTTCAAGTCTCGCGATTTGCTCCTGTGTAGGTCGTGCCTTTGGATTCACGACGAGTGCTGAGAACTCCGTCAGCATATTGGGAAGAAGCGCATTGATTGAAAGTGCATTCATGGAGTGACCTCCGAGGCGTTCATCAAATCACAAAAACTGCTGTGCGCCATTTCACTGATAAACGTTATGGCAGAGTAAATCGCGTTTTCGCCCTCACTATCAATCTGAGGAGGATCAGTACAGCCTTTATATCCTGCGTTGTTTGTCAGAACCTTGGACAGCACAATGATGGTCAGCAACTGGCATTCCAGGCGATCAGGGAGCGTTTCGACGTTGCTCATGGATGCACCTCATTCCGAGTCTCTAAGAGCAGGGCTTCGAATTGACCCGTGTAGGTCTCGTGAGAACAATCCAGTCCTCCTGCCTGATCCATACAGAACATCTCCCCCATCCGTGCTAAGTGAAATGCATCTGAATGTTCACTGACGACAGCCTTCAGGGTCTTGAATGCAGCCTCAGCTGACTTCAGCGCTTGATGAGCATCTTCCATGGCACTCAAGGATTCGTCGGTGATCGATATGAGTTTGTTGAGTGAAGCGCTCATAGCGTTGCTCCTGGGTGACCTTTCACCGTTACGGGTTTTTGAATCCAGGTAAGCACTGAAACGGTGTCAGACAGTCCGTGCATTTCCTCACGCGCTTGCTTCTGATCCTCCTCATTGAGGTAAGTCGGGTTGTCCGCGTTCTCCCAAGCGTCGTAGGTCGCTGACTCAATCTCTAAGGCCAGATACTGCATGGCAAGTAGATATCCGTGCAGATGCTTTCCTTGAATATCGCAGGATAGGGCTGAGGTCTCTTCATGGGTGACGCTTGTGATCAGGACATCAGTAAGGGCACACAGCCCTTGTGACGCGGCCCAGAGCCGCTCTGCTTTCGGCATGCAGATCATTGTGCACCGCCTTGGCGGTTGCCGAACTCAACACTCCTTGTCGCTGAGATTACGAGTGCCCTTGAGGCCTCCAAGATAAAGCGCAGCCCATAGATTTCATTGGCATGTGCGTCTTCATCCATCAGGCGATCACAGAAGCTCGTCGCGGCGGCCAACAAGCAACTTGATGAATTCAACGCGTCGATCGCTGGTGCTTCGGGGAGGACCTGCAATAGGTATCGACTTTCGGGAAAATACTGGAAGTTATGGAAGGGCGACGCAGTGGTCAGCAATGGCTCCTGCGCTTTTTGGGTTGCGGTTGGACTGTTCAATTCACACCTCCGTCAGTTTTCGGCTGCGAGCGATGTCGAAGTAAAAGTTTTGTGGGTTGCGGCCTGAGTTGGCTGTATGCCGTTAGGTCGCTTTGCTCGCAATTCGAGCATAGAAACATCAAACAAAATGCTCACGGTCCCGGGCTATGGAAATATCGCAAAGTGTCTTCGGATAACGCCTACCTTTTTGGGCGAATAGTGCTGACTGTGTGAAAGGACCCACTCACATCTTTTTCCTAGGAATGAAGTCAGAAAAACACGCGTATTTTTATACGCGATGATGAGGTAGAAACGCCGGCTTGACCCCGTAAAATCAAGGTTTTTGCTTGTTCCAATCACCAGCCATCGCTGTTTTTCAGCTATCGGAATGCTGGGAGTGGAAGAGGGTATAAACGCTGACGAATAAAAAATAAACATGCCCCCATTCAAACCAGTTTTCCTCTCGTGTCGCTCGTGCCAAAAGGCCATAAATGAGTGGCGAAACGGAAAGGGAACATTGGAAGGGAATCTAAGGGGAAGAGGCCTACCTGCAAATGGGCTGTCATGAGCTGAAAAGCGAAAAGGCTCTCCAACGATGATTGATGCAGGTGAATAGCTGAATGTTGTGGCAATTGAAGCTGAAAAAGGCCGTCCGTGACGACCGCTCCCATACCGCCGAATTGTCTTCCGGTTACCTTGCGCCCAAGACGCCTGTTGAACTCCTGGGCACTGCACGCCGAAGTAAGCTGATAGAGCATATCTGGCAGCGCACCTCGCTTTCTCGTCCACAGTTTGATGAGCTCTACCTCTGCCCAATTAAGCGATACGCCGCGCTGGTTCAGGAGTTGCCAGCTTCAGAAAATCACCACCATGCTCATGCTGGAGGCATGCTTGATCATGGATTGGAGATCATTGCTTTCGCACTCAAAATTCGGCAGTCCTATCTATTGCCAGTGGGGGCAACTCCCGAGGCTCAAGCTACTCAGACGGAGGCCTGGACTGCAGCTATTGCCTATGCTGCTTTGCTGCATGACATTGGTAAGATCGCCGTCGACGTGGAGGTTTATTTTGCAGACGGAACCCTCTGGCATCCCTGGCAAGGTCCGATTTCCCGTGAGTATCGTTTCAGGTATCTGAAGGACCGTCAGTACAAGCTGCATGCTGCAGCGGCCGGCTTGGTTTATACGCAGGTGTTGACGCAGCCCATCATGGATTGGCTAAGCGGATTTCCAGAACCGTGGAGTGCTCTGCTCTACGTTCTGGCGGGGCAGTATGAACATGCGGGCACACTCGGTGAGCTCGTTGTCCAGGCTGATCAAGCTTCTGTCGCACAAGAGCTCGGTGGTAACCCCTCTCGTGCTCTTGCTGCTCCGAAGCATTCACTTCAGCGGCAATTGATTGAGGGCCTCCGGTTCCTCGTGACGGAACAACTTAAGCTGAATCAACCTCGAGCATCGGACGGTTGGTTGACCGATGATGCCTTGTGGCTGGTGAGCAAAACCGTCGCGGACAAATTGCGGGCGCATTTGCTTGCTCAAGGCGCCGAATCCATTCCCACGTCGAATTCAACGCTGTTCAACGTCCTTCAAGACAACGCGATCATTCAAGTGAACGCAGAAGGCAAGGCCATTTGGACCGCCATGGTTCACAGCGGAAAATGGCAAAAGACCCTGACATTTCTAAAAGTTGCACCCGCTTTGATCTGGGAGAGGGGAGAGCGGCCACCGTCTTTTGCCGGCACTGTCACCTTGACGCCCGTCATGAAGCCTTCGGAGGAAATCAGTGACATAACTGAGTGCGGATTCCCACGCAATACACCCAATCTGGCGTTCGAAGCGGAGCCTATTCCTACGGAAATCTCTTCCGAGGCAAGTTACAAAGTTATACCACTCGCATACATGGAGGCTACGCAGTATCCAGACGATCTCTGGGAGGGGGCGTCGTTAGTTCGGACGGTCGAAGAGGATGGTCGTCCTTGGTATGAGAAAGAGCCGGCTGAGCCTGTGGGTGAGGACCTCGCGTGTTCATTTTCTGCAGATTGCCTACCAGCCCCGTTGTGCCACTCATCCCTGGAGACGACTCGAAAGGAATTGGGCGAAGCCTTTGTAAGCTGGCTTCGGTTAGGTGTGGTCACGCACAAGATCATCGTCAACGACTCCAAAGCGAAAGTGCACAGCGTTGCTGGATCTGCATTACTCGTGACGCCTGGGATTTTCCAGCGTTATGCACAAGAACACCCTCATATTGCGAGGTTGGCGAAAGAACAGGGCACCACCGACTGGCGATGGGTACAACGCTGCTTCGAGAAGCTGGGGCTGCATCAGAAGTGCTCGACAGGCTTGAATATTTGGACCTGTGAGGTTCGAGGCCCAAGAAAGACAAGGGACATCAGAGGCTATCTGCTCAAGGATCCGCTTCAGATTTTTACTGAGAAACCCTATGACAACCCGTATCTGGCGTTGAAGGGGTCACAAATGGTCAAGGAAGAATCCACATGCATTTAATCTCGGAATTGCCGGAGATCTATTTTTTCGAAAAGCACCTGCGAGAGACGTCCGAGCAAGGATATCGAGTGGCCACGAATGCACTGATTCGATTCGCGGGGGATTGCCTGATTGACGAAATCAACCGGGCTACAGTCCTCAAATGGCGAAAGTCGGTCTTGGGCAAAGAAATCAAAGAGGTGAGTTGGAATACCTACCTGCGGCATCTGCGGGCGCTCTTCGGCTATGCCATCAAGAACAACCTGACCAGTCAACTCGACAACCCCTTTGAGGGGGGCGGGGTAAGGTGCCCAAATCGTCCGCCCAAGACGGTTAAGCAACGGTTGATTCGCGATGCAAGGATCATCCTCTTCGGTATGGCACGTTCTGAAATGAAGACGTTTGAGATGGCGCCACTGCATCCCGCATGGTTCTGGCGAACAGTTTTTGAGACGTTCTACTACACGGGAATCCGGGCAAACGAGCTGTTGTGTTTACGCCCTCAGGATGTGGACATGGAAAACCTGCAGTTCTGTATCCACCCCGAGGTTTCTAAAAACTTCGATGAGCACTTTGTACCCATACACAGCAAGCTCGCCAAATACTTGAGGATCCTGCTCCTAAACGCTAAAAAGCGCGGTATCAAACAAAATGAGCAACTCTTCAACGTCAACAAATTCTCTCAGCGTCACCTGCGCAGAACGATGGATATGAGTCAGCTATCCAGATTCTATACTGCTCTGAGCCGCAAGCTCGGTGTGCATGTGAGCCCGCACCGTTTCAGGCACACAATCGCGACGGACTTGATGAAGCAGCCTAGGAGCAACCTTCACATCGTCAAGGATCTTTTAGGCCATCGAAGCATCGCGACAACCTTGAAGTACGTCCACGTGGACGTTGACCAGGTGCGGCAGGCATTGGAGGTTATGCGATAGCTGCCAGCGACCGTCTCCCTCTCCTGCGGATTATTGGTTTGCTGCGCTTTGACAAGGTGAGTTTCTCTGGGTGATCAAAGCGCACAGCGTGACCAGCATGAGGTGGCCTCTGATCCTTCGATCAGAGCTAAGTATCATGAAAGTGGCAGCAGTCGTATCAGCCCAAGAAGGGAAGGGTAACCACGGTTGGCGCCAATCCAAGAAGGCCCAAACATAAAGCTGACTGGCCAGCCCCAGAGTATCGGGCGCTATTGGGACCAATTTTGGTGATCAGCGTCTCGGTGTCAATCGACGGGCAGCGTGTGTGACTGAGCTGGAGATGGGTAAAAGCTCCTGCCCTAACGGGTGGAGGTGTTCAGGTGCCGCTACAGGTCACGATCACGCCGGTTGAAGGGGTATACATCACTGGCAGCACTCCTCTAAGAGCAGGCCAATCAGCCAATAGCATCACCATTGAGCGGTTTTCTCCCATAAAAAACTGCCGGCTAAGCCAGAGGCGCGAATTTACCTCCCAATTGCGTTGCCAAGTACGGACCTGAATTGCATGTTCACGATTTCTATTAAGTAATTGATATTAAAGACCTTAATTTTTCAGACTGCAGGTGATCGTGTGTCACCACTGAAACAAAGTTGTACATTTAATTGACGCCACTAAAACGCCACCATAAGATCCCCGCCAATTGATGGCACAAAGCCATGTAGAGGGATCTAGAAATGTGGCGTTCGGCACACCGGACCAGGCTCAGTCTGCTGTCCGCTTTTTTTTGCCTGGGCTTTGCTGGGATAGCTCAAGGCGCTACCCCGCAGAACACGCCCGGCGTTACTGACCTGATCCGTGACCGCCAGGATCGCCTGCTCGAAGAGCAACAACGCCGCCTCGAAGAACTCAAGGACCTGCCCGGCAAAGCTGCTACGCCTACCAAGCCGACAGCGCCCGCCGACACGCGCTGCTTTACGATCAAAACCATCGAACTTGCCGGCGCCGATGCCCTGTCCGAAGGCGAGCGCGCCAGTCTGATCAAGCCTTACATTGGCCAATGCCTTGGCGTGCCCCAACTCAATGAACTGCTCAAGGTCATCACCGACCGCTATCTGGCCAAAGGCTTGGTCACCAGCCGCGCGTACTTGCCACAACAAGACCTCTCCAGCGGCGTCCTCAAAATCCAAGTCGTCGAGGGCAAGCTGGAAAGTTTGAAGGGCGCAGAAGGCAGCGGCATCACCGACCGCCAACTGTTTATGAGCTTTCCGGGCAAGACGGGCGAGTTGCTTAACCTGCGCGAGATCGAGCAGATGGTCGACCAACTGAACCGTCTGCCATCGAACCAGGCGCAGATGGAATTGGCCCCTGGCAAAGAAGTAGGCGGCAGCGATGTGCTGGTCAAGAATACCCTGCAGAAACCCTGGCGCGTCGGCCTGTCTCGTCACAATGGCGGCCAGCGCAGCACCGGTGAGCAGCAATGGGGCGCCAGTCTGGATTGGGACAATCCGCTGGGCCTGGCGGATCAATTGTCGCTACGCGGCAGCCACGATGCCGTCAGCGACCACCAGAAAACCTCACGCAATTCGATGCTCAATTACAGCCTGCCCTTTGGCTGGTGGAACCTCAATTACAGCTACAGCGAAACCGAATACCGCTCGCTGGCCCAAGCCAATAATTTCAACTTCAAACAGTCCGGAGACAGTCAGAGCCATCAACTGCGCCTGGAGCGGGTAATCCATCGCGACGCCCTGAGCAAAACCTCACTCAGCACCGGCGTGGCCTACCTGCGCACCAACAATTTCATCGAAGACAGCAAGCTCGCGTTGAGCAGTAACCGCCTCAGCGAAGCCCAGTTCGGCATCAATCATGGACGACGTATCGGCGGCTCATTCCTCAACATCGACCTGGGTATGCAGGACGGCATTGGCGCGTTCGACGCCCAGGCCAATCACAATCCGCGCCCCGGGCAGGCCGATGCGCGCTACCGCAAATACACCGCGACCGTGAGCTACCTGTACCCCTTCAAACTGTGGGGCGAGTCGTTCAGTTTCAGCAGCCTGATGACCGGCCAGCGCAGCGAAGACGTGCTGTTCAGCCCCCAGCGCATGAGCCTGGGCGGGCAGTCATCGATACGTGGTTACAAGGATCAAAGCCTGGCCGGCGATAGCGGCGGCTACTGGCGCAACGATCTGCGCTGGAGCCGCCCGGTGACCATCGCGTGGTTGCAGCCGGTATTCAATGAATACGGCACCAGCCTTGGTTATGACCAAGGCGTGATCAGCCATGGCCGCTACAACGCCGAACAGCACGGACGCATGAGCAGCAACTCCGTGGAGTTGTTCGCGCGTGGCCAGAACGTCGCCGCCTCGGTGACCTTTGCACACTCTTTGGAACGCCCGGGGCCGATCACTGAACGTGAAGCGCCGGTTTATTTCCGTATGGATTTCTTCCTTTAAATCTTTACCGCCCCTTGGGCATCGAGACATGACATGGACGTTCGCCAGTTCGCCTTTCTTGCGCGCCAACCTTCTGCAGCCTTGAAAACACGCTCCACTTTCCTGGGGTTGCCCAAGCGTGGCTTGGCGTTGATCCTGGCCAACGCGATGTTCTGGCAGCCGTTGCTGGCGCAGGCGGATGGGATTGTGGTGAGCGCACCGGGCACAACGCTGGGCCAGGCGGGTAACGGCGTACCCATCGTCAATATCGCGGCGCCCAATGGCAGCGGGTTGTCCCATAACCAGTTCCAGGATTACAACGTCGGCCAGCAGGGCGTCATCCTCAACAACGCCACCAGCCGCACCCAATCGACCCAGTTGGGCGGGATCATTCTCGGCAACCAGAACCTCAACGGTACAGCAGCCAGCGTGATCCTCAACGAGGTCAACGGCGGCAGTCCGAGTCAGTTGCGCGGCTACACCGAAGTGGCGGGGCAATCGGCCCATGTAATTGTGGCCAACCCCTATGGCATCAGCTGCAACGGTTGCGGCTTTATCAACACGCCGCAAGCCACGTTGACCACCGGTAAAGCGGTGATCGAAAACGGCCAGATCAGCCGCTATCAAGTCGATCAAGGCAGCGTCGCCATTGACGGCACCGGCTTGAATGCCAGCAACGTCGACCAGTTCGAAATCATCACCCGCGCCACCACCATTAACGCGCAGATTCAGGCAAAAAAACTCACCATTGTCGCGGGTCGCAACGATGTGGACGCACGCACCTTGAACGCCACGGCGCGTGCGTCGGACAGCAGCAAGGCGCCGGATCTGGCGATTGATTCGTCGGCGCTGGGCGGTATGTATGTGGGCGCGGTCAAGCTGGTGGGCACCGAAGCGGGCGTGGGGGTGAAACTGTCCGGGGACATGGTCGCCGGCGGTGACATCCAGATTGATGCGGCGGGCAATGTGGTCATGGGGCAGACCTCGGCCGGTGCGGCGTTGGCAGTCAAGGCCGCCAACTTGGAAGCCAAAGGCGCGGTCTACGCCGGTACCGATTTGTCGGTGAAAACCCAAGGCGCGCTGACCAATCAACAGGCCCTGGCGGCCAAGGACAACATCACCCTGGACGCCGGTGGCCGGCTGACCAATAACGGGATTATCGAAGCGGGCGTCAACGCGGATAACAGCCGCAATACCCAAGGCGACGTGCGCTTGACCGCACAGGCTATCGATAACAGCGGCAAGACCGTGATCGCCAGCCGTGACCTGACCATCGGCACCGGTGAACTGGCGAATCAGGGCGGCACGCTGAGTGCTCAGCGCACTGCGCAACTGACCGCTACGCGTGTGGATAACCAGAATCACGGGCGCATCCTCAGTACAGGCAGCGTTGGGATCAATGCCAACCAGTTGATCAACCGAAATGGCGAGTTGTCGGGTGTTGCTCACGTTACGCTGCAACTGAATGAGTTGGACAACGTAGCAGGCCTGATCTCGGCCGGGCAGTCGTTGAGCCTGGATGCAAAGGGGCTGATCAATAATCAGAACGGGCGCATCGCAACGCGTCAATCGGCACAGGTGACGGCAGGCAGTCTGGATAACCGCAATGGTGAGGTTGTTGCCACCGATCTCGTCTCCAGTACTGGGGGGCTGGACAACAGCAGTGGAAAGATTCAGGGCGACCGTTCCCTGACTATCACCAGTGCTGCGCTGAATAACCAACGCGGCACGTTAGCGGCAGGTACTGCGCTTGATCTGATAGCAACCAGTTTGGATAACACCGAAGGCAAGCTGACCACTGACGGCACGTTGGCCACCGCTATCGCTGGTCAGTTGCTTAACCAAACCGGCTTGTTTTCCGCCAAGGGCAATGCGCGCCTCAGCCTGGGCAACCTCGATAATCGCCAAGGCACTTTCGTTGCCAACAATCTTGGTTTGCAGTTGAACGGCTCGTTGAACAACCAGCATGGCACCTTGCGCGGTGAGGCTCGCCTGGATTTGAAAGCCGGTCAGGTGGACAACAGTGAGGGTGGGCGGATCAGCAGTGGTGAGGTACTCAACGCCACTGTCACCCATCTTGATCAGCACAATGACGGCCGACTCTTTGGCCAGGGCGATGTCAGCCTCGATCTGAATGGAGGCCATCTGGATAACCGGGGCGGAATCATCAATGCCCCAGGACGTTTACTGTTGAGCAACCTCAATAGTGTTGACAACCAGGTTGGTGAAATCTCCAGCAGCCGGACCTTTACTCTATCCGCCAATTCCCTGAACAACCGCAACGCCAAGCTCCTCAGCGAAGAAGGTTTGCTGGTGCGTATTGCCCAGGCGCTGGACAACACCAAGGGCTTGATTGCCGCGACCGGTCTGGACCTTCGGGCCAACAGCCTGATCAATGCCGAAGGCGAGCTCAAGATACGTGATGACGCAACGCTGTTCGTGACCACGACGCTGGATAATCGCCAAGGCAAAATTCTTGGTGCGACGACGACCTTGAACAGCATGACGCTGGATAACAGCCAAGGGCTGCTTCAAGGCGACACGTTACTGACCGTCAACAATTCAGGCGTTGCGATCAACCGTGGCGGCCGCTTTGTCAGCGGCCAGCGGATGAGCCTCAACATCGATCAATTCAATAATCAGGGCGGCGAGGTATCCAGCGTAAACGACCTGTCCTTCACCGGTTCCCTGCTCGATAACAGTGACGGCGGCCGTTTGTTAGCCAACGGCGCGATCAATCTGACCCTCGACCATTTGGATAATCGCAAAGGCGCCTTGCGCAGCGATCGTAACTTGACGCTGCAAGGCACCACGCTGAACAACGACGGCGGTCGCATCAGCAGCGGTGCGGCGCAGCAATTGACCACTACCGGTGCCGTCAGCAACCGCAGCGGTGAATTGCTCAGCGCGATGTCACTGACCCTGAACAGCGCCAGCCTCGATAACCGAGGCGGCAAGCTGATTGGTGACGGCGCCGTGCGTGTCACCACAGGGACCTTGGATAATCAGAACAGCGGGCGCCTCACCAGCGCAGATCGCCTTGACCTGACAGCTGGGCGGGTGGACAACCGCTTTGACGGCCGCATTGCCAGTAACAAGGCACTCATTGCCAGTGTTACCGGCCTGGACCAACGAAGCGGTGGCGAGCTTTATAGTCTCACCGACCTGACCCTGAACATGAACCAAGGCCACCTCGACAACACCGATGGTCTGATCAATGCGCCGGGCCAACTGCTGTTCAAAAACCTGTCCACCGTCGTTAACCACAACGGTGAAATCTCCAGCGAGCATGCGTTTACCTTGGCCGCGCAAAGCCTGGATAACAACGACGGTCAGTTGCTTAGCGATCAGGTGTTGACCCTTAAGGTCGAGCAAGCGCTGACCAACCTAAAGGGCCTAATCGCCGCTTCAGCGCTCAACGTCCAGGCGGCCCGTCTGGACAACAGCAATGGCCAGGTCATGGGCGATATCAGCCTCGATCTGACCACGACCGGAGCACTGAGCAACCAAGGCGGAACCCTGGGCAGTGGCCAGCGTTTGAACGTCACCTCAGGCAGCCTGGACAATAGCCAGACCGGTCATCTGGTCAGCGATGGTGATCTCACCGTGAAGGTTGATGGTCTGCTCGATAACCAGGCCAAAGGCAGCGTATTGGCCAAGGGTGTGATGGAGATCCAGGGGGGGCGCCTGGATAACCGTGGCGGCGTCGTTAGTGCCAACCAGAACCTGAATCTGTACGTCGGCCAAGTCGATAACCGAGAAGGTGTGTTGAACAGCAAACAGGCACTGGCAATCACCGGCCAATTCCTGAGCAACCAAGGCGGTCTGGTCAGCGCTATCGGACCGGTGCGCCTGACGGTGGACACCGTGAATAACACCAAGGGCCGCATTGCCAGCGAAGATGAACTGGACGCCACCATTGGCGTATTGAACCAGCAGGGTGGTGAACTGGTTGCCCAGGGTGGCCTGACCCTCAACGCTGACACTCTGGATAACCGGAACGGCGGCCTAGTTGCGGCGACAAAAGCGCTGAAACTCAAGGTCGACAGCATCGATAACCGCGCCGGCGAAATTTCCAGCCAGCAAAACCTCGACCTTAGCGGCGAACGCCTCGACAACAGCGGCGGCAAGCTGTTGGCCGGTACCACACTGGAGCTGGCGGTATCTGAGGTCATCAACCAGACCAAGGGCCTTGTTTTTGCCAAGGACGTACGCGTGACCGGTACGCGACTGGATAACACCGACGGCACCTTGGGTGGGCAGCGCTCATTGGTCCTGAAATTATCTGCCGGCCTGGACAACACTCGCGGCAAACTCAACAGCGAAGGTTCAATGGACCTGGCTGGGCAGCGCATCGATAACAGCAGCGGGAGTATTTCCAGTGCCGCTCTGTTGAGCATTAACACCGCTGCTGACGTGCTGAACAACGGTGGCACCGTAGAAAGCGCACAAGGTCTTAAGCTGACCAGCAGGAGCCTTAACAACACCCAGGGGCTGATTAAAAGCCAGCGAGAAACAAGCCTCGTCACTGGACAGTTCACTAACGGCCTTAACGGTCGCGTGCTCAGTGCCGAGCGTCTTGACCTCACGGCCACCCAAGTGACCAACAGTGGTCGCATCGCCAGCATCGGTACTCTGAACGCCAACCTCGACGGTCTCACGCAACTGGGCGGCGCCGAACTCGTGAGCACCACGCAGCTCACTCTCGATCTTCACAACGGCAAGTTGATCAACGCCGGTGTGATCAACGCCCCGATTCTGGTGCTCGACAACCTTGCCAGTATCGACAACCAGAACGGTGAAATTTCCAGCCAGAACGCTTTCACCCTGGCCACGCAGAACCTCGACAACACCAACGGAAAACTCATCAGCAACCAAGCGTTGACCTTGCGCGTTGACCAAGTGCTGGCCAACGTCAAAGGCCTGATCAGCGGCCGAGGCGACGTAGCTATCAGTGCGTCCAAACGCATGGATAACCAGCACGGTAGCGTGATTGCCGACGGTACCTTGTTGCTTGGCGGCGCCACTCTGGATAACCGTAACGGAGAGATCGCCGGTAAGGCGCAGATCACCATCAACACCGACGTTCTCAATAACCAGAAAGGCCAACTGATCAGCACCGAAGGCCTGTACATCAGCAGTGCGAACCTCGATAACCGTGAGGGACTGGTAGGCGCCACAAAAGCGCTGAAACTCGACGTTGGCCATCTCGATAACCGTGCCGGTGAAGTGACCGGCAATGCCGATGTCACCGTTACCGGAGTGCAACTGGACAACAGCGATAAGGGCTTAGTGTTCGCGGGTCAGGGGCTGAAACTCGCGGTAGATCAGGTGATCAACCGCACCCAGGGGCAATTGAACGGCCAGCGCCTCACGCTGACCGGCACTTCGCTGGATAACGCCGGTGGCAGATTGTTCAGCCAGCAGCCGTTGGTGTTGGCGCTGGCGGGCGACTTGGATAACAGCGAAGGTCTACTGAGCAGTGAAGGTACGCTGGACGTCAAAGCGCACAGTCTCAATAACACCAAGGGCAGCCTATCCAGCGCCCAAGGCTTGAACGTTTCTGTCACGAGCATGCTGAATAACAAAAGCGGCGAGCTGTTGACTGATGGCAACCTGATCCTGCGCAGTGCCAACCTCGGTAACGAACAGGGCAACATCAGCGGCAAAGGGCCTGTCTCGGTTACTTCTGGCGAGGTAAACAACCAAGGCGGTCGTCTCAACAGCGGCGATACTTTGTCTTTGACCACCGCGCAGTTGAACAACGGTGGCAGCATCGGCAGCACCAGCGCCATGACCGCCAGCGTCACCGGGCTGGAGCAGCAAGGCGGCAAACTGTTCAGCAATGCCGGCCTGTCCTTGGATATGAACAATGGTCAACTTAACAACCAAGGCGGTCTGATTAATGCCGTCGGCCCATTGCTTCTTAATAACCTCACCAACGTCACCAACAACGGTGGCGAAATCTCCAGCGGCCAAGCCTTCAGCCTGACCGCCCAAAACCTCGATAACAGCAACGGCAAGCTGCTGAGCAATCAGGGCCTGACCCTACGCATCGACCAGGCTCTGACCAACATCAAGGGGCTGATCGGCGGGGCGAGTCTCAATGCGCAAGCCACTGCCATGGACAACCGTGGCGGCAGCTTGACCAGTCGCGGCGACCTGCAACTGACCAGCGCCGGTCTGCTGAATAACAGCGACCAGGGCCTTATCAGCGCAGCGCAAGCGGTCACTGTGCACAGCGCTGACTTTAACAATCAGAACGGTACCCTGCTGGGTGCTGCCGTAACGCTCAACGCCATGGCCCTGAACAATACCGCCAGCGGCCTGATCAATAGCCGGAGCACCTTGAACCTCAAGGCCGCCAGCCTCAATTCCGGTAGCGGCGGTGAAGTCTCTGCCAAAGGTGCCATGGCTATCGACCTCAACGCCTTGGCGCTGGCGGGAGGGAGGATCGTCGGTGAGCAGGGCGTAACCGTCGACTTCAACAACAGTGACCTGGACAACCGTAACGGCCTGATCCTCGCCAACGGCCCGTTGACCCTGAAAAACCTGCGCGACCTCAGTAACCAAGGCGGTGAAATCTCCAGCCAGCAAAGTTTTACCCTAGCGGCGCGCGCGCTGGATAACAGTGCCGGCAAGCTGATCAGCAGTCGGGTACTGACCCTCAACGCGGACAGCCTGAATAACAGCGCGAATGGCTTGATGTCCGGTTGGCAAGGCCTGAACGTCAGCGGTGGAAGCCTCGATAATCGCAACCACGGCACTCTGTCGAGCCGCAATGGCGCGATCGATGTTCGCCTCAGCGGTGCCCTGCAGAACAACAACGAAGGTGCGCTGGTCAGTCAGGGGCGGCTGGACGTCAGCGCTGCCAGCCTGGATAACCGTGGCAAGGCCGTGCTTTCCAGCGGCGCCGGGCAACACCTGTCGGTGACGGGCGCATTGGTTAATGGTGACGGCAGCTTGATCGAGAGCGGCACCACGCTGGATGTACAAGCGGCCACCCTGGCCAACCAGGCCACCATCAACGCGCAACAAGCCTTCACCTTTACCGGTACCGACCTGACCAACAGCGGCGGCACCCTCGCGAGCAACGGACAGTTGACCCTCGACTTGCTCGGCAACCTCAACAACAGCGGCGGCAAGCTGGTGAGCGCTGGGCCGTTGCTTCTGCAACGTGCCAGCCAGGTTTACAACGACGCCGACGGCCAGATTGCCAGCCAGGGCCTGTTGACCCTGTTTACCGGAGGCCTGAACAACAGTGAGCGCGGCACCATTGCAGGCAAGGAACGGGTAGCAATCACGGCATCAGACGTCGTACAGAACCACACCAATGGTCTGATCTACAGCCAGGACGCCGATGTGCAACTGAACGCCGCGGGCCTGAACAACGCCAAGGGAGTCGTGCAGGGCCAAACCGGCCTGGGCCTGAACATCCGCGGTGATGTCGATAACCAAGGCGGTACGTTGGCCAGCCTCAAGGGCCTGCTGGATGCCCAGTTGGCCGCAGGCCTGAATAACCAAGGTGGCATTATCCAGGCACAACGCCTGAACCTGCTCGCCAACAGCATCAACAACCAGGGTGGACGCATCGCCGCGCAAGCGGGCGATGCTGTGGTCAACGCCAACTATTTTGCCAATACCAATGGTGGCGTGTACGCCAAGGGCTTGGTACGGGTGGGTGGCCAGCAAGTGGATAACAATGCCGGGCAAATTGCCGGTGGCGCGGTTGAGCTGGCGGCAAATGGGCTACTCACCAACCGTGGTGGGGTGATTGAAAGCGATGGCAGCCTGAATGTGGCGGCCAATAGCGTTGATAACCAGGGTGGGCAAATTCGGGCGCTGGGTAGCGGTGGAAAAACCAACTTCCAGATTGGCGGCGTGTTTGATAACCGCAATGGCCGATTGGAAACCGCCAACGCCGATCTGATGCTGAATGTGGGTGGCTTTCATAACCAGGGTGGCAGCTTGTTGCATGCAGGTTTTGGCACCTTTGATATCTCCACTGCCAACCTCACTCAGGCCGGTGGTGACGTGGTTACCAGAGGCGGTCTGACCCTCACTGCGGACAATTGGACCAACAGCAGCGTGATCCAGGCCGGGCGCTTGAGGATCAACGTCAACACCTTGAATCAAACCGCCGGTGGGCAGTTGCTGGCGTCCGACAGCCTGATCGGTACGGGGGGCAACTGGAACAATGATGGGGTGATCACCAGTGATGGCTCCGCGGATCTGACCCTGACAGGCAACTACGGTGGTAATGGTCGTTACAGCAGCGTCGGGACATTGGGCTTGAGTACGGCGCAGTTGAACGTGAGCAGCGCTGCGAGCATTGCAGGAGGCGGCGATACAACCCTCAATATCGCGGGAGCATTCAACAACTACGGTCGGGTTACATCTGCGGCGAAGCTGAGTGTCGGTGCCGGCGCGATTAATAACTATGCAACGTTGGGCAGTACACAGGCGCTGTTGCTGCAGACACCGACGTTGTTGAATGAAGGTGGACTGATTTTTAGCGGTTCGAACATTGACATTAAAGTCGGTGATCTGCTGAACAATAATAATGCGGCCATTTACAGTCTAGGTAACTTGAGTATTGGTGGACAGCAGGGGGGTAAGGCTAATAGCGTTGTAAATTTCTCATCCTCTATACAGTCGGACGCAGATTTTACGCTTGCTTCTACTGTCTTTGAAAATAAGAGGCTGGGTGTTGCAGGTAAAGAGCGTTTGTTATCGGGTGATATAACTTTTGATTGTGATGGCAATAAGTGTTATTACATGAATTATTTTGTGGAGGAGAGGTATATATCTGAGGCTACTTTCTCCGGGCAATCGGCGACGGTATCAGTGGGAGGTGATTTTAATGCTGATGTGGGGAATTTTAATAACTTTGCATCAACTATCGTCTCAGGTGGAAATATAAGTTTTAAAGCAGATGTCTTTGAGAATACTTCTGTAAGTACAGGCGAATTCACACGTTCGAGAGTTTACAAGTCTACGCCTGGTCGAAGTTTTTCTGCACCAATTTTTGCATATGTAAATGGCGATGGTCCAGTAGACTACTATGTAAATCGTAATTCCAGATATGCGATGGAATATTATGCCGGCGAATCATGTGTCGGTGACGGCGGTGGATGCACCCCCAATCTGGTTACCGGAGCAGGCCAAAGAACTGGTTATCTAAACCCCTATTTTGGGCAGGGCCCTGAGGTTTCTGTTCCAGCCGCTATTTTGGCGCTCAATTTAATGAGTGATGTCAGGAACTATCAGTCCAGTAGCTCGGCGGCTGCCGTTATTCAGGCAGGTAAAACTGTTTCGATAAACGCAACAAAATCTATCCAGAACGGCGATATCAAAAACCTGGCCCCTTTTATAAACCAAGGCCAGCAAAACGGCGTGGCAAAACCCACGGTCATCACCAAAGATATCTCCGTCAATGCCCAATTGCCTCCGGATCTGGCGCAGCGGCAAGTCAATCCGGTAACGCTGCCCAACTTCGCCTTGCCAACGGGCCAGAATGGTTTGTTCCGTCTCAGTGGCAGTGGAGTAAGCGATACCCAGATGGCGCAACGCAGCAATGAGCCAAAAAGTTGGACCCTGAGCGGGGCAAGCATCGACCTGGCTCAACGACGGCAGGCGTTGCCTCAAAATCAAGGTCGGACGATCCAGTTGAACGGCGTCGCCCAGGTTGCGGCGGACTCTCGCCCCGTCTCCGTTGTGGCTCGTGAGGCTGGAGGCATCAATACCAATGCCCGTGTTGTCGATGCGTCCGGTGGGGGTAGCGTGGGAGCGGGGTCCATGCTGCCAGGTCGAACAGATATCACACGAGTTGAAGGCATCAACTTCGGAAACACCGGGGGGGCTCCCGCCGTCGGCAGCCTGAATCCTTCAGACCGCGATCCACGTACCGGCATGATCGCCCCAGGAAGCTCGCTGAATGTTCCGGGTATCACTCCACTCGCCACCGCGACACCTGGAAGCGGTCAACCCCTCAGCCGTGTGCAAGGCTTGCCTGACCGTACAGCCGTCTCTCAGCCGCACAAATACCTGATCGAAACCAACCCGGTTCTGACTGACCTCAAACAGTTCATGAGCTCAGATTATCTCCTCGCTGGTCTGGGCTACAACCCGGATGAAAGCGCCAAGCGTTTGGGTGATGGTCTGTATGAACAACGCTTGATCCAGCAAGCGATTGTCGAGCGTACCGGACAGCGCTTTATCGATGGCCAGACCTCGGACGAGGCGGTGTTCCGTCATCTGATGGATAACGCCATTCGCAGCAAGCAGGCCCTCGACCTGTCGGTGGGCGTATCGCTGACCGGTCAGCAAGTGGCCGCACTAACCCACGATATCGTCTGGCTTGAAGAGAATGTGATCAACGGCGAAAGGGTGTTGGTGCCGGTGTTGTACCTGGCCCAAGCGGATAATCGCCTGGCCCCCAACGGCGCCCTGATTGCTGGCCAGGACATCAGCCTTATGGCGGGTGAGAACCTGGAGAACGCAGGAACCCTGCGCGCCACTCATAACCTGTCAGCCAAGGCCGGAAACGACCTGACCAACAGCGGGTTGATTGAAGCCGGCAACCGTCTGGACCTGCTGGCGGGTAACAACATCGTCAACAAGGCTGGCGGGATCATTGCCGGCCGCGATGTAACGCTCACAGCCGTTGGTGGCGATGTGATCAACGAGCGTAGCGTGACCACCACAGGTTACAGCTCCGGTACTTCAATACGCCGCGATTACCTCGATAGCGCAGCCAGGATTGAAGCCGCCAACGACCTTAGCCTCAACGCCGGTCGCGACGTTTCCAACAAAGGCAGTGTCCTGACCAGCGGACGCGACACCACAATCACCGCTGGGCGTGATGTTCACATTGACGCGGTAGAGCAACGCGACTCAGTTGATATGGGTAGCAGGTACCGCACGCAAACCGTGACGCAAACCGGCGCCAGTGTGGAGACGGGACGTGATGTGAAGGTCACGGCAGGCCGCGACTTCAACGCTATTGCCAGTCGAATCGATGCCAAGCGTGATCTGGATATCGCCGCCAATGAAGACCTGAGTATCTCGTCGGCAGCCGATGAACAGCATTCATCCAGCAAGTCCAAAAAAGTCAGCCGCTCGGAAGACCACATCAACCAGGTTTCCAGTGTGCTGACCGCGGGCGGTGACGTGTCACTCAATGCCGGAAAGGATCTTGAACTGACCGCAAGTCGAGTAAGCGGCGGCGGTAACGTGGCCCTGGAGGCGCAGCGTGACCTGAGTATTCTTTCGGCACTGGACGAAGACGCTTCGTTCTATTCGAAGAAGAGCAAAGGCTCGTTCGGACGCAGCAAAAGCGAGCAGCGTGAAAGCTACGACAGTACCAACGTGGCGTCCGTCGTAGAGGCGGGTAAAGACCTGACAGTCAATGCCAGCAAGAAAGCTGACGGAGGCATGAACATCGAAGGTGGTCGTGATGTCACCGTGATCGGCAGCCAGTTGAAAGCCGGCGGCGACATGCTGCTCGGCGCTACGGGCGACATCGCGGTGTTGTCGGGTGTTGAAGAGCACGGCTCCTACAGCAAGAAGACCAAGTCCGGGTTCCTGGGGCTTTCCAAGAGTGGCAAGAGTCAGCTGAAAACCACGGCCAGTCAGGTCGGTAGTGAGCTTGAGGCGGGTAATGACGTAGTCGTGGCGGCGGGTAATGACATTCGCTTGCGGGCGAGTGAGATCAATGCCGAGAACGATGCAGAGTTGCGGGCAGGTCTGGTGACGGATACCGGTGACATCAACCTGGTGTCCGCCAATGACACGGCCTATAGCCGTAGTGAGAAGTACGAGAAAAAAACCGGTTCGATCTCAGGCGGGTTCATCGCGATTTCTTCGGCCAAGAAAGCGGGTCAGGAAGCGCAAAGCTCCACCAGTGTGGGGAGCCAGGTATCTGCAGATCGCGATGCGACGTTGCAGGCTGAGCGAGATATCAATTTGGTGGGCAGCGGCATCAGTGCCGGGCGTGACGTCAGTCTCAATGCAGGGCGCGACGTCAACGTAATCGCTGCGCAAAACTCGAAAAGCGAGCGTGATTGGGCCAAGTCCAAACAGACGGGGATTGGTGTATCCAGTGATGCTAACGGCGTCACGTTCTTTGCCGGTACCGATCGTAGTGCCGAGAAGAACCGGCTAGAGCAACAGACTGCGGCCGCGAGCCAAATCAAGGCAGGTGAAAACCTCGCAATCACTGCCAAGCGGGATATCAATCAACGTGGCTCTGATTTGGCGGCTGACAACGATATTGATCTGAAGGCCGGACGCGATATCAATATTGACGCGGCTCGTGAGCGGTTGTTGGTAGAGCAACAACGAGAGAAAGAACGCAATGGATTGAGTGTCGCTATTAATCATAACTTTGGAAGTACAAAGGACGCGGTTAACGGTGCGGGGAAAGGTGAGGATGGCGTCAGCAAGGGTTCAAGCACACTGAAAGCGGTTGATTCAGTAAGCCATTTCTTTGCGGGGGCCACGCCTGACATCAAGTTTGGAAATAGCACACAGAGTGTCACCGAACAAACTGTTGAACTGTCAAATCGATCCTCGACCTTGAACGCCGGCAATGACGTCAATCTGTCTGCCGGAAATGACGTTACGGTTATCGGAAGCCAGTTGGGAGCAGGGCGTGACATTAACGTTAAAGGACGTGACGTTACATTTGATGTTGCCAAAGGTGGTGTCTCAAACGACAACCAGGAAAATCAGAGCTGGAGTGGTTTTCATGGCAGTGTCAGCAACGGATTCAGGATCGGCGCGGGGGGGAGTCACGGAGTGGCCGACGAAGACCGTAAAGCAGAATCTTCTACGGCGACTGAGTTGGATGCTGGGCGAGACATAAACCTGAAGGCCACCAACGATCTCAATTTAATCGGGACACAGGCAAAGGCTGGGCGTGATATCGATCTTAGTGCAGGAAAAGATCTGAATATCGTGGCTGCTCAGAACAACTCTACACGAGAGAGCACCAGAAGCAGTGGCGGCGGCGAGGCAGGGATTGCAGTACAGGATGGTGCGATTGGCTTTTACGCTAGTGTGAACCTTGGTAAAGGGAATCTGGACCGTGAGGGCGTAAGCCAGCAAGAAGCCTATCTTTATGCGGGTGAGCGTTTAGGGTTTGAGAGCGGCAGAGATACGAACGTTGCCGGTGCCCAAATGCGTGGTGACAGTGTGGTAGGGCGCGTGGGAAGAGATTTTAATGTTTCTTCTGTGGCGGATACTGGAAAGGTTACGGGTAAAGAATTTGATATCAGTGCAACAGTAACTGTTGGCTTTGGTTTCAGCATGAGTGGCTCCTTGGGCTACGGACAAACCAGTGGGAAGTCGAAATGGATCGAGGACCAGACGCGCATTACCGGTGCGAATGTCGTCGATATCCGTACGGAGAAGCACACCCAGCTTGATGGCGCTCTCATCGCCTCCGATACCGGAAAGCTGAAGCTCGACACTGGAACGCTTGGCTATTCCGATATTGCTGGAGAAGACAAGGAGCATGGTTACTACCTCAATGTGGGCGGCTCATACAAAGACGGTGGGGGAGCCTCTCAGGACCCAAGTCAGGTCGGCAAAGGCAACGGTGAAGAGAATAGCTGGAGTGTTAACGGTTGGAAGTATGACAAGGAGCGAGAGCAAACCGTTCGTGCAACAGTTGGAGCGGGTGAAATTGTCGTACGAGCAGACGAGAAGAACGGGGCTGACTCATCCGCAGGCCTGAACCGTGATGTCACCAAAGCCTCTGAGATTACTCGTGATAAAGAGTCGCGTACTGATCTGTATGTTACTAGCTCATCAATTGATGACGTCCTGCACCCGATTGACACTGGCAAAGATTGGGCTAAGGGCGCTGCTGAGTGGGGCGAGAGAAGCCTAGCCAACTGGAACGCTGCGATGACGGGCATGAACGTCGTCATCAATAAGGTGGAAGCGGCACTGGGACGCCCAATCGATCCTGGGGCGCAGGCAATAACAGGCAAAGAGTTGGCCGAGAGTGTCTTGAACTCGTTGATCGCTGCCGGGAAAAGCCGTTCTCAGGCAATGGCAATGATGAGTGATCCTGCTTTTCAAGAGGGTGTTCTCAAGCAGCTTGCCGGAATTATGCATGTTAATGATTCAGACCTTAAAGACGCTCAAAAAAGTATTACGCCGGGGCTTGACCGCTATATCAAGCAGTCTCGTGAACTCGATTTGACAACCGTCGAAGGAAAAAGAACTGCTCTGCAGGAAACGCTGACGTTCGCAACTAACCTGAATGAATATATCAAGGCTAATCCTGAAAAAGCTGAAGCGGTTGGATATGTTCTTGCGCTTTCCCAAGGGCCGAAGGGGGTTTTGACTCTACTGGTAGGTGGTGTCGTCAGTAATACGACGGGAGGCCAGAAATTTTCTGAGATGATGGAGTCGCTTCAAACCAAAGCCGCCACAGAGCTGGCGCAGTTTATGCTGAGCACTAAAGAGGGTACGGTTGAGCTGAATCCGGCCGACAAAGACGATGATTCTCTCATCGGCGGTGGGAGGCTGATCACTAGTATTTTGACTGGAGGCCTGCCTGGGCGAGCGAAGAAAGACAGCCACATTACTGTAGGTGGCGGTTCGGTGAATGATCATCCTCGTGGAGACAAGGCTGGTAAGGGCGAGAAGGAGAAGGCCGAGAAGGAGAAGGCCGATAAGGAGAAGGCTGAGAAGGAGAAGGCTGAGAAGGAGAAAGCTGAGAAGGAGAAAGCTGAGAAGGAGAAAGCTGAGAAAGGGAATGAGATCGACATTGCTCCTATGGCCCAACGGGTTATGGATGTTCGAGCTAAGTTACCGTCCGATTTGCGGCGCAGCGGTAACGTAGCAGTTGCGGAAATAGATATTCCTGGAGTACCTAATCAGATGGCTGCACACAGTCAGATCTCGGTCGCTGACTCTGGCAAAGGGCTTATTGGCTCTGGCAGTGGGAATTTTGTGGCTGACTCGGTGCCTAACAAGGCAGGTGATATGGTTCGTCGAGACATTGATACAGAATACAAAATTCTAGACAATATAGCTGATCAGTTAGGGAGAAACACCTCAGCCAAAGGAACCGTAAATATCCTGACAGAGAAAGCGGCCTGTGCAAGCTGTCTAAATGTAGCCGAGCAGTTCAGGGCGAAGTATCCTAATATCACTGTGAATATTTTCGATAATCAGGGCGTCATGTTGCGTCCACCAAGGAAGACTCCGTGATGGAAGAAAGAGTGACTTACGCTGAAATCAGGGCTTGGTTTTTGGGCAGTTACTACAGTTACTGCAGAGTAAAGCTTAGGCATCGAAGCGCTTGGGTCGAAGGTGAAAGCGAAGTAGGCTTTGCCTATAGTGAACTTGAAAATTCCTTCGACCTGCCAGTTGAGAAGTTAATGCTTGAAGTTTTAGCCCTTGTTCTTTCTGCGGGTCGATCTTCCGAGAGTGTCAGGAAATATCATATGGATGCTGCCTTAAAGCTGATCGAGCAGATTGACCTTGCCTCTATGCTGAAAGAGCTGACTCCGGAAGAGGCAGCAGACCTTGTTGAGGATCTTCGATTATTAGGGATTTGTTAGGCTTTGTACGAACAGTAATTGCTGCATATTGCGCTTACAGGGGCGGTGCTTAGGCGATCTCAGCGATTACACTAAAGGACAATATTAATTTTCCAGAAACAGAGCCGGCCCCTAAGCAACCCCTATGAATCTATTGCCTCCATGCTGATTCTTTTTAAATCGCCATAGGTCAGCAAAGAAGGGGGAAATCTTTAAGTGGCTCCATTCACGCCAGCAGTTTTAAAGGCGATCGAAAAATTTGAGTGTTACGCAGAAGCTTTGTCTGGCCTCGTGTAGCCGACAGTAATTGTCTACTACGTGCTGACGCACGGGCAGTCGAGCAAATACTGATCGATTACCATGGCCTTGGTAAAGATGGCGGCACGTTAATTAATATGATCAACTCTATATCGTCTGTCAAAAACCCGACTAAGTATGAGCAGGGTTTGATTCGCGGCGCCGAGCTGCTGAAAAAAGCTGGATATGAAGGGTTTTAAATGGCTAAGAAGATACAACTGGGCGACATTTTGCAGGTGTTAACCTCGCAGGGTGTCGCATATGCGCAAGTTACTCATAAGCATCCGGAATTTGGTTTTTTAATTCGTGTTTTTCCCGGATTTCATAATGAACACCCAATAGATTTTTCGGTTGTTGTTGATGGTGAACCACAGTTTTCCGCATTCTTTGTTGTTCAAAGTGCGGTAAATCAAGGGCTTCTATCCGTTGTGGCAAATGTTCCCGTTCCCGAAAGGTTACAAATGTTTCCTACGTTCCGCTCCAGGAATGGCGGGCCGGGAGGCTCTATTTGGCTGTGGAATGGAAGCGAAGCACTTCGGCAGGAGAGAAAGATTAGCTCGGAAGAGCTGAAGCATTCCACAAGAGGAATTATCAGCGCGCCATTGCTTGTTGAGCGTATTGAAAAGAATTACAGAGCCGAGATCCATGAAGTTTGGTGAGTTGTAGAAGTTTCACTTGATCTGACACTTTCTACACCGGCCTTGCGCCGGTGTTTTTGCACCCTATTTGCATTAGGATTATTGAGGTTAAGATAGGGAGTGCGGACATAAGTATTCGTCAGTCCGAGATTTCCCCTAAAATAAAAAATGGGAAATCAATTTCTAGGGGCAAAGTGGCTGAAAGCTTTGGCCTGAAGTCGGGTGTGCCGTTAAAGGAGCAAGGATATCCTAACGGAATTTCCATTGAGATTATGAATTTTTCCTGGTGCCAAATAATGAAAGAAAAAGATATTGTTTCCATCTTGAAGGAGCAGGGCTGGGTTTGTAACAAGGATGAAGTTGGTGATTATTTTTGCCTCGCCGATGTCGGAGAGGTTCAACTTCAGGTTATCCCATCTGTAGGTAAGCGCTCGGACCATTTTCGAGTTTCGCTTATGTCCTCCATTTCGTCCAGAGAATTTTCTGAGGCTGTTTCTTTTATACTTGGTGATGGCAGTAACAATGCTCCAATTATAGTTAGTAATGAAGCTCTGGAGAAATTTTCGAGTTTTTCTAGTGATGACATTATTAGGTTGTCTGATAAGGCTATCTCTTGGGCTCGCTCTCAAAATATTGACGAGGGGTTGAGGGTTTATAGAGCGCTGCCAACAGATGTTAAAGGTGCAATGCCAATCCGACATTTGGCTGCACTAGCAATGGCTGGTGATACTGGGCGTTTGGATGAGTATAAGAAGAGTTTTGAGATGGGTGATAGGATGGGATTTGTGCCTTACGTTACTTCCGAGATGATTGATCGAGCACTTATGGTCGCTCAGAAAAGTAAATAACCATCCGGTTAAAAACGAGCTACCGAGCCGTGGAGCAATCGTGGTGAGAAATCGGGGGCAGACCACGTTTTTATAAAGCCCAGCAGAGTTACTCATTTAAAAATGAGAGTGTTGGTCAGGCCCCTATTTTCTCCTATTTGCTCATCCAAATCCTCACCATCATGTGCGAGATGTGGACAGGAATCAGAACGTTAAGGGCACGAGACTTGGCGTGCATCCTTATTATTAAGGAAGAAAATATGCGAGCACTTGAAAAAAGTTTTGAAGGCGTTGAAAACGCTTTTCATTATTTCCGATTTTGATTTTTATAATCTAAATCTTGTGTTGGGACTCAGCGTGCAGCGTGAAAATGGCGGGCAAATAATTGATTCTTATAAAGTTGACCTTGAGATGCTTTATGAGTCTGAATAGTCGGCGTTTGAAGTTGTTTTAGGGTTTACGGGGGGCACTGCTAAAAAATTCCTGAAGTGTGTGGGAGCTTTTACTTGAGCGAAATTGAAATGGATGATGTCTCGGCTGATCAACTTAAGGATGTTAAATATAGTCTGAAAGACTATGGTGGTACGGGGTTTGAGGTGCTTGCTCAAGGTCTATCAGTTATAAAATGCAAGCCTCTTCAGTGACATTGGTCAATGGCGGTTGCACGAAGATTTTGTGCGTGGAATATATGGTTTTGGGTTTTGGGTTAGTGCTAGCGCTAGTGCTAGTGCAATAAATAATCCTGTCCGCTAGTCAACTAGAGTGGGGGTGTGGTGTTTTTAGTGAGTGGTGGGGTCAGGCAACGTTTTTACTATTTGGCTATCTCGTAGTTAAGTGTGTGCTGGTTCGCTGCCTACTGTGGTCAAAGTTAAAGAAAATAGTTATGGGTTTTTGAGTTGTAGCCGGTTTTAGTGGAGTCAAGATGAGGTTGGTGAGTCTTAAAACTGACCTTATATCCATTGATGTAAGGAGTAAGATGAGTATTCAGTTTTTTTTGGAAGAATCAACTGGGGTAGCAATACCTTGGTGTAGCACGGATGGGTTGGGGCCTGATGATGTAGATATTCTTGCTTGCCTATTGATCGACGATGGAGGGGGACCTTTTGTCGAAACTATTCCTTGGCTAGACGAGGGCCTGAATAGATTGAGAGCAGTGAGGCGAGAGGATGAGGTCTCCACTGAATGGGCCCGCGATGCCTGGGCAACTCATATTTCGAAAAGTGGAGTTAAAATTTATTCACTTTATGATGAGGACTTCTCAATAACTATAAGTTTGGATGACTTCGAACGAGCTTTACGCGGTTGGAAGGACTTTCTTCTGTCATTGTAGGTAGGGAAGGCTGCTGGATAGGGCGTCAGCAAACGAGGTCAGCTCACGATTCCATTCTTTGGTGGTTTAGTAATTTTAAATATAGTCTGTCCTTTAGTACTGTAGCTACGAATTGCCACAACTTTGGAGTAACGCCATCTGGCAGTCGAACCGCTCAGACACGCATTGGAGACGGCCCGTTAGCTGACTGCTGCCGCCTCCTTTTCCTACAAGTCATTGCTTTGCCACGCTTTGACAAGCTAATCCAACACGACTAACTTTCGTGGCGTGCTGAGCTCATACAGCGCACGCTATGCAGTAACCCTATATATCCACCAGGTTCTTCCGTGGCACCGTTGCGACTAACAGCTAGCAAATGACTGTTAATCATTGGGTCCCTGGTTCGAGTCCAGGTCGTGGAGCCAGATAGGGAAAAGCCTGCAGCGATGCAGGCTTTTTTTTGCCTGCCTGACTTATCAAAATATGTACCTCGTCAGCCTACTGAAGATCAGCCCTACTGCTGGGATAGGGGGGCCACTCTCTCTCTGTATTCACGAGGTGAACACGTCATAATGCGCTTGAAAGCGTGGCTAAAAGCACTGTCGGAGTCATAGCCCAGCTTTTGTGCTATGGACGAAATGGTAGTGCGGTTTGTTTTCAACAATCTCGTCGCTAATTGCATGCGCCAGCGCAAGACGTACTCTAAAGGGGCGACACCAGATTTTTGCTTGAATCGCAAAGCGAAGGTCGAGCGAGAAACACCCGCGATTTTGGCAAGGTTCTCTACTGACCAAGAACGCGCCGGATCGGCATGAATGGCTTGAATGGTTGCCCCGATACGTGGATCAGATATAGCCAGCAACCAGCTCGGTGCGGTATTTCCTTCTTGGATCAAATACATTCGTAGAACCTGCACTAGCATGATGTGGCCGAGATGCTGAACCACAATCGAGTTACCAAGAGCCGGACTGGTAAGTTCATGAGCAATACGCTGCAAGGCCCAATTCAGCACGCAAGCTTGATCCGAACCACTTTTGATGACGGCGACGGGAGGCAATCCGTCAAATAGAAGGCGAGCCTCCTCACCGAAGTCAAAACGTCCCCCGATCAGGAAAAACTCATCGGCTGTCCCACAACTGGCGATGCCATTGACGGCATGGCGATAAATCGCATCCGAGTGGATGGCCGGAAATGACAAGTCGCTGCGGAGTGAAAACGCCCGCTTGCGTGGCAAAAGAAAGCAGTCTCCGGCCGTCAATCGGATAGGTTGCTCCACGCCTTCCACCATTAGCCAACAAGTCCCTTCAACGATTGCATTGAACTTGATGCCGTCGGGTGGTGGAAAATCGATGGCCCAATCTCCACCAGCCTTCAGACCTGCAAAAAAGGAGCTATGAGTATTTAGAAGAGAGAGGGTTTCGGAAAGGGGATCCATAAGGTGTGCAGGACGATCTCGACAGATAATTGGACCTTGTTGCATTCACAGTCCCAAGTCTAGTCTAGACAATGGTGGCTGTGGGTTTTGCCCCTATTCCATGTCAGATTCACAAGGACACGCCATGACCAGCAAACAGTCTCCTATCCACTCGGGTTACGGAGCGGTAACCACCGCAGCAGAGGTACTTGAAGGGTGCGATCTATCCAACACCACCGCCATTGTCACCGGGGGGCATTCCGGCCTGGGCCTGGAGACGACAAGAGCACTGGCCAATGCGGGCGCGCGTGTCGTTGTTGCAGCTCGTGATGTTGAAGCTGCTCGCGCAAAGACTAACGGAATCCCCAATGTGGAAATCGAGCGACTTGATCTTTCCGACCTGGCCAGCGTGCATGACTTCGCACTGCGTTTCTTGGCAAGCGACCGACACGTCGACATCCTGATCGGCAGCGCGGGAATCATGGCTTGCCCGGAAACCCGTGTAGGGGCGGGTTGGGAGGCACAGTTCGCCACCAATCATCTGGGGCACTACGCCCTCGTGAATTTGCTATGGCCTGCGCTCAAGGGTCGAGCAAGGGTGGTAGTAGTGTCATCGGCGGGGCATCACCAATCGGGTATCCGCTGGAACGATGTGCAATTTACGCAGGGCTACGACAAGTGGTTGGCATATGGGCAGTCGAAGACGGCCAATGCATTGTTTGCTGTCCACCTTGATCGGCTTGGTCAACACGAGGGTGTCCGGGCTTTCTCCCTTCACCCCGGCAAGATTCTCACTCCGCTCCAGCGTCATCTGGCGCAGGATGAAATGATTGCCGCCGGCTGGCTAGACGTCAACGGCCACCTTGCCGATCCGACTTTCAAGACGACGCAGCAAGGTGCGGCAACCCAAGTTTGGGCCGCAACAGCGCCACAGTTGAATGGCATGGGAGGCTTATATTGTGAGGACTGTGAGATCGCTTCGCTGGATGCAAGCGAACCACCATCCTTTGTCGGCGTTCGGCCTTATGCCGCCGACCCTGACCAAGCCGAACGCCTTTGGGCACTATCCGCTCAACTTACAGGGATTGACGCTTTTGAAAGGAAATGAGTGATCGGTACAGAACGTCCATACCTATGTTGCTCTCTGTCCGAGGCTGAAGAACTTCTTTGGCTGCGCAACCGAGAAACTGCCCATCGAGTCGCCGCCGCTGTCGCGCACGACGGAAAAACTGGGCAAAGACCCTGGACGAACAGTTGTTCATCCGCACTGGCCGGGATAGGGAAGGCGACTTCGCTGGATGGTTACTTTCGAAGCGCGTAATGATACGGCGATTTTCCTTCAGTCAAGGGCCGAAACGCTCCGGCATGTCACGCCAGTCTGCGCCCGAGCAAAGCACCCAAAGGACTCCGCTGAGCATCAGGCGATCATCCGCTCGCGGGCTTCCGCTGCAGCGGGTTTCAGTGAAGATATCGGCGGCTGCATCAGGGAGTTTATACCGCTTTGCCACGTGGCCTCCTGGCGTTTATGGCGGCTGATTTTACCGGAATCGATATTTCAAAGGATTTCATACAGAGCCCAAGTCCAGGGCAGGATAGGGGCGACCAGGCAGCGTAAGTACCTGGCCGAAGGATGGCATCAATAGGCGATTTTACCGAATGGGCGCGCGGTAGAACCGAGATAAAATGACAGGATCGCCAGTATTTGTGCAGCCGCTGCGGCGGTCACAAGGGCGATGATTGCATCGCCCGGATCTGAAAAGTTTGAGCGTATGAGTCCGAAGGACGCCGGAGCAAAAGCATAGGTGGCTTGACTGATCGCCACCATTAACGCGATTACCTTGGCGGTTTGTTCGCGGCTGAACTCGGTCTGTGCGATCAGCGGTGGCAAGGAGGTGGCATTTCCGATGCCGGAACCGATCAGCAGCACCGCCACCCACGCCACTGCCGGGTGACTGTCCAGGCCAAGCAGCATAAGCGTCCCGAGCATCTGGATGGCGTAGCCCAGGCAAGCCAGTTGACGACGGTCGATGCCCTGGGTCATCAGCCGTACGGCGAGGTAACGACCGCCCATTGCGCTGGCGGTGGCAAGGCCCATGGCGAATGAGGCGTTATGGGCGCCCATGCGTCCCACCAGGATCGAATACAGGTGTGCGATCAAACCGATCTGCGCGAACAGCCCCAGCGACATCCCGGCGGCCAGAGTACGGAACTTCGCTGACTTGAGGGCCTGTGCGGCAGTCCAGGGCGCGACGATGGCGCTGGTTGCGATGGGTTCCGGCAGTGCTTCGTTGTCGGGATGCTGGCCCACGCTTTGCGGGGTTTTGTTGAAGACCAGAAAGGCGAAGCTGCCCATCAGCGCCATTGCGGTGATAGTGATCACCAGCGCCGCCGCACCAAAGCCAAAACGCTCAATCAAAAACACCCATAAGGGTGAGAAGATTACCCCGCCCATACTGGCACCGTTGTATGCCTTGCCCAGAGCCCTGGGCCGCTCTTTGACATACCAAGGAGCGATCAACGTATTCACGGCGGCGGCACCCAGCGTGACCCAGCCGATGCCCGAGCAGATGGCGCCGGCGTACAGCACCCACAGCTGGTTGGCCTGAGCCCAGATATTCACCCCGACTCCCAGCACGATGCTGCCCAGCACCGTAATGGCAGGCACTCCGAAGCGGGCATAAATCCGTGGCAGGTTGGCAATGACCAGTGTGCCGCTGAGAAAGTGAAGGGTGACGGCTGCCGATACCTGGGCGATCGGCCAACCGGTGCGTTCCATGACGGCCTGCATGTAAATGGGTGGCCCGTAAAAACCTATGCCCCAGCCGACCACTGCCAGGATGAACGTACACGTCAGTACAGTTTTTCCAAAAAAACGGGTGTCCTTCATCGCCATCTCCTCATGTTGGCTCATAGGTTATGCTTGCGATGTCGGTTTCACTTCGAGGAGCATCGAACAATGGATGTTGAGCAATCGGAATTGCGCCTGGCCAATGTCGCCTCGGCGATTGCCGATCCTGCCAGGGCGCGCATGTTGTGCTGCTTGCTAGATGGCCGGGCCCGTACGGCCACCGAATTGGCTGTAGTCGCGCAGAAGAGTCCTTCCACGGCGTCCAGCCATTTTCAGAAACTGCTGGAGCAAGGGCTGGTGACGTTGGTTTCCCAGGGGAAGCATCGGTACTTCCAACTCACAAGTGCCGATGTCGCCAAGGCATTGGAAGGGCTGTTGTCCATTACCTCATTCGAGGTGCCGGCGTTCAAACCCTCCACGCCGTGCCATCTGCGCCATGCCCGCACCTGCTACGACCATTTGGCCGGGGAGGTGGGTGTCATGTTGCACGATGCCTTGCTGGTGGGCGAGTGGATGTGCCAAGAGCAGGGCGACTATGGACTGACCCCCAAGGGCATTGAGCACCTGACCCAAATGGGCATGAATCTCTCTTCCGACACCCAGGCGCGGCGCCGGTTTGCCTTTCCCTGTCTCGACTGGAGCCAGCGCTGCGCCCATGTCGGCGGCACCCTGGGCGCGGCGTTGCTGGGCCATATGGTGCGGGACAAGTGGCTCGTACATACCCTGGATTCGCGTGCATTGATAGTCACTGCCAAAGGCCGCAAGCGTCTGGCGAGCGAGTTTGATATCCAGTTGGGGGTGTGACTAGGTTTAGTTTTTGTCACCCGTAGGTTTAACTCAAATCGATTTGGTAGGTGACTTTGCCGGACGGTTACCTCAGTCCCAAAGTTACTGGCACAGAATGGTTCACGTTATGTCCGCTTTTGGCCGGATGCCGCCGCTCGCCTTGTCAGCGGATTTTCGGACGATTGGATTTTTCCGGGGTGATCAAAGCGCACAGAGTGACCCGCATGAATGCATCTCAAATCCTACGATTCCGAGGTCAATATCATGAAAGTCACTGCGGTCGTTTCAACCAAAGCCGGGCCAGGTAAAACCACGGTTGGCGTCAATCTGGGCGCGTTCTGCGCCGATGCAGGGATCCGTACCCTGCTCATCGATCTGGATAATCAGCCGTCGCTGTCGTCGTTCTATGCGCTATCGCATGAGGCGCCCGGTGGAATCTCGCGAACAACGAGACCCGGGCCGCCCAGGTCATTTCGCACACCAGTATTCCTAATCTCTCACTGATCCATTCCAATGGTTCGTTCAATCAGCTGACGCCACCGCTCACATCCGGTGATGCTCCAGCAAGAAGTCTACGAACAACCGCACTCGCGCCGGCATTGCCGAGCCGCCTACGAACACCGCATGAATCGGTTCCCGGTCGCCGGGGTTCCAGGCTTCCAGCAGCGGTATCAGGTCACCGCGCTGCAGATCCTCGCTCACGCTGAACTCGCCAATACGCGCAATGCCCGCACCTACTCGCGCAAGTTGTGCCAGCGCTTCACCACTGCTGCACTCGATGTTGCCGCAGACCTTCAGGGAGAACTCTCTTGCGTCGCGGATGAACGGCCAGTTGGGTTCGGCACGCCGGAAGTTGAAGCGCAGGCAGTTATGCCGTAGCAGGTCTTCCGGTTCGCGAGGGATGCCGTGGCGTTGCAGATACTCGGGCGATGCCACCACTACCTGGCCGGTGTCGCCGATCCTGCGCGCGGTCAGCGGGCTGTCGGGCAGATGGCCAAAACGTACCGCCACATCGGCCTGGCCGCCGAGAATATCGACCACTTCGTCGCCGAGGGTGAGGTCGACCAAGATGTTCGGATGGCGGGCGCTGAATGCCGCCACCAGGGGGACGATGGCCAGCCGCCCGTGGCCCAGGGCGGCACTGACTCGCAATCGGCCCCTGGGTACGCCCTGGTCGGCGATGGCTTCTTCCACCTCGGCCATATCGGCCAGGATACGCCGGGCGCCGCGCAGGAAAGCCTCGCCCTCGGCAGTGAAGCTGATCGCTCGGGTGGTGCGCAACAGCAGCCGGGTGCCAAGGCGCTGTTCGGTACGCGCGATGATCCGACTGACCGCCGAGGGTGTGAGCCCTAATGCACGCGCGGCAGCCGATAGGCTGCCTTCCTGCGCCACGGTGGCGAACACGAGCATGTCACCGGATCTGCCGTTGAAGTCCATTTGTGCCCCTTACGCATAGGTGATTGCCAGAAATGCTATCTACCGTCTTAAAACGCTGGATCGTAGCATTGGCGGCATAGATAAGGAGCCTTCCATGCGTATCAATCCACCACTTGTCGCACTTGCCATAGGTGCCTTTGGCATCGGTGTTACCGAGTTCGCCCCCATGGGCATGTTGCCGGGCATCGCTGCGGATCTCGGCGTTTCTATTCCCGCCGCGGGCCTGTTGGTCAGTGCTTACGCCTTGGGTGTACTGCTCGGCGCGCCGCTGATGACCCTGACTACCGGCAGGATCCCCCGGCGCTATCTGCTGATCGGACTCATGGCGATTTTTACCCTGGGTAATCTGATGTCAGCCCTGGCGACCGATTACTACAGCCTCATGATCGCCAGGGTGGTGACCTCACTGAACCACGGTGCGTTCTTTGGCGTTGGCTCTATCGTTGCTGCCAGCGTGGTCGCCCCAGAGAAACGTGCCGGAGCGGTCGCGGCAATGTTTATGGGCCTCACCCTGGCGACCATTGGCGGTGTGCCGCTGGCCGCCTGGTTTGGCGAAATGTTCGGTTGGCGCACTGCATTCTGGGGCATTACCGGCCTCGGCGTGGTCGCCATGGCCGCGTTATGGTTCGCCCTGCCCAAGCTGAAGGCGCCGCCAGGCGTCGGTGTAATGGCCGAAATTCGGGTACTGGGCCGTGGCCCGGTGCTGGGCGCGTTGGTCCTCACGGTAGTCGGCTCGGGCGCAATGTTTACCGTCTTCACCTACATCGCGCCGATCCTTAGCAGTGAGACTCACGCGTCCACCGCCTACATAACCGCCATGCTGGTTCTGTTCGGTGTGGGCCTGACACTGGGCAACATGTGGGGCGGCAAGGCCGCCGACCGCTCGATAGATCGCACACTGATCGTTTCGCTGAGCGTGCTGATTCTCGTGTTGCTGGCGTTTACGGCACTGATGCGTTGGCCGCTGCCGGCGGCCGTTGCCATCCTGATATGGGGTATCGCCAGTTTCGCCTTGGTGCCGCCACTACAGATGCGCGTCATGGAAGCTGCCAAGGACGCGCCCAATCTGGCCTCGGCGGTGAACATCGGTGCGTTTAACTTCGGCAATGCGATTGGTGCGGCACTGGGCGGTGCGGTGATCAATGCAGGGCTAGGTTATCCTGCGATTTCCCTGGCTGGAGCGGCAGTGGCGGGGCTAGGGCTGCTGATGGTGCTGGGATTTGCCTGGCGTTCCAGAAAGATTGCAACTGCATTGGTGTGAGCTTGATGGGAGAGCCAGTCACTCAGTTGCTCCGTGACTTCCATTGTGATTTTGGCATGACCAAATTGGATGGCTGAATCGCCGAGTAACACACGCTTTGCTTGCCCGCGGGAGCACTTAGAGTGGAGCCCAATATAGCGTTTGAACAAGGAGTCTAAGGTCAGCGCCTACGCCCTTTACCTTCCTCCCATGACGCCTCATTAATGAACGTAGCCTTGCAGGCTGGAGATATCTACGGTGCCGGGGCGATTCAGAATGCTTGAATGAATCCCCCTCACAGCGACTCGAGGGCCGACTTCATAGAGGTGCTGAGCCGCGTTTACATTCGAGGCGTTCACCTAAGCCACGGATCATCTCCATCAATGCCTTCACCCGCAGTGGCAAGTTTCCGGCTGGGTATACCGCGTGCATCTGTGGGCTCTCACCGCTGCTGGAGGTGAGCTTGTACTCAGGACACACCCGGAGCAGGCGCCCAGTTTCCACTTCGGGTTCCGCCATCCAATCCGCCAGGCGGGCGATCCCGACGCCCGCCAGGGCTGCCTGGAATACCGCCAGGCCGGAGCTGAACCGAAATTTTGGATGAACCCGAAAGCTGATGGCCTGTTCCTCACTGCGAAAATTCCACTCCTTGAGAATCCGCGGCGCCGTATGCAGGATCAGCGAATGCGCCTCCAGTGCCTCGATGGAGTCGGGCATGCCGTTGCGCTCCAGGTAGCCGGGGCTGGCATACAGGTAACGTGAGTAACTCCACAGCGCAAAGCCGATCAAGTCGCTGGATTGTGGAAACGCGCCGCGAATCGAGAAGTCCAGCTTGCTCTTGGCCGGGTCGATGATCTCATCGGTGAAAATCACATCGATGTTAACGTCTGGATAACGCTCGCAGTATTGCGCGATCAACCGGGGCAATACCCCGTGTCCGAGAACCTCGGGGGCGGAAAAACGGATCCAGCCGGAAGCCAGGCCGCTGAGGCCGGCCAGGTCTTCATCCACCTCACGTTGCAGATCGAGCATTTTGTACGCGTGGGGCAATAAGCATTCGCCCGCTTCGGTCAAGCTCACGGCATTGGACGAGCGATTGAACAACTTGAGCCCCACACTTTCCTCCAGGGCTTGAACGGCACGGGTCAGTGCGCTGGGGGAGCGCCCCAGCGTCCGTGCCGCGGCGACGAAGCTGCGCTTGCGAGCCACGGTCGCGAAGGCTTCAAGTTCCCCCAACATATTCAATGCCACTTTCCACCTCATTGCATTTTTCACAACGCGGCATTGCAACACAAAAAAGGCCCTTCCGTTAACCTTCCCGTTCAACCCACAAGGATGGTGCAAACAGGAGCGCAAGGACGTGTCGAAGCTGGATGAAGTAATCGGGAAAGCCGCAGCGTGTATTGATGAAGTCATTCATGAAAGGCTGGAAAAAAAATCAGTGACTTCGACCCGACGGGAGATACCGCAAATTCATCTGTCGCTGGAAGAACAACGCACACTTCAGGCCGGGCTGGCATCGCTGGACGTGACCGATAGCGCCTCGGGGATCCGCCACATGCCGGTCCTGGGGCGGTTGCTGGAAAGTGTCCTGGGCAGCGAGAAAATCCAGCAGCTGCGCAATTTTCCACAGGCCCGTGACGTGGCGATGATCGTCAGGGGGCTGCCGCTGGACACGCAACTGCCCGCCACGCCCTATGACCTGGAGCCGGGTATCGAGAACCTGTCGATTCTGGCCGGGGCTATTTTGTCCGTGCTGCACACTCTGCAAACCCGTCCGCTGGCGTACGAGGGTGAAAGCACCGACTCCGTGTTCCGTCACGTATCGCCCAAGCGCAAGCGGGAGACCGAAAAGAGCTCCTATGGCTCGCGGGCGGATCTGGACATGCATGTCGACAACCCTCACCTGCCTTTGACTTGCGAACCCGTCTTGCAGTTGTCGGCCTGTCCGGAGTACCTGTCCCTGACCGGCCTGCGCTGCGAGCTCGACGTGCCGACGCGCATCGTCGCCATTGACGAGGTGCTGGCCATTCTGCCGGCCTACGTCGAAGAAGAACTGTCACGACCGAACTTCACCGTTCGCCGACCGGCCTCCTTCGGCAAACAGGGGAATGTGCTGGAAAACGTCCCCCTGCTCTACAGAAGCGCAACCGATGGCCTGTATTGCCGCTACAACAAAGCGAGTGTCGAAGCGACCTGCGCCCCTGCGCAGTTTGCCCTCCAGCTGTTTGCCGCCGCCGCCAATCATCCCGATGTCGTGCACCACATCATGCTGCAACCGGGGGACATGCTGATCTTCAAGAACCAGCAAACCCTGCATGCCCGGGATGGTTTTACCCCTCGCTACGACGGCCGTGATCGCTGGATGTTGCGTGTCTTCGGGGTCAATGATCCGGCACGTGTGGTACCGCTGGATCCTCATCAACCCTACATAGTCAGAGCCTGATTTCATGGTCGATATTGTCATCCTTTGCGTGTTCGCCTTCGCCGCCGGCCTGATCGATGCGGCGGTGGGCGGCGGCGGACTGATCCAGATTCCCGCGCTATTCAACGTGCTACCTACCGCTCAACCGGCGGCGCTGCTGGGTACCAATAAGGTCGCGGCCGCCTGCGGCACCGCATTCGCGGCCCGGTCCTTCGTGCGCAAGGTGGTGATCGACTGGGGGCTTGTGATCCCCGCCGCCTGCGCGGCCTTTGTCATGGCCTTCTTCGGAGCCGCCACCGTGTCGTTCGTGCCCCAGTCGATGATCCGGCCGGCGGTGCTGGTGTTGATTGTGCTGATGGCGATCTACACCTTCTGGAAAAAAGATTTCGGCGCCCTGCACAAACCCATGCGCATCGGTACCAAGGAAAAACTGCTGGCGATCGTCATCGGCGGCGCCATCGGTTTCTACGACGGTCTGTTCGGTCCCGGCACTGGCAGCTTCCTGATCTTCCTGTTTATCCGCTGCTTCGCCTTCGACTTTCTCCATGCCTCGGCATCGGCCAAGCTAGTGAACATCGCGACCAACGTAGCGGCACTGATATTCTTCATTCCGACGGGTAACGTGCTCTACCTGATCGCAATTCCCATGGCGGCATTCAATATCCTGGGCGCGCTCACCGGCACCTGGCTGGCGGTTCATAAAGGCGTGCCCTTTGTCCGGGCTCTATTCCTGGTGTTACTGGTGATTCTGATCAGCAAGCTGTCCTACGACCTGTTCCTGTAAACCAGAGGAAAACTCCATGCATCCCATGTTCGATCGCCTCGTGGCATTACTCGATGCCCGCTCAGCCTCTTACCGAGTGTTGATGCACGATGCCGAGGGCCAGTCGGCGCGGGTCGCCGAAATCCGTGGCACCGAGCCCGGCCAAGGCGCGAAGGCCATGCTTTGCGCCCTCAAGGGCCAGGCCGGCCCCTATGCGCTGGTGATACTGCCGGGCGACCAGAAGCTGGACATGAAGAAAGTCGGAGCGGCCCTGGGCGGGAAAAAAGCCGAGCTGGTGAAGGCCGAAACCGCCATGGAACTGACCGGGTGCCGGATCGGCGCCATCCCTCCGTTTGTTTTCGATGAGCGGATTCAATTGATCGTCGATCCGGCCTTGACCACAGGCTACGCCGAAATAGCCTTCAACGCGGGGCGGCTGGATGCGTCGATGGTGCTCGATACGCAGGACTATCTGGCGATTGCCATGCCTCGATTGCTGGATATCAGCCAGGCCTGAGCAGACGTTTTCACAGACGCGGCCAAAAAAAAACCGATAGCCGCGCTGGCCTGCTATGCACTGTATCTGGCCGGTCTTCAGGCTCGAACGACAGGTCGGTCACGTCATTTCCAGAGCAACCGCATCAGGCATGAACCGGTGCGCTCATTCTCTCGCGTAGATTTGCGGGAATTTCTCAGGACCAGATCGTCCTTTAGTCCATCCACCGAGCAAGTATTGCAGTCTGTGTCTATGCTGCGGTATCGGTGTTGAAAGCCGGAACGAACCTGTCTCGGCGTGGCACATCTCGATGTCCGGCAGTCCGCATTTAAACCATCACAGCCTCAAAACAGCACAGCGGAATGTGCGTGAGCGTGGGCCTTGAACGCCTGAGCGTTTCAGCCATTTATCGGATAGGGAAATAGGCTTGATGTGTCGGTAAAAAAAATTCTTTGCGTGGTCGGGACACGTCCCGAAGCTATCAAAATGGCCCCCGTCATTCTGGCCTTGAAACAACAACGTTGGGCCGATGTGCGTGTCGTCGCCACGGCACAACATCGCGGTATGCTGGATCAGGTCCTGGCGTTTTTCGGCATCGAGCCTGATATCGACCTGGACGTCATGCGACCCAATCAGGCCTTGGCCACTCTCACCGGGCAGTTATTGCTCAAGTTGGATGTTGTCCTCCTCGAAGAACGGCCCGATGCTGTTCTGGTGCAAGGCGATACCACGACCGTGATGGCCTGTGCCCTGGCCTGCTTTTACCGGCGCATACCGGTGGGACATATTGAAGCCGGCCTGCGCACGTGGGATCTGCAGCATCCATTTCCCGAGGAAGCCAACCGGATCATTACCAGTAAATTAGTGCGCTGGCACTTCGCGCCGACGCAAAGCGCCAGGCAAAACCTGCTCAAAGAGGATGTAGCCAGTGCGGATGTTTTCGTCACGGGCAACACGGTGATCGATGCCCTGCTCACGACAGCCGCCAGTGAGGTGGAGATCGGCCTTGATCTGGATCCGAGCAAGCGCCTGGTGCTGGTGACGGCCCATCGTAGGGAGCATTTTGGCGCGCCGTTTCTCGACATCTGCCGAGCGTTGCGCACCCTTGCCGAGAACAATCCTGAGGTTCAGTTTCTTTACCCTGTGCACCCGAACCCGAAGATCCAGGACGTCGCCCAGGCGTGCCTGGCAGGCATGCCGAACTTCAGGCTGTGCGCGCCGCTGGGTTACGCGGCGTTCATTGCCGCCATGAAAGCTGCGTATTTCATCCTGACCGACTCAGGAGGTGTCCAGGAAGAGGCACCGGCGCTGGGTAAGCCGGTGCTGGTCATGCGTGATGAAACCGAGCGCCCTGAGGCGGTGGAGCAGGGCAGCGTCAAGCTGGTGGGCGCCAACTATGAACGCATCATCGAGCTGGCACAGCGCCTGCTTGACGATGAATCGGCCTACCGTGGCATGGTGCGTGGTGTTTCGCCCTACGGCGATGGGCAGGCTGCCGGGCGTATCGTGAAGGTCCTGCACGAGCACTTTTCTTGACGCGCCTGGTATTTCTCTCGCCGTTGCCCTGGCACAGCTTCGCCCAGCGGCCGCACAAGTTTGTCGATTGGGTGCACAGCCGCACAGGGGCGTCGGTGCTCTGGGTTGATCCTTATCCCACGCGGCTGCCCAGGTGGAGCGATCTCAAGGCGGCTGCGCCCTGCGCGCAAACCCGTCCATCCAGTGGCACACCGCCATGGCTCACGCTGATCAAGCCTGGCGGTCTACCGATAGAACCTCTACCTGGTTCGGGCTGGGTGAACCGGTTTTGCTGGCGGCATGCATTGAGGCGGATTGATCAATTCACTCACGCCTCCCCAGCCTTGCTCGTGGTCGGCAAGCCCTCGGTCCTGGCACATCTGTTGTTGCAGCGGCTTCGTCACTGCTCGTCCTTGTATGACGCGATGGACGATTTCCCGGCGTTTTATACCGGTCTCTCGAGGTGGGCCCTGGCGCACCGTGAGCGGCTGATTGCCCAGCGCGTGGACGTCATATGGACATCGAGTTCGACGCTTGATGCGCAGTGGCGACGTTATCGCAATGAGGTATGCCTGGTGCTGAACGGCCTGGACTTGTCGGCGATCTCAGCGGTAAGGTGGGCGCCGACGTCATCAAGTCGAAAGATTTTTGGCTACGTGGGTACCTTGGCCACCTGGTTTGACTGGGCCTGGGTGGCGGCTTTGGCCGAAGCCAGGCCCAACGACGAAATTCGTTTGATGGGGCCGGTCTTCGGCGACGCGCCCGGGCGCTTGCCGAGCAACGTTGTGTTGTTACCCCCCGGTAATCATGGCGCGGCGTTGGCCGCCATGGCCGAGTTCGATGTGGGCTTGATTCCTTTCAAAAAGACCCGGCTCACCGCGTCGGTCGATCCGATCAAGTACTACGAATACCGTGGCCTGGCATTGCCAGTGATCTCGACGGATTTCGGCGAGATGCACGGCCGTTCAGGGCTGCCCGGGGTTTTTATCAGTCACTCGCACAGCGATATTTCCGAGCTGGCCGAGGCCGCTTTGCAGTTTGAGCGCAATGCGGACAAAGCCCGTGCATTTGCATTGCAACACTCATGGGAGGCGCGTTTTGATGCTGCCACGCTTCATCCATAGCTGCGACGTAAGCGTCGTTAACTACAACGTCGGCAAGCTGATCGGCGAGTGCGTGGCTTCGGCCCTCAGGGAAGGCGTTCTACACGTGATTGTGGACAGCGGCTCGTGCGCCGGCAGCCTGGCGTACCAGAATGAGATCCGTGGGTATGTCTGAGGTCACGGTCGGTGTGCTGGGGGCCAGCAGCCTGGTAGGCCACTGTCTGCTTGCGGTGCTTGCGCGCGAACAGTTTAAGGTCGTCGCTTTTTCCCGGCAGCCACAGTACGGGGGGGACAGTGACACGGTCAGTTGGCAACAGCTTCCTGAACCGGGTGTAAGCGAGTATGCCGAGCCCATTCCCTACTGGATCTGTGTGGCACCGATTTGGGCGCTGCAGCAGCATTTTGGGTTGTTGCAGGCCTGTGGCGCGCGCAAAGTCGTGGCCCTGTCTTCCACCAGTCGCTTTAGCAAAAGCCACTCCGTCGACCCCGCAGAGCGGCGTCTCGCCAGCCTGCTGGGCGACGCCGAAGCACGTGTTGAGCAATGGGCGCAGGACCATGGGGTGCACTGGTGCATTCTGCGCCCGACCTTGATCTACGACCCGGGCCGCGACAAAAACATCACCGAGATTGCGCGTTTTATTCGCCGCTTCGGCTTTTTTCCGCTGTTGGGCGGCGCGATGGGACTGCGTCAACCCGTGCATGCCGAGGATGTGGCGAGCGCCTGCGTGCGTGCGTTGCAGGCACCCCTGGTGTGCCGTCATGCCTACAACCTCAGCGGCGCAGAAACGCTGCCCTATCGGGAGATGGTCACCCGCGTATTCACGGCGCAGAACCGCCGCCCGCGTTTACTCACGGTGCCGCTCTGGGGGTTCCGGATGACCCTGTTGCTGTTGCGAATGCTGCCGCGCTACCGCCATTGGTCGGCGGCGATGGCGCAGCGCATGAACCAGGACCTGGTGTTCGAGCATATCGAGGCTGCCCGGGATCTTGGCTTCGCGCCCAGGGGATTTTTATTGTCACAAGACGACCTGCTTTAGTTACTCATGTTCATGGGGCACCCACGGGCCCCACTTGGCTTCATAGATCGCCTTGTTGCGCTCGAACAGTGCTTGGCGTTCGCCCCGGTTCATGAGCGCGAACGATGCCGAAAGCTGGTGATGGATAAACACATCGCGGGCGCAGGCGTTCATCAGGACTGCGTGTTCGACCCGTCGGCAGTAGTCGTCATCCTCGAAGAAACCACGGCCGTAGACTTCGTCGAGCGGGCCGATTCGCGTGTAGGTGCTGCGCGGCATCATTACGCAGAAGAACGCCAGGGTCGGCAGCCGGACCACCTCGCCAAGGTGGCGGCAGGTAAAGCGCCGAGCCGCTTGTGGCATGCCTGCGAGATCGGCGTAGTCGATGTCGATCCTGGCCTGGTTACCGATGTTGTTGGTCACCGGGCCAATCAGGCCAAGCTCGGGATTGCGTTGTAAATGCCGGCGCAAGGTACTCGCCCAGCCGCTGGTAACCTGCGTGTCGTTATTGAGCAGCACCAGGTACTCACCGTTGGCGATCGCCAGGCCCTGGTTGTTCGCGGCGGCGAAACCGCGGTTGTCGGTGTTGAGTACGATCGTCTGGCCGCTGTCGGCCGCCCATTGCGAGAGAAATTCAGCGGTGCCGTCACTGGATGCGTTGTCCACCACGATGATTTCCAGTTCAGGCCCCTCGCTGTCGTGCTCGAGGCTTTCCAGGCACGCCCGCGTCAGCGCCAGGTTGTTGTAGGTCACGACGATCACGCTGATGCGTGCCGCGTGGTCGCGGCGTTCGGCCAGGGTGATGAGCGCATCGGCGCGGTGTGTCCAGGTTTGTCGGGCAGCGAACGCCTGACGTTGGGCAATCTGTTCGGTCGTCGCTGGCAGCAATGCCCGCGTGATTGCGGCAATGAACGCCGGGCCGTCGCGGCTAACCTGAACCTGCGAGCCGAATTGCTGCATCTCCGGCAAGTCGACCGAGACCACCGGTTTTCCTGCACTCAGGTATTCGTAGACCTTGACCGGGTTGGTAGCAAGCGTCAGTGCCGTGATGTGAAACGGCACGATGCCCACATCGAAGCCATGCAGGTAATAGGGCAGGGTGGCATAGGGCACTTCGCCTATGAATTCAACGTTCGCATAGCCACGCAATCGCGCCCGCGCGCCCACCGTATCGTCGCCGATCAGCAGCACCACATGCTGTGGAAACGCCTCGGCGATGCGGGCGACGAGCGCCTGGTCGAACCAGTGTGCAATGGCGCCGTAGTAGCCAATCACCTTGCGTTGCAAGCGATCCCGGTAGATCGAGGCCGGTGGGGTGCAGAACCGGGTGAAGTCGGCGGCATTGCGCAGGATGGCGCGGGTTTCATTGGCCTGGGCCGGCCATTGCTCGGCCAACCAGTCGGAGGTGAATAGCCGAACGTCGGCGTTGCGCACCAGCCGTTGCTCCAGGTGCAGGATGCCCGGGGCGTTGTCGCCGAAGCCTTGATGATGGTCCATGCAATCGTAGATCAATCGACTGTTGGGCAATTCACCGGCAATGTCACACCAGAAAGGGTGCTGCACCAGCGAAATCACCCGGGCGGAGCCGGCCCACAGGAGTACCTCGCCAATACTGCGGCACAGCTGCCGAACCTGTGCGGCGTCAGGCGCTGCGGCGTAGATAAGCGGTGCACCACGGGCAAACAGCTTGACCTGGAACAACCGCTGGGTCTGGTCCAGCGACTCGAGTTCAAAGCCGGCCTGGGGGGCGTGTATCAATGAGGCCGATATGTAGATGACCCGCCGCCCGGTGGCGCTCAGCGCCTGGGCCAGTTGTTGCGGGCGCTGGTGGCGCAAATCCCAATCGATAGCCCCCCAGATAATGTAATCCGCCAGACCGGCCTGTTGTGGCTGAGGCGCCGACGACGGGCTGGCGAAGGTTTTCATCGGTTGCAGTACGCCGCGCAGTGCGCGCACAGCGGGCAGCAGTGCCCGTCGGTAGATGACTGCCAGGAGTTTTTTCGCGCTGGCCGGCAACGGCAGCCGGTGATACATCGCGCGCCAGCGTTGCCGGCCAGACGGGCGCCGCTCGATCAGCATGGGCGGGGCGACCTCATCCGGACGTTTTCGGCGATGCGGCGACCACCACAAAGTCGCTTTTCAACGTGCCCGACTCGATCAGCCCGTCTTCGATGTCGAACAACATCTGCAGCACCCTGAGGGACTGCGGGTTGTCCGCGGTGAAGTTGCCGGCGATACCGTGCAGCAGAAACTGCAGCAGCGAACCGCCGCAGAGGTTCAGCGCACGCACATCAAAGTGCTCCTGCACCACCTGCAGAATATCTGCCGAACGCACGGCTTCCGAGGGGTCGACTTTCACCACCTCGGCGGGGTCGGGCAGTGGCACGACCTGTTGAACCTGGCCGTATGAACCCTTCACGAATGAGCGGCGCAAATGCTCGGGAATCAAGCCGAACGCATGGCTGATGGCCGCCCTTTGCTGGGCATCAAAGGCAAAGTGATTGGCCCCCACATATTCATTGAAAAACAGCCAGCCGCCGGGTTTCAGGCTATGGCGAACCCGCTGGCAGACCACTTCCAGGTCGCGGATATGGTGCAGTGAGCCATTGAACCAGACCGCGTCATAGTGATTGCCCGGCAGGTCAGTGCGTTCGATATCACACAGGGAGTACTGGATCGTCGACGCGCCCATCGCCAGCGCTTCGGCTCTGGCCACCTCGAGGGCGGCAGGCGCTATATCCACGCCGTCACAGTGCTCGAACGCCTTGAGCCTGTAGAGTTCGCGCTCCAGGGTGCCGGTGCCGCAGCCGATGCTCAGCATCCGAGTGCCTGGCGCCGGGTTGCCGAGAAACTCCTTCAGGCAGTACTGCACCCAGCCCGGATGGCCGCTGCCCGCCGTTGCCTTGTGCTGATGGCGGCGTTGTACGGTCGGTACCGCCAGCCAATAGACATCCGCAGAAAAGGCGTCGGAACCGGCCATGTTTTCTGACCAGTGATCCGCCGTGACTTGCTTGTCGGCGCCGATCCCTTCGCGCTTACCGTTGAGTTTGTTCATGATTCGCTTGAGCACGGTGTCTTCCTTTGGTTGGTCAAGGGCTAACCGATTTACGCTGCGGTTCAGGGCGCGTCCATGTGCCCCATTTGCTTTCAAAGTACGCCTGGTTCTTGTCCCACAGCGCTTGATACTCGCCGCTGGCGATCAGCTTCTTGAAGGACGCCTGCCCGTAGTGGTGGATAAAGGCATCCTCGGCGCACACGGTCCTGAGGCCGGCCGCCTGGATGCGCCGGCTGTAGTCATCGTCTTCGAACATGCCGATGCCGAACGCCTCATCCAGCCAACCGATGCGTTCCAGCACCTCGCGGCGCATGGCCACGCAGAACATGGCGAGCATGCTGATATCGAAGCTGCGACCGCGATGCCGTGCGACGTGCTGATCGGCGAAGGCCTCCATGTGTTCGAGGCCGACGTAGTCGACGAACACTTTCGCTTCGTTGCCTACCGAGTTGGTCATCGGGCCGACCAGGCCGATCTGCGGGTCTTGCAGGTGGCGCAGCAACGGGTCGACCCAGCCCTTGGGCACCACGGTATCGTTGTTGAGCAGCACCAGGTATTCCCCGGTCGCCAGGCGCAGCCCCTGGTTATTGGCGGCGGCGAAGCCCAGGTTGCGGTCATTGAGCACCAGGGTGACGTTCGCGTGGGTGCGGCCCAGGTAACGCAGGTAGTTGCGCGTGTCGTCCGAGGACGCATTGTCGACAATGATCAGTTCGTAATCGGGGTACGTGGTGTTGCACAACAGGCTTTGGATACAGCCCTGGGTCAGTTCGACGTTGTTGTAAGTAACGATCACGATCGACACTTTCGGGTGCAAGGACTTCAGCGCACTGAGGTTGGCGTCGAAGCGGTGACGCCAGTCATTGGCGCTGGCGAGTTCCGCGCGCCGGCTGGCGGCCTGGGTATCGGTTTCGTTCAGGGCGCGCTCGATCTGCTCGATGAAGGCCTGCGGGTCGCTGGCGAAATACACGAAATCCGCATAGATCTGCATTTCTTCCAGCGGCACCGACACCACCGGTTTGCCTGCGCTGATGAATTCGTAGAACTTCACCGGGTCGACCGCATGGGTCACGTTATACAGGCGAAACGGGATCAGGCAGACATTGAAGTGGTAGAGGTACAACGGCATCTGCGCATAGGGCTTCCTGCCGAGTAAATGCACATTGGGCAGGCGGTCCAGCCCGGCCAGGTCCTTGACGAAAATGTCGCCGATCAACACAAAGTTCCAGTCCGGCCGCAGCCGGGCGATGCTCGCGATCAAGGGCAAATCGACCCATTCGGCCAGGGCACCGTAGAAGCCGATCAGCGGCCGTTGGATCTCCGCCATCAAGGGGTTGGGCACACAATTTCGCTCGAAGAACTCGACATCCACGCCATTGCGCAGCAAGCGACAATCGCGGCTCATCGGGGCCCATTTCTCCTGCAGCAGCGCGGCGGTGACCGTCACCAGGTCGGCGTCTCGGACCAGGGTGTGTTCATCCTCCAGCAACGTCGCGCCGATCCCCGGAAAGCCCACCCAGTCATCCATGCAGTCGTACTGGATTTTCCAGCCGTGGGCGTCGCGCAAGCGATGCGCGAGCGCAGCCCAGAACGCCAGGTGCACCACGCTGACTGCGGTTTTTATGCGCCAATCCTTGGCCAGCGCATCGATTGCCTTGGCGTAGGTTTGCAGGTGTTTTTCCGACATGCGCTGGGTGTAGCAGTCCACGAACTCGTCGCGCTGCAATGTCACCTCGAATACCCCGGGCGCCACTTCCAAGGTGCTGTAAGCCAGGCCAGGCTCGGCGCTGCGGGAAGGCACGATGTAGAACACGCGGTAGCCGTGACGGGCGAACTGGCTCATCAACTGTTGGGGGCGCTGGAAGCGGGCGGCCCAGTCGATATTGGCGAAGCAGAGAATGTCGAAGCGCGCCTCTGGTGACGATAAATCCGCCGATGGCGACAGCGGGTTTTTCAACGCCGTGCGCAACGGCAGGTGTTGCCCGTGCAGAAAGTCGGGGATGTCGGCTTCGGTGTGGGATGACCGATACCTCAACCAATGCAGCAGCGCCCGCAAGGGCTTGGTGATCCGCCACGAACGGGTATTTTTCAACATGGCGATGTAAGCCAGCGCCGCGTCTCGTTCCCTGATGGCCGCATCGCGCTCCAGCGTGGCCAGATTGTCCTTGTCCATGGTGCGGTCCTTCACGAAAACGTGGTGTTGTGCTGTTCGCCGTAAGTGTGCAGAGGTGTCGGGTCGTTGGTCGGCCACATCGAGCTGGTAGCGCCGGGGCGGTAGAACGTCACTGTCACGCTGCGCCTGGAAGAACGACAACCCTCGACCACCCGTGAAACCGCATGCCAGGAGTTGTCGGCGCGCACCAGAATCGCCGAGTTGCCGACCTCGGGCGCCACTTGCGCGACGATATCGGTGGGCCTGGCAGAGCCGAGGATCTGCAGGCAGCCGCCGTCGGCGGGGTCCCAGGTCTGATTGAAGTACAAAATGTGCGTGACCAGTTTGTCGTCCAGGTCCGGGTGCGGCCCGAGGTTGGCCCCCGGGCCGTAGTGGAACAGGTTGGCCTCCATGGGGACCTCGGTCACGTCCACCCCGGTCAGCGCGGAGAGGGCCTGGCGGTACTGCGGTGAACAGAGGCTGTGGGCCAGAGCCAGCCATTGCGGGCTCAAGACTTGTGGATTGACCACTTCGTGGCTGCCCATGGCGATCAATTGCCGCGCCTCGTATTCGTAGTCCTTGGCCCCGCCGTAGCCGGAGACCGTCTTGAAGTGGTCGTGCGGGTAGGTTTCGGCCAGCGCCTTGGCATCGTCGGGGGTGTAGAGCGCACCGATTTGCGTCCATGAAAAAGGCACGGTCTGCAGGCGGTGGGCCGTCAGTTTGTTCAGGTCAATCATGTCGAAGGGCTCCCAGCCATTTGTTCAGGGTTCGGCGAAGATGGCGCAACGGCGCCGTCAGCTTGAACGAGTTGGAGCGGTACAGCGTTTCCAGTGCCTGTTGATGTTGCTCGCGTTCGTGTTGCCGCTCGGCGGCCTGGCTTTCGAGGAGTGAGTGCAGGTCTTCGAGAACACCCGGCAAGGCTTGCCAGTAGCGGTTGAGCGCGGGCTGCGTGGGCCTGCGACCTGCGCGGATCAACTCGGCCACGCGGTCCCAATGTGCGTCGATCTGTACCATCGCGTCGGCGGTCACCTGGGACAGCGGCTGCTTGCCCAACTGTGCGCGAAACCACTGCGGATCAATCGGCTGGTCCCGGCGTAATTGGAATATTCGCCCATGGCTCGGCAGCGCAGTGTATTTGCCGGTGCCCAGGTCCGCCGAGCAGAAGATCGGCACACCAAAGGCCAGTGCACTGATCGCCAGGTGGTAGCTGTGCCCGATCACCCCTTCGGCATGGGCGAGCAGTTCTGCCAGCAGCAGGGGCTCTGGCCAGAAGGGCAGGCAACGCGCGCGCGCAAGGCCGTCGCCCAGTACGGATTCGTGATCGCCCAGTACCGGCCCTATGGGCAGCAGCAGCAGTTGCACGTCCTCGAACTGCCCGGCATGGGTTCGCCACAGCTGCAGGAAGCTGTCCAACCCCCACATTGCATGCACCACCAGATAGGGTTGGGTCAGGCCGGCGCTGCTGCACAGCTCCAGGAACGGGGCAGAAGGCGATTGAGGATCGAGCAGGCGTGGCAGGCCAAAGGCCGTGTCGGGAAGCACCTCGACCTGGGCCGTCGGCGACAGTTGGGCCAGGGCCGATTGGGACAGCGCATCGCGTACCCTGATGTGCGGGCTGTGTTCGAGGGTCAGTTGCACCAGCGGTGCGGCCCACGACGGGATGTCGTTGCAATGCATGCCCGGTGCATTCCAGATCAATGGGATGCCGTGTTGCAGCGCAATCAGCGCGGGCGTCAGCCAGTAGCCGGTGGGGTGGTGAATGGCGGCATTCGGGGGGTAATAACCGCTGGCCACCAGCTTGTCGAAACGCACAATGAAACCACCGCCGATCAACACCCCATCCAACTGACCGACGACGTCCGGCAAACGGCTCAGCGAGGTGACCTCGTACGGCCATTCGGGCGGCGTTTTCCCGTGATAGGAAAACCGGTGCAGCGTTATCGCCCCCAGGCGCCGGGTCAATTCCGCCTCAGCGAGGATGGGAAACAGCAAGTCGCCATAGTTGGCGACATCGAATGTGCCGAAGATCCCGATCTGCCACTCTCGGCTCATTGCAGCCCCCCCGGTTCACTCGTGTGAGGGGCAGGACCGGCCTCTATTCCCAGATCGACGAACCCAAGGAATTCCCGGGTGCCCGGCAAGGTGTCGAACGCCAGCAGCGCTACCTGTTTCTCGATAAGCTGCGCGGTTTCTTCGAGGTGGCCGTTCATCAGTTTCAGCGTGATGTGGTACTTGCCCGCCGCAAGGTTGGCGGGGAATCGGACGTTGAGCGTCGCCTTGCGCCAGCCGTCGTGCGCTGCCTCCGGGTGCAGCGGCAGGTTGGCGCCGCCGATCACCAGCAGCCGGGCCTCCTGGATCGTCACGCTGAGGGTCGGCAGCTTGATGCTGTCGCGTACCCGGGTTTCGATGCGCAGTTGGATGGTCTCGCCATACACAAAACTCGAATACAGGCCGTCAGTGTTGGTAAAGCAGGCCGCAACGATATGCCCCTCATCGGTGCCAAAGGCAATGCCAGCCTGTTGGGCAAGGAACGCCTTGGGGGCGACCGCCACCGCGCCGCCGCTGGCCCAGCGACGCTGTTCGTCACGCATCTCCAGCAGGTAGAGTTCGGCCATTTCTTCGGGAGAGCCACTGGCGCGCACCTGGCCTTCGCGCAGGTAAATCACCCGATTGCAAAAGCGTTTGACCATGCCCATGTCATGGGACACGAACAGCAGCGTCGTGCCTTGCTGGGTGAGCGCTTCCAGCCGATTGAGGCACTTGAACTGGAAGGACGCGTCGCCCACTGCCAGGGCTTCATCGACGATCAGGATGTCGGGGTCCACGCACACCGCGACGGCAAAGGCCAGGCGTACCAGCATGCCGCTTGAATAGGTCTTGGTGGGTTGGTCGATGAAGTCGCCAATATTGGCAAAGTCGGTGATCTGGGCAAAACGAGCGTCGATTTCCGCGCGACTGAGCCCCAATACCGCACCGTTCATATAGACGTTTTCACGCCCGGTGAAATCGTGATTGAAGCCCGATCCCAGCTCCAGCAACGCCGCCACGCGGCCATGGCTCTCAATGCTGCCGGAGGAGGCACTGAGCGTGCCGCAGATCAGTTGCAGCAGCGTCGATTTGCCGCTGCCGTTGCGACCAATGATCCCTACCGTTTCACCTTTGCACAGTTGCAGCGACACGTCCCGCAGTGCCCAGAACTCGCGATAGAACTGCTTTTTGCCGCGAGACAACAGCTGCCACAGGCGATCCCTGGGCGTGTCATAGATGTGATAGCTCTTACTCAGGTGGGCCGTTTGTACGGCGATGTCAGAGCACATCGGCAAATCCTTTGCGGGTTTTCTGGAACCAGCTGAACCCCAGCCAGGCGATACCCCCGGCCACCAGCAGGCCGCAGGCCCAGGTGAAAGGGTCCGGTAGCACACCCCAGAACAGCACGTCCCGGGCCTGTTCGACCACCAGGGTGAGCGGGTTGAGGTGAAGGATGCCCTGATAGGCTGGCGGAAATGCGCTGGTCGGGTAAAAAATCGCCGAGACAAACATCAATGCCGTGGTCAGCACGCCCACCACCTGGCCGACATCACGCAGGTAAACCCCCAGCGCTGCCAATAGCCAGGTGACTCCCAGTGTGAAGAGCGCCAGCGGCAATAACACCAGGGGCAGCAACACACTGGTCAGGGGCGGCCAGCCGAAAAATACCAGGTGGAAGACCAGCCAGATCACCAGGCTGGCCAGGGTATGGAACAACACGGCGCCCAGCACCACCCACGGTAGGATCTCGAGGGGGAACACGACTTTCTTGACGTAGTTGGCATTGGCGATGATCAGGCCCGGCGCACGTCCCACGCATTCGGCGAACACGTTGAACACCAGCAGGCCGGCAAACACCAGCAGCGCAAACTCGGTGCGCGAACCGTCGCCCGCGGGCCAGCGCAGCTTGAACATCACGCTGAACACGAAGGTGTAGACCAGCAACATGAATAGCGGGTTAAGGAACGACCACAACAGCCCCATGATGGAGCCTCGATAACGCCCAATCACTTCCCGCTGGACCATGGAAAACAACAACTCCCTGTGTCGCCACGGGCTGGAAAACATCCCTGCCCGCGCGTTTGTTTCACTCATGCAGCGATTCCCATTGCCAGTGCAGTGCGACCGTAAGTCTAGTCAGCAATTGCCGTTTAGCTATGTGGCGTCAAGTGATTACTTGATCGAGGGGGCGTGGGCCCTGTCGCGCCAGCCTGTCTTCAGGTGATCAGCGCACCGGATAAATTTTTTTGTGATGACGCTTGAAATTTTTACCCCTGAACCTACTTAGGTCTTACGCGATGCCGAATGCGGGTCGCGTGTCAAATCACTTGGAGAAAACTCAGGAGATTTTGCAATGGCTACTACTCTTTCGTTGGCCCCACTGTTCCGTCATTCCGTCGGCTTTGACCGCTTCAACGACCTTTTTGAATCGGCGCTTCGCAGCGAGGCCGGTACCACCTACCCACCTCACAACGTCGAAAAGCACGGTGAAGATCACTACCGGATCGTCATCGCGGCCGCAGGCCTGGTGGAGGATGACCTGGAAATCCAGGTGGAAAAAGGCGTGTTGACCGTCGCCGGCGGCAAGCGCGAACACGATGAGGGCATCACCTACCTGCACCAGGGCATCGCCCAGCGCGCGTTCCGTTTGTCGTTCCGCCTGGTCGACCACATTGAAGTGCAGGGCGCACAACTCGCCAACGGGTTGCTGAGCATCGACCTGCTCAGGGTGGTACCGGAGGAAGCCAAGCCTAAGCGCATTGCGATTGGCGGTGCTGCCAAGGCCGAGGTGAAATCCATCAGCGAGCAGTAAGGCTGGAATGAATAAAGGCGCTCTTCGGAGCGCCTTTATTCGTAGCGTTCATATTATAGCGAGGGAAGATTTCTCCCACTCGACTCATGCCCAGCCCGCCCCTCATGCCCCTCCCACTTGGCAATCACCAACGGCGCCAGCGCATTGCCCAGCACGTTCAGCGCTGTGGTCGGCATCTCCATCAAGCGATACACCCCAGCGATAAACGCAATGCCTTCCAGCGGCAAACCCGCGCTGGCGAGGGTGGCCGAGAGAATCACGAACATGAATCCCGGTACTCCGGCAGCCCCCTTGGAGGTGAGCACCATGGTCACCACCAGCAAGGCCTGATCGCCCAGGCTCAAATCAATGCCGTACAACTGCGCGACGAACAACGTACCGATGCCGAGGAACAGGGAAGCGCCGTCGAGGTTGAACGAGTAACCCACCGGCACCACAAAGCTCACCAGTGAAGGGGGCACGCCGTAGGTTTCGAGTTTTTTCATCAGTTGCGGCATCACCGCCGCCGAGCTGGCGGTGGAGAAGGCCAGCACCAGTTCATCCTTGATATGGCGCATCAGCGCGAACAGGTTGATCCCGCACACGCGCGCCACCAGGTTGAGCACCACCAGTACGAAGAAGGCGATGGCCACATAGCTGACCATGATCAGCTTGGCCAGCGGCAGCAATGAGCTGAAGCCGAAGTTGGCCACGGTCACGGCGATCATGCCGAACACGCCGATGGGCGAGTAGGCCATGATCATCGAGGTGACCTTGAACATTGCGTCGCTGACGCCGCGCAACAGCGCGATGACCGGGTCCTTGCGCTCGGCGGGCAAGCGCGCCACGCCCAGGCCGAACATCACTGCAAAAAACAGCACCGACAACAGGCTGCCCTGGGCCATGGCGTTGACCACGTTGTCGGGGATGATGCCGACAATGATTTGCCCCAGGCTATGACCGGCGCCGTTGCTGGTGGGCAGGGTGATATTCGCCGCGTGCAGGCTGGAGAGTTCAGTGCCGGCGCCGGGCTTGAGCAGGTTACCCATGACCAGGCCGATGATGATCGCCAGGGTGGTGATGCAGAAAAAATAGCCCAGGGATTTCACCCCGATACGCCCCAGGGATTTGCCGTCACCGTGGCCGGCAATGCCCACCACCATGCAGGCAAACACGATGGGCACCACGATCATTTTCATCAGCTTGATAAAGATATCGCCCGCCGGTTGCAGGAGATTGTCCACCAGCCACGGCCGGGATTCGGGAAAGCGGTGCAGCAGGGCACCAATGGCGATACCGGCGAGCAAGCCGATCATGATTTGCCAGACCAGCGCGATACGGGGCGTGTGCATGGGAATGCCTCATTTGAGATCAATGATTTTTAAGTTGTTGTTCTAGGCAGTCAAAAGGCGGCCGTCCGCTGGTCGCCGGGTGTTGCGGGTGGCCGTCAGCGCAGGTCGTGGCATGCGTCTTTGAGGCGACGGCACCCTTCTTCGATCACGTCCAGGGCGCTTGCGAACGACAGGCGCACATACGGCGACATGCCGTAGGCCGCGCCGCTGACCGTGGCCAGGCCGTAGTCGCGCAGCAGGTAGTCCACCAGTTGGGTGTCGCTGTCGAGGCGATCACCCTGGGGAGTGAGCTTGCCCATCAGGCCGCTGACGTTGGCGAACACATAGAACGCGCCATCGGGCGGGATGATGCTCAGGCCGGGAACGTCGGCCAGTCGCTCCAGCATCAATGTGCGGCGTTGCTGATACTCCTCGCGCATCGCGGCAATAGGCGCCTGGTCACCGGCAAATGCAGCCACGGCGGCGGCCTGGCTCACTGAGCTGGGGCAGGTGGTGGTCTGTGACAGCAACTTGGCGATGGCCGCGATCAGCCACGCCGGCCCGGCGCCAAAGCCCAGGCGCCAACCGGTCATCGCATAACCCTTGGACGCGCCGTTGACGATCAGCGTGCGTGGCTTGAGGTCGGGCGCCAGGCGTGTCAGCGGCACATGTTGGGCATCGCCGTAGACGAAGTGTTCGTAGATCTCATCGGCCATGACCAGCACATGGGGATGACCACGCAATACCTGCGCCAGGGCCAGCAGCTCGGCTTCGCTGTACACCGCGCCGCTGGGGTTGTTCGGGCTGTTGAGGATCACCCATTTGGTGCGTGGGGTGATCGCCTCTTCGAGCGCGGCGGGCGACAGCTTGAAACCCAGGCTTTCATCGCCCGGGATGATCACCGGCGTGGCATCGTTGAGCCGTGCGATGTCCGGGTACGACACCCAATACGGCGTGTGCACGATGACTTCATCGCCGCGATTCAAGGTGGCGGCCAACGCGTGATAAATGATGTGCTTGCCGCCGCAACCGGCGACGACTTCGTCCAGGCCATACACCAGATCATTGTCGCGCTGCAGTTTCAGGCAGATGGCCTGGCGCAGCGCGAGGGTGCCGGTGGTGGCGGTGTAATGGGTGTCACCGCTGTGCATCGCCAGGCTGGCGGCCTCGAGAATGTGCGCCGGGGTGTCGAAGTCCGGCTCGCCCACGGTGAAGTTGACGATGTCGCGGCCCTGGGCGCGCAACTCGGTGACCAGGGCGTTGGCGGCAATGCTGGGGGAGGGCGCAATGCCCAGGACGCGGTCCGACAAAAATGCAGTGCTCATCTGGGACTCCTTCACGCCAGGCCGGCGTTGCTAAGGGCCTTGTCGATCCAGCTCTGGCGCACCGCACCGCTGGCGATCTCTGCCTTGACCGCTTCTTCGTGCTCGGCATGTTGCGCGGCACGGCGCAGCACTTCGGCGGCGTCGGCCTGGGAGAACGCGACCAGGCCGTCTTCATCACCCACCAGCAGGTCGCCGGGGTTGATCACCATGCCGCCGATGGACACCGGCACGTTCACTTCGCCGGGGCCGGTCTTGTACGGGCCGGTATGCACCACGGCGCGGGCGTAGCAGGGGGTGTCCTCGAAGCTGGCGACATCGCGAATCGCGCCGTCGATCACAAACCCCACGCAACCGCGCTGTTGGGCATACAGCTTGATCAACTCGCCGATCACCGCGTTGTTGGTGTCGCCCTGGCCGTCCACCACCAGCACATGGCCGGGTTGCAGCAGGCTCATGGCCTTGTAGATCAGCAGGTTGTCACCGGGGCGGGTCTTGACCGTGATTGCCGTGCCCACCAGCTTGCCGCTGCGGTTGTAGCGGGTCAGGCCACGGGCGCCGATATGGCGGCCGAGGTTGTCGCTGATATGCGGGGTGACGACATGGGCAAACGCCTCGACCAGTTCGGCCGACGCCATGGGCGCGTTGGGAAGGATGCGTGAACCGGGCAAGGACATGGCAAATCTCCAGAATTGTTGGATAGCGATGGGCTATGGCCGGATCTTAGGAGTGATGACGGGAGAGTTTTAGCGATATTTTATGATGTGATAGCATCGCTTTTTCTCATGAGTTGGCCGCCATGATCACCTTCAAGCAAATCGATGCGCTGTATTGGATCGCCGAACTCGGCAGCTTCGAAGCGGCGGCGAACAAGCTGAACATGTCTCAGTCGGCCATCTCCAAGCGCATCCAGGAGCTGGAAGACACCTTCGACGTCGAGATTTTCGACCGCAGCAAGCGCAACGCCCGGCTGACGGAGAAGGGCGGTGAGCTGCTCGACTATGCCCGCGACCTGCTCAACAGCCGCGACCAACTGCTCGAACGGGTCAGCGCCCGCGAGGTGCTGGTGCGCCGTTTTCGCCTCGGCGTCACCGAACTCACCGCCTTGACCTGGCTGCCGGCGCTGGTGGAAGCGTTGCGCCAGGCCTACCCCAAGGTGCAGATCGAACCGTCAGTGGAACTGAGCAGCGAACTGTTTCGCAAGCTGGAAAGCGACCAACTCGACCTGGTGATTGTGCCGGACGTCTACAGCGACCCGCGCTTCCATAGCACCGTCCTGCAAAGCGTGGAAAACGCCTGGATCTGCGCGCCTGGCCTGATCCCGCACCCCGACCCCGTCAGCCTGGAAGTGCTGGCCGATTACACCGTGCTGACCCAGGGTTCGCAGTCGGGCACCGGCCTGATCTACGAGCGTTGGCTGGCCGCGCACAATGTGCAGATGCCGCGCACCCTCACCAGCCATAACCTGCTGGTGCAGGTGGGGTTGGCGTTGTCGGGGATCGGCGTGAGTTATTTGCCCAAGGCGTGTTTGTCCCACCTGATCGAGCACGGTGCATTACGCGCGCTGGTCACGCAGCCGGAGTTGCCGAATATCCAGTATGTAGCGTTGCATCGCGTGGATCGGCAGTTCGGCTTGAATCAGGACGTGGCGCGGATGGCGCAGGTGTGCTGCGATTTTTCGCGGTTGTTGTTTTAGAGCAAGTGTGGCGCGATGCTAGTGTATCGGTGCGGTTGAACACCCTTTAAAGAGGCTCACAGGTATGGCATTCACCACCCTGATACTGGATGCACCCGGCCCGCCGTTGCTGTTCGAGGAAGTCGACCGATTTCTCGAGTTGGGCCTGGTCGTTACCCTGAATCTCTACTATTTCACCGATAAACACAGTATCCGCGAGCACTATGGCGGGCGCATCCGGTACACCGAGATCAATGGCCATGACAGGCACGCTTTCATCGACGCCGTGACCCAGGCCGGGGGGTATAGCGTGTTCAAGACGCGCCTGAATATTCCCATTGAGCGCGAGCTGATCCGCGCCGCTGCATCACCGGCCCTGCCAACGCCGCTGCGCGCCATCGCCCAGGCGGGTACAGGCGTTAACCATATCGACCGGCAAGAGGCCGAACGGTGTGGCGTGAGCGTACTCAACACGCCGGGCTCCAACGCGGCGGCGGTGGCCGAATATGTCATCGCCCAGGCGTTGTTTTTATCCAGGGACCTGGACCACTACAACGCCGAAACGCACAACGGTCGCTGGGCCAAGGGCACCTTGGCGCCAGGCCTCGAGTTCGGCGAACTCACGCTGGGGGTGGTGGGCACCGGCAGCATTGCCCAAGCCGTCGCACGCAAAGCGGGTGCGCTCGGTATCAAGGTCATCGCCAGCGGTTCAGAGCGTTTTACGCAGCAGGTCGCGCACAGCCTTGGGCTTGAGCGACGGCAAACCCTTGAGCAATTGCTGGGGGAGGCCGACGTGGTGTCTATCCACGTACCGCTGACACCGCTGACCCAAGGCCTGTTCGGCCTTGCCCAGTTCAGGCAGATGCGCCAAGGCTCGATACTGATCAATACCGCTCGCGGCGGCATCGTCGACGAAGCCCAGTTGGCAAGCTTCATGACCGCGTTTCCCAGGCATATAAAAGCGGTTGCCATCGATACCTTTGTCCACGAAAAAGACCGCTTTGACTCGCCATTGGCAGGCATCGGCAATGCACAACTGACACCGCATATCGCCGGCAACACGACGACGGCGATCCGTAAGGCGTCACGGCAGATTGTCGACAAGATCCACGCGCTCAGCCTGGCTGCGGACCCAGGCTGACCATTGCCGAGCCGCTGCCGGTGCGCCTTACCAGCGATACGTCAACGAACTGACCAACTGTCGCTCATCGCCATAGCGGCAAATCGCGAATTCGCAGTAGGTGTAGCGCTTGTTGGTGACGTTATTGGCGTTCAGCGCGACTTCCCAATGCGGGTCGATCTCGTAGCTGGCGCGGGCGTCGTAGAGGGTATAAGCGGGCATCGATGACGGCACGCCGGAGGCCTGGGTGGTGCCTTTGTAGCGGGCGCCGCCGCCGATGCGCAGTTGCGGGATGCCGAGCGCCGCCAGGCGGTAATCGGCCCAGAGGGCGGCCTGATGGTAGGGGGTATCTTCGCTGCGCTGGCCGATTTCGCTGGCGATATCGCTTTTGGTGATGCGTGCGTCGATGTAGGCGTAGGACGAGATCAGGCTGAGGTTGGGGGTGACTTCGGTTTTGGCTTCCAGCTCGAAACCACGGGAGCGCACTTCGCCGACCTGTACCGAGAAATTGAGGTCGGTGCGGTCCTGGCTCAGCACGTTTCGCTGCTCCAACTGATACACCGCTGCACTCAGCAGGGTGGCGCTGCCCTCGGGTTGATAGCGGATGCCGATTTCATATTGCTTGCCTTCGGTGGGCACAAAGCTTTGTCCCGCCTTGTCGGTGCCGGCCACGGGGAAGAACGATTCGCTGTAGCTGATGTACGGTGCCAGGCCGTTGTCGGCCTTGTACACCAGCCCCGCGCGCCAGGTGGTGGCTTCATCGCTCTGGCTGCTCTTGGCCGAATTGCGGAACAGTTCGGTGTCCTGGTCGGCCCAGTCATGGCGGCCGCCCAACAGCAGAATCCAGCGTTCGTCGAATTTGATCTGGTCCTGGAAGTAGATGCCTTTTTGCAGGGTGTCGATCTGCGAGCCACGGTCGGTCGCGGGGTTTTTATTGACCACCACCGGCTGGCCGTAGTTGTAGGTCGCCAGGTTCAGCGACGGTGCGTTGCCACGGAAGTTGTGCGAATCGTAACTGGTGTCGTAGCCATCGAAACCCAGCAGGAAGGTGTGCTGCCAGTCGCCGAACTGCCATTTGCTCTCGATATGGGTGTCGCTGGCCAGGCCCCGCGAGCGTTCCTGGCGGTCGCTGTATTGGCGCCGCAGCAGGCCGGTGGTTTGTGCGGTGCCGATGTTGGTGCCGGCGATGTTGACTTGCAGGTAACGCCACGTCACATCCGACTGGTAGTAACGCAGCTTGTTGCTGATGCGCGTGTGTTCGTCGAAGCGATGTTCGAACTCATAGCCCAGCGCCGACATCTCGCCGTTCATTTCGTCGTAGTCCGGCTCGCCGATAAAGTCGTGGCGGCCGATCTGGAACCGGCCTTCGCCGACGCCTTTGGTCAACTGATAGGGCAGGGGCGCGGAGAAGCCGGTTTCGGTCTTCTGGTAGAACGACAGCAGGGTCAGTGAAGTGTCGTCATCGGGCCGCCAGGTCAGGGCCGGGGCCACGTAGATCTTATCGTTGTTGATATGGTCGGCGGCGGTGTCGCTCTTGCGATCGAGCAGGGTCAGGCGGTAGCTCAAGGTGTCGCTGTCGCCCAACGGGCCGGTGAAGTCCGCGGACAGTTGCTTGCGGTCGTTCTGCCCGGCTTGCAGGTTGATCTCGTGGTAGGGCGTCTGGCTGGGGCGCTTGCTCACGGTATTGATCAGGCCGCCCGGCGACAGCTGGCCATATAGCACCGACGCCGCGCCGCGAATCACTTCCGCACGTTCCAGGCCATAGGGTTCCTGCACGCCGTCGTAGGAATTGTTCTGCAAGCGCAGGCCGTCGCGCAGGGAACCGCCGGTGGCCGATTCCACATCGAAGCCGCGAATGCGAAAGCGGTCCGAGGTGCGGTTGAAGCTGGTGGGTTGGCTGGTGAAGCCCGGGGTCAGGTCGAGGGTCTGCGACAGGGTTTCCGATTGGCGGTCGCGGATCTCGTCGCTGGTGACCACCGACAGCGACTGCGGGGTTTCGATGATCGGCGTGTCGGTCTTGGTGGCGCTGAGGTTGCGCGTGGCGACATAGCCCTGGACGTGATCGGTGCTGCTCTCTTCGATCCGTCCGGTGATCGACGTAGGGCCCAGTTCCAAGGAGCCTGTGGTGTCGATCGGCACCAGCACGTAGCCATTGGCGCCTTGCACCGCCTGCAAGCCACTGCCGCGTAGCAACTGGGCAAAACCCTGGGCTACCGGGAAGTCGCCTTGCAGGCCGCTGGTGTTGAGGCCGGCGACGGTTGTGCTGTCGAACAACAGCGCCACATGGGCCTGCTGGGCGAACAGGTTCAGCGCAGGTCCCAGGGGGCCGGCGGCAATGGCATAACGCGCCGCCTCCTGCGCCGCCACCGGGCTGCACACGCCTAAGCTCAGCGCAGCCAGGCCAGGTTGATCGCCAGGGCGAGGGGTAAGGGAGAACGCTTGAGGTGGCGGGGCATGGAAGAAATTCCTGTTATTGAGGTGCTTTCTTCCTTGACGGGGCAGGCGTGAAAAGCGGAACCCGGCAGGCGAAACTATTTTTCCAGGCGTTCGACCTGCAACCACAACGGGCTGAACGCGCGGATACGCACCGGCAGGCCGTCGGCAATCAATTGCAGGGCGCGCCGCGGGTTATCCAGCGGCAACACCGCGGACACGCGCAGGTCGGCCAACTGCTGGCGATCGAACTGTACGTGGCCGCCGTACTGGCGCGCGAGTTCGTCGAGTACCTCCGGTAACGGCCGGTCCTGCACCACCAATTGATGGTGTTTCCAGGCGTCGTCCGTGGCGCGTGGGTCGATCTTGCCCAACAGCGTGACCGCGTCCGGGGTGATGCGTGCCTGTTCGCCGGCGCTGACCTGGACTGCGTCATGCCGGCTGGCGTCGGTGGCGGCGACGGTGGATTCGAGCATACCCAGCAGTGTGCCCGGTGCTTCGCGCTTGACCGTGAAGCGCGTGCCGAGGGCGCGCATCTGGCCGTCGTCGGTCACCACCGTAAACGGCCGCGTCGCATCATGGGCCACTTGCACGAGGATTTCGCCGCGCAGCAAGCGCACCTGGCGCTGCTGGCCGTTGAAGGTCAGGTCGACGGCGCTGTTGCCGCCGAGGGTCAATTGCGAGCCGTCTTCCAGGTCGACCCGCTGCCATTGCGCCGGCGCGGTGCGCTGGTCGGCCAGCCAGTAACCGGGCGGGTAGGTTCGCAGTGCCAGGGCCACCGGCAACGCCAGCAACAGGCCCAGCAGCACGCGGCCGGCCGGGTTGCGCCGACGTACCCGGGCGGCTTCCAGCGCGGCCTGCACCGGCGCCTGTTGCGGGCGCAACGCCTGCAAACGCCCGACAAAACCCTGCAAGCGCTCAAACGCCGCCACGTGCCGTGGGTCGGCGGCTTTCCAGCGTTCGAATTGCTGTTGCTCGCGCTCGCTGAGGTTGCCTTCATTCAGGCGAATCACCCAGTTGGCGGCCTGTTGGTCGAGGTCGGCGCTCATACGTCCAACGCGTGGTTGCAGTGCATCAGTGCGTTCATCAAGTGCTTGCGCACCATGCGCTCGGAAATCCCCAGGCGGCTGGCGATGTCGCTTTGGCGCAGGCCTTCGAGGAAGTACAGCAGGAACGCCTGCCGCGCATTCAGGGCCAGACCGTCGAGCACGAAGGCGATCTGCTCCAGCGCTTCCAGGGTGACGAGGATCTGTTCCGGCGACTGCTGGCACTGCTCCATCATCTCGACGGTCAGCGCCAGTTCCCGCAGGTAGGCCTCTTCCAGCTGGTGGCGGCGTGCGCGGTCGATAATCAGGTGGCGCGCCGTTGTGGTGAGAAACGCCCGGGGCTCGCGCATGCCACCGAGCGCGTCGCGGGAGGCGAGGATTCGCACAAACGTATCGTGGGAAAGATCCGCGGCGTTATGGGGGCAACCCAGCTTTTTGCGCAGCCAGCCGAACAGCCAGCCATGGTGCTCGGTGTAGAGCGCATGGACAGCCTGGTTCAAGGGAAGGTTGCTTGCCGACATGGAAGGATACGTCTGCGGATAAGAATTATTCGCAAGATTAGCGGTGTGCCATCAGCGAAAGCAAGCGTGGCCCGCATGGAGCGCTGTATTTATATCGCCGGGGCTGAGCATCCGCTGGGTTATCCACCCATGGACGCCGGTTATTTCGAAGGTGTGCTACGGGGAGGCACCGTCGACGCGGCAACATCCCAGCTCATCAGCAACTGGCTGATCGCCGCGTCGAGGGTGGCATGGGGCACGTTGTCCCGCGCCAGGATCGACACCCCCTGTAAAAAACTGTCAAACACACTTGCCATCACGGCGGGCTGGGTCTGCTGTGGCAACTGGCCCAGGCGAATCGCGCGCTCCACACACGCCACAATCCCGGCCCGGGTGCGCAGGCGCGATTGGGTCAATGCATCGGCCACCCGCGCATTCTCCGGGCTGGGCGCACTCATCACGCCCAGCGCGACCATGCAGCCCTTGGGGTGCCCGTCTTCACACTGCATGCGGGCCGATTGGCGCAGCGCGGTTTCGACGGCCTGGCGCGGGGGCAGGCTTTCGTCCCACAGGCATTCGGTGACCTGGGCGTAGGTCGCCAGGTAGCGCTTTACGCACTCGTCGAACAACGCCTCCTTGGAACCGAACGCCGCGTAGAAACTCGGCGCGGAGATCCCGCCACCCAAACCCGCCTTGAGCTGGGCCAGGGAGGTGGCGTCGTAGCCATGCTGCCAGAACAGGTGCATGGCCTGTTCCACGGCGTGTTCGCGGTCGAAGGTGCGGGGGCGGCCCATTTGTGCCATGTCAGGTCTCCGGTGGGAAAGCGAGATAAATACTAGTCGATACATAAGTCGTTGACAACGTGCACCGATCGCCCGCAACATTTATATCGATCAGTATCTAAGTCTTGCCCAAGGAGTTTACCGTGACCCCCTCACTCACTTTATCGGCCGCCTCCGAGCGCCTGCCCATCGGTGCCTTGCTCGCCCTGGCGATGACCGGCTTCATCTGCATCGTCACCGAAACCCTGCCCGCCGGCCTGTTGCCGTTGATCAGCGATGGCCTGGCGATTTCGCCGTCGATGGCCGGGCAGATGGTCACCGCGTATGCGCTGGGCTCGGTGCTGGCGGTGATCCCCATGACCATCGCCACCCGCGGCTGGCGCCGGCGCAATGTGCTGCTGCTGACCATCGTCGGTTTCCTGCTGTTCAACTCGATCACTGCGTTGTCATCCCACTATGGCGTAACGCTGGTGGCGCGCTTCTTTGCCGGGGTGGCGGCGGGGTTGGCCTGGAGCCTGCTGGCCGGTTACGCCCGGCGCATGGTTGCGCCCCACCAACAGGGCAAGGCACTGGCGCTGGCGATGGTCGGCACGCCGATTGCGCTGTCGTTGGGGGTGCCGTTGGGCACCTGGCTCGGTGGCCTGGTGGGCTGGCGTACCACGTTCGGCCTGATGTCGGCGGTGAGCCTGGTGCTGATCGCCTGGGTGCTGGTGAAAGTCCCGGACTACGCGCCGCAGCCCGCCCATCGACGCCTGTCGCTGGGCAAGGTGTTGACCACGCCGGGCGTGCGCCCTGTGCTGGCGGTGGTGATCAGTTGGATGCTGGCGCACAACATTCTGTACACCTACATCGCACCGTTCGTGGCGCCTGCGGGGTTGGCGGAGCGTGTCGACCTGGTGCTGCTGGTATTCGGGATGGCCGCGCTGGCGGGGATTTGGCTCACGGCCAGGCTGGTTGAGCCGTTATTGCGCAATACCGTGCTGGTAAGCCTGGCGAGCTTTGCGCTCATCAGCCTGGTGTTCGGCTTACTGGGAACGATGCCGCAGGTGATTTACCTCGGCGTGGCGGTCTGGGGCCTGAGCTTCGGCGGCGCCGCGACCTTGCTGCAAACCGCCCTGGCGGATGCGGCGGGAGAGGGCGCGGATGTGGCGCTGTCGCTGAACGTGGTGGCGTGGAACAGCGCGATTGCCGGCAGCGGCGTGGTCGGTGGCGTGCTGCTGGACACCTGGGGCGTGGGCGCATTTCCGTGGGCAATGCTGGGGTTGATCGCGGTGGCGCTGGCGATTGCCTGGGCGGCGCGTGGCCACGGTTTCAGGCCCGGACGGCGCACTGCGCATGGGGCAGTGGGCCATTAACCCCTCGGCCGGGCGCAATAGGGTGTACGATCAGTGCGAATTCATCAGATATTAGCCCGACATGTCCACGCTAAGCGAAGAGAGCCGCCAGATCGTAGCTTCTCTGGCGCACCGTGTTGGCCCTACCGCTGACCCTGCAAGCATCGCTGAGGCGATCGTTTCGATCCTGCAGGACATCGACGCAGCACTCACCCCCATTATCGGTCAGCAAGGGGCTGTGGCGCTGCTGCGTCGCAGCCTGCGCCTGAGCGTCCAGACCCATTCGCGCCTGTCCGGTACCTACGACGGCGTGCAGGCTGCGCCGGACCTGAGCGATCTCAAAGCCCTGTTGATCGAGCAGACTGAAGCCGATGCGCTGTTCTTCGGTGAAGTACTGCTGACCACGTTCTACACGTTGCTGACCACGCTGATCGGGCCTTCGCTGACCGCCCGTTTGCTGCGCGACGTGTGGGAGCCCTCCTTGAGCGACACCCCTTCCCAGGAACAATCGCCATGAGCACCAAAGTAACTATCAACCGCCTGGCCACCGGCGTGCCAGGACTGGACGAGGTGCTGGGCGGAGGATTGCCGGAGTTTTCGTTCAACCTGATCGCGGGCCCGCCTGGCTGCGGCAAGACCACGCTGGCGCATCAAATGATGTTTGCCCTTGCGACGCCGGAGCGGCCTGCACTGTTTTTCACCGTACTGGGCGAGCCGCCGCTGAAGATGCTGCGTTATCAGCAGCAGTTCGATTTTTTCGACAGCGAGGCGATCAACCAGTCGATCCGCTATATCAACCTGGCCGACGACACGCTGGCCGGCAACCTGGACGAAGTGCTGCGGCGCATTGTCAGTGAGGTGGAGGCGCATTCGCCGTCGCTGGTGTTTGTCGACTCCTTCCGCTCGGTGGTGCTGGCCAGCCAGACGCAGCACAACCCCAACAACAACTTGCCGCAGTTCGTCCAGCAACTGGGCATGTTGATGACCACGTGGCAGGCGACGACCTTCCTGATCGGTGAGTACTTCACCGAAACCGACACCAACCCCATCTTCACCGTGGCCGATGGCTTGATCTGGCTGCGCCAGAGCGTCGAGCGCAATTCCATGGTGCGCAAGATGGAAATCATGAAGATGCGCGGCCAACCGACATTGCCGGGGCTGCACACCTTTCGGATCGCCAGTTCAGGCATCAAGGTGTTCGCACCTGCCGCGTTCAATCCGGTCGAGGCGCCGATGGCACGGCCTATCCAACGCCTGAAAATGGGCGTGCCACGCCTCGACGAAATGCTCGGCGGCGGGCTGCCCAGGGGCTATTCGTTGCTGGTGGCCGGGCCCTCGGGGTCGGGCAAAAGCATCCTGGCGGCGACCTTCCTCGCTGAAGGTGCACGTAATGGTGAAAACGGCGTTATCGCGGTGTTCGAGCAGCGCCCCCACCACTCACAGAACGCCACCCTGGCCAACCTGATTCACAGTGGGCAAGTCGGCCTGGTCGACAGCCGCGCACCTGACTTGTCCATTGATGAAATCGTCCAGCTGCTGCTCAGCGAGATCCGCCGCTTGAACGCTACACGGGTGGTCATCGATTCGCTGTCGGGCTTTGAGCTGGCCCTGGCGCCGACCTTTCGCGCGGACTTCCGTGAGTCGCTGTCGCGCATGGTCACGGCGTTGACCGGTGCCGGGGTCAGCGTATTGATGACCTCGGAGCTTGAAGACCGCTACACCGACCTGCGTTTCAGCCCCTACGGCACTGCGTTCCTTACCGATGCGATCATTGTGCAGCGCTACATCGAGGTGCGCAGCCGGCTGCTGAGGATCATGGCCGTGGTCAAGGTGCGTGCCAGCGCCCACTCCGATGAACTGCGCCAATACCACATCAATGACGATGGCCTGCAGATCGGTGAAAGGCTTGCGGACCAGGAAGGGTTGCTCGGCGGGCGGCCAACCGCATTGCATCCGCACACGCGGGACGCGGGAGACGGAAATGTTTGAGCTGAGCCATGAGTAAAGGCGAAGGACAGGACGAGCGTGAAGTGGCCAGTGCCGCCCATGAACTCTTCCTGCTCGGCCAGAAAACGGTTGAGGCCCGCGCGGTACTGGCGGCATTGCAGCAACAATTGAGTGAGGCCAACAGCCGCCTGGTGGATTCCCAGCACGTCGAGCAACTGATCGAGGCCAACCAGCAGTTGGTGCTGGCGATACTGCTGGCGCAATCGGACGCCGTCGCGGCACCTCATCGGGAGGAGCAGCACCTCTACCAGGAACTGCGTGAGGCCAACGCGCATCTGGTGATCGCAGCGCTCAGCGCCCAGGACTTGCAGGCAACAGCCGAGCGTGCATTGGGCCAGCAGAAAAACGTCCTCGCCATGGTCGCCCATGAGCTGCGCAACCCGCTGACGCCGATCAGCCTGATCGCCGAGCGTATGGTCCGGCTGCCGAGCGACCAGTTGCCGCGCATGCGTGAACTGATCGAGGGCCAGGTCCGGCATATTTCCCAACTGGTCGACGACCTGCTGGATGTATCCCGCGCCAGCACCGGCAAGTTGCGTATCAACCGCCGTCAGGTGGATATGCTGCGCGTCCTCAATGCCTCCATCGACGCCTGCAGCCCTGTGATGGTCACGCGTCAGCAGCAATTGGATGTCGAGCTTCCCGACGCTGGTTTGAGCATCAACGGCGACCCTGGGCGGCTCGCGCAGATTCTGCATAACCTGCTGGCCAACGCGGCCAAGTACACGCCCATCGGCGGGCGCATCAAGGTGGCCTGTATTGCGCAGGCCGGGGTACTGAGGATAAGCATCAGCGACAACGGCATCGGCGTCACCGCCCAGGCCCTGCCGTTTATTTTCGACCCCTATGTGCAGGATGTTCACGCCGTCGGCTTCAACGGCGCCGGCCTGGGCATCGGCTTGACGGTGGTGCGTGAACTGGTCGAGGCACACGGCGGCAGCGTGACGGGCATGAGCGAGGGGCATGGCAAGGGCAGCGAATTTGTGGTGACGCTGCCCCTGATGGATTAAGGGATCAAACGCGCTGCGCGCAGTTGGTCGAACACCTCGAAGAACGCCTGGTCGCTGGCCTGGTAAGCGGTGAAGCCCATCTTCCGGCTCTTGGACATGTCCGTGACCACTTCGATGGGCCGGCCCAGGTCGGCGTCGGTGTGCCACGGCGACACCAGCCGATCCATCTCAACCTCCTTGAGTCCATGCTCCGCAGCGATCTGGCGCCAGGCGGCCTGATCATTGGCCATCTGCGTCTCAAGCGGCGAGGGCGAGGCAGGGAAGTCGGCTGCTGTCAGGCCGAAGTAATCGGCCATCCGGCCCCACATCCACTTCCAGCGGAACACATCGCCATTGGTGACGTTGAAGGCCTGGTTGGCGGCAGCGGGCGTGGTGGCCGCCCATAACTGTTGCTTGGCCAACTGCCGCGCATCGGTCATGTCCGTGAGGCTGTCCCACTGCACGCGGGAGCCTGGGAATACAAACGCGCGACCGGTGTGTTTGCAGACACTGGCGTAGACGGCGAGGGTGGTCGCCATGTTCATCGCATTGCCCACCGCCACGCCGGTGACGGTGTGCGGGCGATGCACGCTCCAGGTGAAGCCGTCCTTTTTTGCGGCGGCGAACACTTCGTCTTCCTGGGCGTAGTAGAAGTTTTCCACGTCCAGGCGGCCTTGCTCTTCGCGGAACGGGGTGTGCGGCAGGCTGCCCTTGCCATAGTTTTCGAACGGCCCGAGGTAGTGCTTCAAGCCGGTGACCAACGCCACATGCTGGACGCTCCCGGCCGGGCGCACGGCGTCCAGCACGTTGCGCACCATGGCGGCGTTGACGCGGATGTTATCGGCTTCGGTGGCCTGGCGTGACCAGGTGGTGATGAACACATGGGTGGGTTTCAGATCGGCCAGGGCCTGTTGCAGCGATGCCGGGTCCTGCAAGTCGGCGGCGACCGGGATCACGCCCGGCACCTGCGAGGGCTGACGGGACAGGGCTGCGACTTGCCACTGGTGTTCGAGCAGTAACTGGGTGATGGCGCTGCCAACGATGCCGCTGGCGCCCACGACGAGTGCGGTCTGGGTCATAGGTTTCTCCCGAGGATGTAGGGTTCTGAGCCCCTGGGTGTAGGAGAGGTTCAACCTTATCCGTGAGTCTCGCGGCACCAAACACACGAATCAGGGTCCATAAGCCCCGCACGAACATTCGCGCTCATCCGTTACCCTCACTATAAGATTTAAAGCATGTACCTACGCACCATCGCAGTCGGGCTGTCGGCCCTTGTTTTGCTTTCCAGCGCTGTAGAAGCCCGCAGTCTGGCCAACCCTTACACCCCCACCGAGCAACGCGCCTCATTCGATGGCTGCGCCGATCTCTTCCCTGGCGCTGCCCCGATCAAGACGGCCACCGTCCCGGCGTCGATGAAGCCGCTGGCGCTGTGTTCCGAGACGTTTGCGGTGCTCTACTCACAAACCAGCAAGACCCCGCTGGTGGTGGTCGAACGCCTGAACACCGCGCAGTTGAAAAATGCCAAGGGCGAGGAGCGCACCAACCAGTTCTACCCCGACCCACGCATTCCCAAAAGCGGCCGCGCGGAGCTGAGCGACTACCGCAGCCAGCACCCGGCCATGGACCGTGGCCACCAGGCCCCGGCCGCCGACGCACCCAACGCCCGGGCCATGGCCCAATCCTTTGCGCTGTCGAACATGGTGCCCCAGGACCCCACCAACAACCGCAAGATCTGGAGCAAGGTCGAGGCCGACGTACGCAAGTTCGCGGTGCGCGCGGGCGGTGACGTGTATGTGTTCACCGGGCCGCTGTTCGACCCAGGCTACAGCACCATCGGCGACAACAAGGTCTGGGTGCCGACGCGCCTGTTCAAGCTGGTGTACGACGCCTCCAGCCAGCGCGCCTGGGCCTACGTGCTGCCCAACGCCGAAACGCGCATCCAGAAGCCGATGGACTACGACACCTTTGTGAAAAGCACCGGGCTCAAATTGCTGGGCAATCTGCCGGTGTCGGGGTCGGTAGGGCGCTCCTGATCAAGCGGCTTACCTGGCTTTTTTCAATGCCTTCAAGCGTTGGGTTGCGCGTTGCACGGCGGCCATTTTCTCGGGGCGTTTCATGCGTTTCCACTTGCGGATCTCGTCCTTGCTGCGGCCACAGCTGACGCACAGGTCGCCGCTGAGCTGGCAGGTGGAGACGCAGGGGTTTTCGATGTCTTTAGCCAAGGGTTCACCTGGGGAGGGGTAAAGGCTTACGCCGAACGAAACTCAATGGTGAGGTGGCTCACTTCATGCACCGCCTTGAGACGCTCGCGAATGCTGTCTGCATCCGTCGTCGGCTGGCCGACCACGCTCACAATCGCCGCGTGGGCGTCGGGGCCCACGCGCCATACGTGCAGGTCGGTAATCCTGGCGTCGCCGGGGTGTTCGACCAACTCGCGGATCTCGGCAGCGACGTGCTCATCGGTCTGATCCAGCAGCACGCCGGCGGTCGCGCCCATCAGGCTCCAGGCCCAACGCGCAATCACGATGGCGCCGACGATACCGATCACCGGGTCCAGCCACACCCAGCCCAGGTAACGCCCGGCCAGCAAGGCGGCGATGGCGAGGACCGAGGTCAGCGCATCGGCGAGCACATGCACATAGGCGGATTTGAGGTTGTTGTCGCTGCCGTGGTGGTGCTCGTGATCGTGCTCATGGCTGTGACCGTGGCCCAGCAACAGCGCACTGACGATATTTACCACCAGGCCCAGGATGGCAATCAGGGTCGCGGTACCGAACTGCACCTCAGTGGGTTCCAGCAGGCGGACCACCGACTCGCCGCCAATGCCCAGGGCTACCAGCGCCAGGATCAGCGCCGAGGCGAAGCCACCCAGGTCGCCCACCTTGCCGGTGCCGAAGCTGTAGCGCGGGCTGCGCGCGTGGCGTTTGGCATAGGCATAGGCTGCGGCGGCAATGCCCAAGGCGCCGGCATGGGTCGCCATATGAAAACCATCAGCCAGCAGGGCCATGGAGCCGGTGAGGTAGCCGGCGGCAATTTCCGCCACCATCATCACCACTGTCAGCATCACCACCCACAGGGTGCGCCTGGCGTTCTCGTCGTGGGCAGCGCCGAGGAACACATGGTCGTGGGCGTGGCTTGTGATGAGCGTCATTTGGCGTAGCGCCGGATGGCTTCGAGCAGTTCTTCGACGCCCTTGCTGCGTTCTTCCTCGCTGAGGGAGGGATCCGCCACGTGCGCCCTGGCGTGTTCTTCGATGATTTCTTCCATCAAGCCGTTGATGGCGCCGCGCGTAGCGGCCACCAGGTGCAGGGTCTTGGCGCAGTCGGCGTCCGACGCCAGGGCTTTTTCCACCGCCTGAATCTGCCCGGCGATGCGCTTGACCCGTTTTATCAGGCTGTCTTTGTTGGCTGCGATATGGCCCACGGTATACCCCCCCTACCTATAGTGCGGCGGAGTGTGTCATACCCCGCCCCCCCTATACAACGTCGGCCGAGCGAGGGGCTGTTGTACAGCCAACTGGGACCCCTGTGGTGAGCGGGCTTGTCGAATCGTCGCACCGCCTGCGTTGGGGTGCGCAGCAGCCCCAAAACCAGGCGCAGAGGAGTACCTGATACACCGCATTCATCTTCATCAGGGGCGCTTCGCACCCCAACGCGGGGCAAGCCCGCTCACCACAGGAATTCGGTCAGCCTGAAATTGTTTATGCAAGACTCAAGACTTTTTGGTTAAGTTTTAACCCTTAAAATCAATCGGTTATGTTGAATTTTAGAGGGGTTATCGAGCGCTGGCGAGGCTGCGATGGCTGTGGCATCGCTTGCATCTACGTTGCCTGACACACCGCTATCGTAGCCTCGCTGAAGATCGACAACGCCCACAGGTTATACTCGCCCCTTCGCAATCACCCCTTCAAATCAAACCGAGATCCCCATGAGCACCTCTCTTTCCCTCACTCCCGCGCGCAAGCCTGTCGCGCCGCTGGTGGCCTTTGTCATCCTGGTGCTGGGCGCCTTGTTCCTGCAAAACAGCGTCGGTTCGCGCCAGGTGCTGTTGCTGGTGGTCGGCGCCGCGCTGGGCTTGACCCTTTACCACGCTGCCTTCGGCTTCACCTCCGCCTGGCGCGTGTTTATCAATGATCGCCGTGGCGCTGGCCTGCGGGCGCAGATGGTGATGCTCGCGCTGGCGGTGCTGCTGTTTTTCCCGGCGCTGGGGGCGGGCACGTTGTTCGGGCAACCGGTGGTCGGGCTGGTGGCGCCGGCCGGGGTGTCGGTGGTGTTCGGCGCGTTTATTTTCGGCATCGGCATGCAGTTGGGCGGCGGGTGTGCCTCGGGCACGCTGTTCACGGTGGGCGGCGGTAATGCGCGCATGCTGGTGACGCTGTTGTTCTTTATCTGCGGTTCGCTGATCGCCACCCACCATGTGGACTGGTGGTTTGCGTTGCCTGCATTCCCGGCGGTGTCCATCGTCAAGAGCTTTGGCGTGGTGCCGGCGTTGCTCGTCAGCCTGACCATGTTTGCGCTCATCGCGGCCGTCACCGTGCGCCTGGAAAAGCGCCGCCACGGCCAGCTTGAAGCCGGCGTGACCAGCGAACACCAAGGCCTGCGCCGCTTTCTGCGCGGGCCATGGCCGTTGGTGTGGGGCGCGATCGGTTTGGCGCTGCTCAACTACGCCACCCTGGCACTGGCCGGGCGGCCGTGGGGGATTACCTCGGCCTTCGCGCTGTGGGGTGCCAAGGTGGCAAACGGATTGGGTGTGGACGTGGCCAGCTGGGCGTTCTGGCAAATGCCGGGCAACGCCAAGGCCCTGGCTGCGCCGGTGTGGGAAGACATCACCAGCGTCATGGACATCGGCATCGTCCTCGGTGCGCTGTTGGCCGCCGGCCTGGCCGGGCGCTTTGCCCCCAGCCTGAAGATCCCGGCCCGCTCGTTGCTGGCCGCAGTGATCGGCGGCCTGCTGCTCGGCTACGGCTCGCGCCTGGCCTATGGCTGCAACATCGGCGCGTACTTCAGCGGCATCGCCTCGGGCAGCCTGCATGGCTGGGTGTGGCTGGTGGCGGCGTTTATCGGCAACGGCGTGGGCGTGCGCCTGCGGCCGTTCTTTTTTGCGGGTGAGCGCCGGCCCGAAGCGCTGAGCGGTTGCTGAGTTAACCCTCGGGGGAAATGTCTGGCGCCTGGGCGGCCTCAGCCGCCAGCTTTTCCCGCTCGGCCTTGCTGATGTACTTATCCTTGGATTTCGGTGCCAATTTGGCGCTGGCCTTTTTGGCTTTGGCCTTGAACAGCTGTTGCAGTTTTTTCTGGCGATTCATGGGTTGTTACCTGGCGTGTACGTGCGCGGATGATACCAGCTTAAAAAACCGCGACGGCTGCCTGGGTCGCTTTTTAGCGCCGATCTGTGCATTGAATCGCCACGCCTTTCGCCAATACTCGGGCCCCGCATTCCCCGAGTATTGAACGCGATAAGGAACACACCATGAGTCTGCACACCCGCACCAAACGCATGACCGTGCCCCAACTGGTCGCCATGAAAGGCCAGCAGAAAATCGTCTCCCTCACGGCCTACACCAGTTCCATCGCCAAGCTGATCGATCCGTTGGTGGACTTCATTCTGGTCGGTGACTCCACGGCCATGGTCGGCTATGGCCGGCCGTCGACCTTGAGCATGCAGCTCGAAGAAATCATCGGCCACACCCGTGCGGTGGTCGACAGCACGCGCCTGGCCTGTGTGATTGCCGACATGCCATTTGGCAGCTATCAGGAATCCCATGAACAGGCGTTCCGCAATTGCGCCCAAGTGTTGGCGCGCACCGGCTGCGATGCGGTCAAGCTGGAAGCCAACCAGGCGCTGGCGGGCACCGTGGCGTTCCTGGTGGCGCGTGGTATTCCGGTGATGGCGCACGTGGGGCTGATGCCGCAGTTCGTCAACGTGATGGGTGGGTTCAAGGCCCAGGGCCTCACGGCTGAAACCGGCGCAGTGATTGCCGAAGACGCCCGCGCCAATCTGGAGGCGGGCGCCTTCAGCCTGCTGCTCGAGGGTGTGGCCGAAGGCGTGGCGCGGCAGATTACCCAGGACTCGGACAGGCCCACCATCGGCATCGGCGCCTCACGGGCCTGCGACGGCCAGGTGCTGGTCACCGAAGACCTGTTGGGCCTGGGCGGCGAGCACCTGCCGCGCTTCGTCAAGCAGTACGCCGATGTCGGCGCGGTGATCCGCGAAGCGTGCGGGCAGTTCGCCGAAGACGTGCGTCACGGCCGCTTTCCCGAAGCGCGGCACTGTTACGGGCTTTGACGGATCGCCTGGGCCAACAGCTGCACGGCCTGGGCGATATCCTTGCTCCAGTCGAGGGTGTAGCTCAGGCGCACATGCTGCGCCCAGCTGCCGTGCAGGCTGAACAACTGCCCCGGAGCGATCACGACGCGCTGGGCCAGCAGGCGCTCGAACACGTGCCCCATGTCGACCGGGCGCCTGGCCTCCAGCCAGAAACTCGCGCCGCCATGGGGTTCGACCACGTGCCACTCGCCGTGCGTTTCCAGCAGGGCTTTCATGCGCGTCATCCGTTCCCGCAAGGCAGCGCGCAGCATCAGCAGGTGCTGGTCGATGCGCCCGGAGGTGAACAGCTTCGCGATCGCTTTCTGACGGGTCGGCGACAGGCGAAATCCCCGCTCCAGGAACACCCGCTGCAACTGCGGCCCTTGCCCGCGACACAGCACATAAGCGTAGGGTGCCTCCGCGCCGATCACCTTGTCGAAGGTCGAGAACACCAGCAGTTTCTGTGGGTCGGCAAAGTCGCGATAGCGGGCGGAGGGCGGCTCGAAACACAGCTCGCCGTAGGTGTCGTTTTCGAACAGCCAGATGTCCCGCTCTGCCAGCCAGCGGCAGATCTGCTGTTTATCCTGCGCCGGCATCACGCCGCCCTGGGGCACGTTCACGCTGGATGACAGCACCGCCAGGCGGATCGGCTCCCGCTCGAGCAGTGCCTGGAAGGCAGGCAGGTCGAAACGCCCGTCCGCGCCGAGGGGCATTTCAATCACGCGGATATTCGCCGCCTGCAACTGACGCAGCACCGCCCACGAACACGGCGACTCCACCAGCGCCAGCGTGCCGCGCAACGCCAGGGCGCTGAGCGACAGGTCCAGCACGCTGTGCAGGTCCGAACCGATATACACCTGTTCGGCCTGCCAATAGCGGTGGGTGGATTGGGTGTAGCGCGCGGCCAGCGCCGCACGCAACTCGGGCTCGCCGAATGGCAGGTACAGCGGCGTGAGGGCGCGCGGGTACTGGCGGGCCAGTTCGCGCTCCATCATCAACAAGGGGTTTTCCAACGACAGCAGCATCGCCGGGGCGTCGCTGCTCAGGGCCAGCATGCCCGGCTGGCGAGCGTTGGCGAATACCTGGTCGAGCAAATCAGGCGAACCTTCGCTCAACAGCGGCGCCGGCACGGCCCGGGTGAAATAGCCACGCTTGGGCCTGGCCTGGACACGCCCCTCATCCTCCAGCAGCGCATAGGCGTACTTGGTGGTCGACACCGACACGCCCAGGCGCCGGGCCAACTGGCGCAGGGACGGCAGTTGGCGTTCGCCTGCCGAAGGGCTCGCCTCGATCAACTCGACAAGGTAGCGGTACACCGCCTGATAGGCGAAAGAAGCGTCGTTGGCGGTATCCATGGTCCCTCGGTTTAGCCAGGCTGGGCCGCCAGGCTATTACTGATGTTGCGTCCCAGCACCAGCACTGTAACAAAACCGCAGCCCACCAACGCCGTGGCCAGGCTCAACAGCACCGAGCTGCCCAGTTGGTCGACGATGCGCCCGCCGAAGAACGAACCCAAGGCAATGATCACCTGGAACAAGGCCACGAACAGCGGCATGCCGCGTTCGACATCCTTGGGCGCCACCACAAACATCCAGATACTGGCACAGGCCGGGAAGGCGCCGAAGGCGAAGCCCCACAGCCCGATCAGCATCGCTGCGCCGGTCATGCCGGTGGCGAAGTGAGGGAACAGCGCGGTGCTGGTGCCGATCATCAGCGCCACCAGCAACAGGGTGTGACGCACGCTGCGGTTGGCGGCGAAACCGGCAAAGATATTGCCGAACACCCCGGCCACGCCGAAGAGCAGCAACAGCGAACCAATCGTCGGCCCGTCGAAGCCGGAACTGTATTTGAAGAACGGCGCTACATAGGTGTAGGCCGCAAAGTGCGCCAGGCCGATCAACAGCACCGCGATCAACCCGATCCGCGCCTGTGGGTTGATAAACAACGCCGGCAGGTCGCTGACGCGAATGGCCTTCTCCGGGGTGAGCCGCGGCAGCAGGAACACCTGCGCCAGCAGCACCGGCACGCCCAGCAGTGCGGTGACCAGGAACGTCATGCGCCAGCCCATCAGCCCGCTGAGCCAGGTGCCCACGGGCACGCCGAGCACGGTGGCCAGGGTCACGCCCATCATGATGATCGAGGTGGCCTTCGCCACGTCCACACCCCTGGGCGCCAGGCGCCCACTGAGGGCAATGGCCGTGGCCCAGAATCCGCCGATACTGATACCCAGCAAGACACGGCCGAACAGCAGCAGGCTGAAGTCACTGGCAAAGGCCACCACCGAGTTGGCGATGATCATGATCAACGTCAGGCCGATAAGCAGGTAACGCCGGTCCATCGCGCCAATGCTCACCGACAGGAACGGCGCAGCGAGGGCGGCCATGATGCCGGGCAACGTCACCATCAGTCCGGCGTGGCCGGCGCTGATACCGAGGTCGCTGGCGACGTCGTTGAGCACACCTACCGGCAGGAATTCACTGGTCACCAGGGCGAAAGCGCCCACCGCGACCGAGAGGATTGCCAGCCACTGCTGTTTGACGCTTTGCTGATTATGTTCGGGACGGCCGCTGGGGGCCTGGAGGGCACTTGGCATGATGCTGGGTTCCAAGGGGGATGTCGCCTGAGGCCAGGCGAAGGGGAGGAATTGGGAGGCGATTATAGGAATCGGGCCTGGCCACCCTATAGGCGAGCGGTTCGATAGTAATCATCAGTGCTATCGATGTGAGGGGGGCTAGGCGTGTGTGATGAGATAGGGCGTCACAGTGTCTTCGAGCATTTGCACCAGTTCCGGATCCATAAAGCGAAAGTCATCCGGAATATCCAAGCAGTGAAGCGGCTTATGCTCAAGCAAGCGTGCGTATTCTGCTTTTAGTCGATGCAGGTGTTTACGTTCCATGACGAAGATGACATCTGCCCAACGAATATCCGCTGCGCCGATAGTTTTACGCGCATTCGGACTGGTGCCCGCCGAGCGCGCATTAAAACCCGGGCGACGGCGCCAGATGGCTTCCGCAGTAGGGCTGCGCCATTGGTTGCGGCTACAGATAAACAGTAGGTTTGCCACGTTGTTGCCTATCCAGCTAGTCATGGATATTTATTGTTTTCAGCTCATCGAGGGTCATACGGCGACGCCGAGGCGTCGCCGTCAATGTATATCCCAGCCCCTCAAGAATCGCCGCAACTTTGCGAATCCCCACCTCTGGGACGGTGTTGTTTTCGATCCCCGAGATGGTTGCGCGACTCATACCATGTCGTTGTGCGAGTTGGCTTTGGGAGAGGCCGGCGGCTTTACGCAAATTTTTGATCAGGGGGCCTAGATCGTTCATACCCGATTGCATCCTATACAGTGCATCAGTGAGGTGCTCACCGAGACCGCATCGTATTTGATGCACTATGAGATGAACATCCTGCTTTCTTCAATTGCGAAACGAGCGCTTCAAAAACTCACTGATCAGCCCCACCACCTGCTGCTGAATCACCGCCCGTGGCCGAGCCCCCTCACCATCGCGGCAAATCATGCCGTCGCCTGGCGAACCCTCCTCAATCAGCGCCATGCCCCCCGGCTTGCAGATCGACATAAAGCTGAAGTGCGTAGCGTCGGCGATCTCCACGTACTTCGTCGTTGCTTCAGGCAGCCGCTTGACCATGTCGGCGGACTCCAGCTGCGGGTCCATATCCTCCGACGGCACGCCCCCCGCAATCACCAGCGCCGGTACCGGCAATGCCGCCAGGCTGGCGTCGGTGAAGCCGCGGGACAGGCCCAGGTCCAGGGACACGATGGCGGTGACGCGCTTGTCGCTCAAATCAGCGGCCAATCGGGCCTTGCCGGCTGGTGTGCCGGCGGGGTTCATCTCCTGGTAGCCGATGCAACCGCCGAGCTTGGGGTGGATGCTGCAGTCGCGGCTGAACAGCTCGGGATCGAAGCGCGCCCCGGCGAGTTCCAGCACGGTCCAGCCGCCCAGGGAATGGCCCACGGCGGCGATCTGGCCTTTCGCGACCGCGCCAAATGGTTTTGGCTGAGCCAACACCGCGTCGATCACGCGGCTCAGGTCCGCCGGGCGTTGCCATAACTGCGCGGCGGTTTGCGGGTTGCGATCCTGGGTGGTGGTGCCGGGGTGGTTGACCGCCGCGACGATGTACCCCTGATGCGCCAACGCACTCGCCAGCCACACCTGCTTGCCCCAGTTGCCGCCATAACCGTGGGAGAGCACCACCAGCGGATGCTCACCGGCAGCCGGCGGGGCGTCGGGTACGGCGAGGGCACCGATGAACACCGCGTTGTCGGCGATCAGGGTAGGTTTGGCGGTGGTGGTGGCGGGGTACCAGACGACCAGCTCAAGTGGACGCTTGTCTTGCGCATCGGGCAGGGTGACGGTCTTGAAGCCGACGGGGTTTTCGGCGGCGAAGGCAGGAGCGGTCAGGCACAGCAATAGCAGGGCGGCGAGGGCGTTTTTCACGGTTGTTATCGTCCTTGATATGAGCGACGCATCATGCACTGAATCCCCCGTTCAGTGCCATGAGCCCCGCGCCGTTTTTTTACCCGCCGTTAACGCCTACCCATGGGTCAACCCTGTCAACGTATCCGCAATGGTCTTGGTCCGTTGCGCCGTACCCTCCGTCGCCCGGCTCGACGCCTCCAGCACATCCAGCATCTCCCGCAGCGCACCCACCCCGGTGGACTGGTCTTCAATCTGCTGGGCCACCCGCTGGATCTCACTCGACAACAAGTCGATATCCACACCAATTTCCGCCGCATTCTTGCGCGTGATTTCCGCCAGCTTGCGCACCTCGTCCGCCACCACCGCAAAGCCCCGGCCCAGGTCGCCCGCGCGCGCCGCTTCAATCGCGGCATTGAGTGCCAGCAGGTTGGTCTGCCCGGCGATCTGCTGGATCACCTGCACAATCGACTGGATACGCAAACTCGACCCCGCCAGCGTGCGCGCCCCCTGCACCGCGACATCCGCCTGGCTCGACAGCCCCTCCACCGTGGCCCCTGCCTGGGCAGACACGCTGTTCTGCTGGCCAATCGTGCCCACCAGTTCATCCATCGAGGCGTGCAACTCGCCGGAGTAATGCTTGAGCTGCGAAGCGATGTCCTCCTGCTGACGCTCGGCCTGGGCCAACACCAGGCCCAAGTCGGCCAGGCCCTCGAAGACTGGCAGGATATTGCGGTCCAGGCCTCGGGTATTCAGGGTGTCGGTGAAGTCATTGTTCTTGAACGCGGTAATCTGCTTGACCACCACATGGTTCAACCCCGCCAGCTTCTTCACCTGACGCCGTAGGAAAAACGCCTTGAACTCGCCGTAATGGGCGATGAAATTGTCCACGTACTCATCACTGAAACTCGCACCCTTGGCCACCCGAAAGAAGAAAATCGCCGTCAGCGTCTGGTTCAGGTTCAGGCCCAGAATCTCCCCGAAGGTCGAAAACCCCGCCAACGGCACATCCCCAAAAATGCCGGCCATGCTGCCCAGCTCGGCGCCGTTGTTCAGCCGGCGCAGAATGCAGTCATTCAAAATCCCCGCCACCGGCTGGCCACCCTTGCCGCGCAGGAACTGCTCATAGTCCAGGCGCGTCGCCTCCCGCAACGGCGTACGCCGCACCATCACCAACTCCTCGCCCGGCGCCACGTCGCAAAACAACTGCACGATCTGCTGCTCATAATCGATGCGCGCGATAGACCGCACAAACAACTCACTGCCCACCCGAATCGCAAACGAATAATCCGCCAGCTTCGACTCCAACGCCTGGGGCGCGCAACTGAACGCATCACACAGCGCCTGCACCATGCTCTTGATATTGCCGCTGCTGTCGATCACCTGGTCAATCGTGCGGTCCTCCACCGACGCCGTCAGCACACTGAAGGTCAAATCCGCCGCCTTGAAATTCTGGCTCTTGAACACCCCAAACCGCACATGGGCCGCCGTCTTCAGGAACACAATCTGCGCATGGTTCTGATAACTGCGCTGGCCGTCATGAATCAGCGTCTTCTGGAAATCCGACTTACCCCCGGCCGATCCCCCTACAAACAAACACGGAAACCGCCCCGACTCATACAACGCCTCCATAAAAAACGACTCCGACGCCGACAACCCATCGAACACCACATACGCCAAGGTATCGCGATGATCGATCGACGTACGTACCTGCACCCGCTTGATATTGGCCACCAATTTGGCAATCCGCTCCTGCATCCCCAACCGCTTACCGCCACCGCGAATGTCCTCACACTCCAACGGCACCATCACCACCTCGGCCGAGGCGATCAGACTGTCGTCGAACAGCTGCAACACAACCCGGTCCCAGCGCTCGCCGGTGGCGCAATACAGCGAACCGGGCGCATTGCAGAGTTCGCCGGAGGTGGTGCACAGGCTGAGGGTGGAGTGGGGGAAGCGGCGTTTGAGCTTGGCGGCGATGGCGTCGATGTCCAGATGCGGCGAGATAAAGCCGGTGATCAGGGTGGGGGTGATACGCAGGGCCGTGAGTGCGGCGTCCAGGTTGTTGGCGGTGCTGGTGAGGGTGGTGGTGCCTTGGCGAGCGGGCCGGGATTTTTTCAGGAGGGAGAGTGGATTCATGGGGTGGGCTCGGTCGGGTGGGGATGCGGGGGTAGGCATGTGATTAGTAGGGTTATCGGCAGGTTGGGTGGGGGCTGGAGGGGGAGGGTGGGGGATGCGACGGATGGACGCGGGTGTTCTTAGGTTGGTGTTTATAGAGGGGCTGCTTTCGGCCGATTGTGTTGAAAAAGTCGGTTTACCCAAAACGCTCGAATACTGATGGGTGAAAACACCTGTTTTGCACGTTGCTACGTGAAATCCGAGGCCTGAACCTTCTGCCCAAAATTCAGATTTCAATCTCAGGTGCGTACTTTTCTGCCGTGGAATTCGAAGCCGACTTTTTCAACACAATCGGCCGTTTTCTGCCTGTCGCAAGAGGCAAAAAACGACCCAAAGTTGACTGTCGATAAGAGGCTGAATCAGCTCAAGCAAACAGCAATTTTTGAGCTATACATTCCTTTCAGGAATGCGTCACATAACATTAATGAATTTTTATTATTGCTGTGTCTGACGTAGCTTGATTTCAGGACATGGAGAACCGCATTGAAATCATCCCCTCTCGACTCAGCTGAAAAATTTGATACCTCACGAGCTAATGAGTACGGACGACAGAGCCGTATTGCGCTAGCTGGATATGACGCCTGTCAAGACTTGGCTGCATGCATGCTGGCGGCAAGCCTGGGCAATGCAAGTTCGGCAAAAATACTGGTCGTTGGCGCTGGCGGTACGGCGCAGGAGATTATTGCGATGGCCAAGCTTGAACCGAGTTGGCGCTTCACGGCCGTTGACCCATCCGAACCGATGCTGGAGGCAGCGAAGCAGCAGCTAGAGGCAAACAACTTGCTTGAAAGAACGGCCATGCATCTTGGGCAAGTTGAAGACCTGGCAGCAGACGAGTCATACGACGCAGCGACCTTGATCGGTGTACTCCATCATCTCGATGGAGATGACGCTAAGCGACAAATTTTACGATCCATTCGGGCTCATCTAAAACCGGGTGCGCCGCTGATTGTCGCGGGGAATCAATACGCTTACGCCAGCCAGCCGTTACTGCTTGCGGCCTGGGGGCAGCGGTGGCGGCAGCATGGGGCCAGCGCGGATGAAGTGAAGGTCAAGCTTGGGAAAATCCTTCAAGGCGCTGATCCTCCACATTCCGAGGCGGCGGTTCAGAAACTCTTGCATGACGCCGGATTTGGAGACGCTACCCGTTTCTTCAGCAGCCTTTTCTGGGGGGCGTGGTTGACGTGCAAAGTGGTCTGAACATGGCCGCGAATGACTGCTTCTGGCCGATTCTGTTGAAAAATTCGGTCATCCAGAACTGCCTGATCATCGACCGGCGAAAACGCCTTTTTTACACGCTGCTATTTAAAATCCGCTTCTGGACACCTCAGCCGAAAGTAAAAGATTTCAACGTCGGGCGCGTACTTTTCAGCTGCGGAAACCATGGCCGACTGTTTTCAACAGAATCGGCCAATAGCCGTCGCTCGACTGATTAGACAGGTAGGGCTACGCTGGCACTTTTGCATGCATGGAAGAGCGTATGACAGAGGTGTACCAAGGAAGCTGTTTATGTGCCGCCGTCAGTTACGAGCTATCCACCACACCGAAAGCAGTGAGTCATTGTCATTGCAGCCAGTGTCGCAAAGGTCATGGCGCGGCATTTGCTTCTTACGGCAGTGTTCCGCGTAGCGCGCTGCAAATACTTAGCGGCTCCATCCATATCAAATCCTATGCATCTTCAGCGACGGTATCACGCGAGTTCTGTGTGCAGTGTGGTTCGGCTTTGTTCTTGTCACGGTCTCAAGGCGAGTTTGCCAGTTGGGTTTCAATTGCACTGGGTACGCTCGATACGCCCTTCTTGCCTCGAAAGCAGGAACACGTTCATCTCGACTCCGCAGCCCACTGGTACGTTCCAACCAACCCATGCCCTCCAGTTGATTGAAGTCTTCTGGGCGAAAGCTGTCTGTCGCTATGCCCCCTTGTTGTTGACCGATATAGGCATTGACGTAAAATCCACACCCCCAAAAAATCAGCTTGTATAGCGAGAAGGTGCTTCGATGCAACGGGTGATGATTGTTGGTCAACCTGGGTCCGGCAAAAGCACTTTGGCGCGTAAGCTTGGTCAGCTCACGGGCTTGCCGGTCGTTCATATCGACACTATCCACTGGCAGCCAGGTTGGATAGAACGAAGCCGGGACGAGAAGACGCAGCTTTGTCTCGAGGTCGAGGCCCGTGATTGCTGGATATTCGAAGGTGGTCATTCGGCCACTTGGGGTAACCGGATGGCCCGTGCAGATCTTTTGATATGGATTGATCGTTCGGCGACGCTTCGATTCTTGCGCGTACTGCGCAGAACGCTGCTCCAACGCGGTCAGTCTCGGCCTGACTTGCCGCATAACTGCCCTGAACTGCTGGCGAACCTGCCGGAGTTTTTTAGATTCATGTGGCGGACGAAAAGATCAGCGCGCGCAAAAATGCAGCAACTCGTCGCAACTGCGCCATCAACTTGCCGCGTGGTTTATCTGCGGTCTAATCGGGATACTAGGATTTTTCTCGCGAGCATCGGACATTCGACTGGCCAGACTCCGCAGGACTGATCGACGGCTGACGGCTTCTCTACGGAAACGGCCGATCACGAACTCGGGTTGAGAGGGGTTAGGGGATGGGTCTATTTATTCCGAAAGAAAACCGCCGAGTCTTCGTAAAGTGAGCCACAAAGACTCAGCGACCTTTCGCGTTGGCAGAAGCTTAGCGTCCCGCTCCAGCCCCCTCCCGCTCCATTAACTTATCCACCAACAAAACCCCCAACTCACTCAGTTGATGAATCGCCAACGCCACATCCCGCTGTTTCCCTTCCAGCTCATCCGACAGGTCAAGCAACAACGCGTTAACCGAAGAAAAAGTCTCATAGCTATTGGCAATCAGCACTTCAGTGCTCACATCGTCAGCAACACTGAACAGCGTAGTCGAAGGTGGAGGAGGCGGCCCTGGCGGTTCGGCGCCCGCGTTGAGGTAGTGATCAATCGCACGATGCGCCGCCTGATTCAGTTTCAGGTCGGGACCGTTCGGAGGGTTAGGCGTGACTTTGTACATGTGTGTTGTACCTGTTTTAGGGCCAACACCTTTTCGCTACTAAACGAGAGGGTGGCGGCTGTACGCAGGTTAGTAGACCGGGGAAACACACAAAGCCGGCGCGCCCGAGAGCGCCCTGCGCACAGCCACCATCAAGTACAGACAAGAACACCTGATCGATGAGGCTCATGCACTTTATGTTGTCACTCGGGCTACTAAACCCGATCACTGAGTTGTCAGCGACCGGGCCACCTTAGAGACGCCCACTCAAGCGCACAAGCCGGCGGATTCTGACGCAACTGTAGGCAACGGGGCAAGGCGCTGCAGCTTGCTGTAGGACATGTCTACAAGGTAGGCGCGAGCTGGCGCGCGAAGAATCCTGGAGCGCCGCGGGAACCAGAGTGCGGCGTTATCGTTGACGTTTTTCGCGAGCAAGCTCGCTCCTACATAGGGTTGCGTTGATCACTGGAGGTTGTTGTCGAGGGGCGCCCGGCCAGCCTGCTTGGACCAGTGGCCGAGTCGCTGGTGGGCTTGGTCACGAACGATAAGTTTGAATTCGTCCGCCAGTGCGAGGCCCATGATTGCGTGTTGCTGTTCCATGACCTGAGCAAATCACACCGCCGCCGCTGGTGCAGCATGGCGACGTGCGGCAACCGGATGAAGGTGGCGGCGTTTCGTTCCAGGAATAAACCGTGAGTCGATAAGGGGGGCTGGGAGATAAGTCGATCCGAATGTGGGGCATCAGTCAGGTACTCGTCGGCTATCAAGGCCTCGCGGGAGCAAGCTCCCTCGCCACAGGGGGGCAGTTTTTCTTTGATTGAACTTGGTATTGCCCAGCATTGCCCCATAACTATCCCTGTCTTCATTAACCGCAAGGACAGACCATGACCAACCCAACCGAAACCGCCATCCTCGCCGGCGGCTGCTTCTGGGGCATGCAGGACCTGTTGCGACGCTACCCCGGCGTGCTGCAGACGCGCGTCGGCTATACCGGTGGCGATGTGCCGAATGCCACCTACCGCAACCATGGCAACCATGCTGAAGCAATTGAGATCGTGTTTGACCCGGCGGTGATTTCCTACCGGCAGATCCTTGAGTTCTTTTTCCAGATCCATGACCCGAGCACGCCGAATCGGCAGGGCAATGATCTGGGGCCAAGCTATCGTTCGGCGATTTACTACCTGAGCGAACAGCAACGGGAGATTGCCGAAGATACCGCGGCTGACGTGGATGCCTCCAAGCTGTGGCCGGGGCCTGTGGTCACGGAAATTGAACCCGCCAGGGAGTTTTGGCAGGCGGAGCCGGAGCATCAGGATTATCTGGAGCGGATACCCAACGGCTATACCTGCCACTTCATCCGGCCGAACTGGAAGCTGCCCAAGCGGGCGTGAGTCTGAGTAGCGGCGGGGGCAAAGGTCGCGACAGGGGAGGTCGGCCTGCCCCCCATTTCCTCATTTCGTTTCTTCTGCCTTGAATCCACTGCCCGCCTTCTAGAGAATCCCCGCCTTTGGCTCGAAAGGATGCGTGCGGTGAAGTTCGAAGGGACGTTCCAATACATGGGCAATCACGGGATCGTGTTCAACGTTTCGCAGATCACCCTCACCGACAGCGAACGCGGACGCCTGCGCGAGCTGCATTTTGGCGAGGCGAAAAGTGCCCATTACGAGGTCAACAGCAAGGTCGTCGAGGTGTACGACAAGATGTTGGCCAAGAGCCTGCCGTGCGTGATGATGATCGGCATCTCCAAGCCTCTGACGCGGCAACAGGGCGACACCCTCAATGCCCAGCGCACCAGGATCGCCAACCTGGCCGCCAGTGCCTTCGCCGGCGCCACTTCTGCTGTGGCTTCCCCTTACGTGGGTGTTCCTGTTGGCGCGGGTGTGCGCATGTATGCCAATGAAATCCTGCCCACCTATCATGCCGGCGACGTACTGGTCAGCATCGAAGCGCAGTTCAACGGCGGCATCGGCCCGCAACGCAGCGCCTCGACACTGATCATCAAGACCTGACGGGAGAAGCACATGTCTGACATTACCCAGTTGGTCCTGGCCCTGGTGCTGTTTTTTCTGCTCGATCGGTTTGTCAAACCGTACCTGCTTCGCACGTGGCTGGGTGGGCTGCTGGTGGTGGCGGGGGCGGTCGGCTGCGTGGCGGCGAGCCAGGTCCGTCCATGGGGGGCTGACCTGGGGTTGCTGTCGATCTTTGCGGTGGCGCTGGGGGTGGGGTTGTTCCTGAAGCGGCGGCGGTTCGAGCGAGTTGGTTGAAGGGGGCCAGCTCATTAGCCATTACAGCTCTGCTTGTTGATTTCGAACCGTCCAACCTCTTTTACGTTTTTGCTGCCGAATATGTAAATGAAGGTGCCACCCAATGAAATGATGGACTGGTCCCTTGGCATTTGCGCGGCGCAGACAGCCTTGGTGATGCTTGATTTCATCACGCCCAAGTCAACGTCCTCGGGATGGGTATCGTAATCGACCAACGTGTAATAGAACTTGAGGGCGTGACTGTTGGCCGCTTCCGCGCGAACGAAGGTTAGATGCTCGTCGATCTTTCGATTCCCGGGCGTCGTTCGTGCGGTCACGATGATGAGGTCGCTGAGGAAGGTGGTTTTACTGGGCTGAGGTGTTTCCTGGAAGGCCTGTATGACTAAAACCCCGACCAGGCTCAAAAACAGTAACCCCCATGCCGAATACACAAACGCCTTTTTGGTTTTTGCTGTTGCCATGCCCTGGTTTCCTTGCGTTTGAGGCCCGCAGTGGCGGCGCGACGGCCTCACGGACTCAGTGGGGCGTTCCGATACCAAGGCAGGAACCCGCGAAATTGATCAGACGTGCACCGTTGGTGGCGTGAGGTCGGTTTCTTGCGCTTCGGGCGCATCAGCAAGTTGCGTGGCCGACAGCGCTTTCAGCTTGAAATAGGGGCCTGTGAAGCGTGTGCCTCCATCCAGTGTGGTGAGCGTGATCCGCTCTGAATCGCACCGATGGAATGGGGTGAACATACGTTTCTTGGGGTAGTAAACGCCTTCCTGCGTCTCGGAATACTTCAAGGCAAGCATCGCGTTACCCCTCCTGGGTTGAGTTTTCCTGATCGAGAACGGCTCGCATTTTACGCAAAGTGAAGCGGCTGTGCAGGACGTTTTCTTTGGGCTTCATCTCTATCATTTGCCGCCTCAGTTTGCCGCCGATGGCGGAGTGTCAGCCACCGTGATAGCGGGCGAATGCGCAGGTGCTGAGGCGTGGTGAAGGTTAGACACAGGCGCTAATAGTATCGATCGGCTGCTTATGCGAGCGCTGGACTAGGATTTTTCTTCCGGAGTATTCCGGACTCAAAATTCACTGGCATCGGCAAGGAGTAGCCAGTAGGCTACAAATAATTCTGTGACCAATCTGATCGGCAGGACGCCGGAGTTCGATACATGGCTCGACGGCATGAGCGATATTTATGGAAAAACCGCTGTTCTCACACGGTTAGACCGAGCCGAGGAAAACAATTTCGGCGATTGTGCACCCGTAGGCGATGGGGTGAGTGAAATGCGTGTGTTTGTCGGGCCCGGCTACAGAATTTACTTTGTGCGTACGGGCATCACTGCTTACCTGATGCTCTGGGGCAGTGATAAAACCGACCAGAACAGAGGAATCAAACGGGCAAAAGAGATCCTTGATGCCCTGAGAGGTAGATGAAATGAGCGAATCGAAATTCAAACCAGAGGACATGCCGATCCTCGATCTTGATACCTCCGGTACCAGCGTCTATGAAGCGTCGCGCTTCCTCGATAGCCCGGAAACCATCAGCGCTTATCTGGCGCAGAGCATGAAATCTCAAGACCCGCAGGTGCTCATGAAAGCGCTTGCCGAGGTCGCCAAGGCCCAGGGCGTGAACAAGGTGGCGGAGTCTGCGGGGGTTAATCGCGAGAGCCTATATAAAACGCTGAAAGGCGGTTCTAAAACGCGCTATGAGACGATTCAGAAGTTGATGCTGGCGTTAGGCGTGGAACTGACGGTGCAGCCGATTGCGGCGGTGGCAGTCAAGAAAGCTGCAAGAGCAAAGCGGGCTTTGGCCGGTAAACCCTGACGCGCGGTTTAGCGAGCGACCACAACCCTTGTAAAACACCGAGGACCCATGTGGGAGGGGGCTTGCCCCCTCCCACATTGGATTGATGGTGTTCTGGAGACCGAGCCGCCCCAGAACCCAGTGCTTCAGCGCACCAGGCAAGGCTGCTTGTTGTTATAACGCCACCCCGGAATCAGGAACTGCATCGCCACGCTGTCATCCCGTGCGCCGAGGCCCATGCCTTTGTACAGTTCGTGGGCCTTGGCCACGGCGTCCATGTCGATGTCCACGCCCAGGCCGGGCTTGGCCGGCACCTTCACATAGCCGCCTTCGATTTTCAGCGGTTCGCGGGTCAGGCGTTGGCCGTCCTGCCAGATCCAGTGGGTGTCGATGGCGGTGATGTCGCCCGGGGCGGCGGCGGCCACTTGGGTGAACATCGCCAGGGAAATATCGAAGTGGTTGTTGGAGTGCGAGCCCCAGGTCAGGCCCCACTCATGGCACATCTGCGCCACGCGCACCGAGCCTTGCAGGGTCCAGAAGTGCGGGTCGGCCAGGGGAATGTCCACCGATTGCAGCTGGATCGCGTGGCCCATTTCGCGCCAGTCGGTGGCGATCATGTTGGTGGCGGTTTTCAGGCCCGTGGCGCGGCGGAATTCGGCCATGACTTCGCGCCCCGAGTAACCGTTTTCGGCGCCGCATGGGTCTTCGGCGTAGGCGAGCACATGGTGCTGGTCGCGGCACAGGCGGATGGCTTCTTTCAATGACCAGGCGCCGTTGGGGTCGAGGGTGATGCGCGCATCGGGGAAGCGTTCGGCCAGGGCGGTGACGGCTTCGATCTCTGCGTCGCCGCTCAATACGCCGCCCTTGAGCTTGAAGTCGTTGAAGCCGTATTTGGCGTTGGCGGCTTCGGCCAGGCGCACCACGGCCTCGCTGGTCAGGGCGGTTTCATGGCGCAGGCGAAACCACGCATCGTCGCTGTCGGCCTCGTTGCGGTAAGCCAGGTCGGTGGCGCTGCGGTCGCCGACATAGAACAGGTAGCCGAGCATTTTCACCGCATCACGCTGCTGGCCTTCGCCGAGCAGGGCAGCCACCGGCACTTCGAGGAACTGGCCCAGCAGGTCGAGCAGGGCGGCTTCCATGGCGGTGACGGCATGGATGGTGATGCGCAGGTCAAAGGTTTGCAGGCCACGGCCCGCCGAATCCCGTGAGGCAAAGGTGCTGCGCATCTGGTTGAGGACGCGCTGGTACTGGCCGATGGGTTGGCCGATCACCAGGCTGCGCGCGTCTTCCAGGGTTTCGCGGATGCGTTCGCCGCCGGGCACTTCACCGACGCCGGTGTTGCCGCTGCTGTCCTTGAGAATCACGATGTTGCGGGTAAAAAACGGTCCGTGGGCGCCGCTGAGGTTGAGCAGCATGCTGTCGTGACCGGCCACCGGGATGACCTGGAAGTGGGTGATGACGGGAGTATTCATGGCTAATTCCTAAAGAGGCTCAGAGAGATTTGCTGATGGCAGCGCCGGTGGGCACGGCGCCCGGCGAGGCCAATGCGGCAGCGGGCGAGGTCTTGGCGAAGAACACCAGGATCGCGGCGAGCACCGAGGTGCCGGCCAGGCCGTAGAGACCGCCCTGGATCGAGCCGGTGGTCTGCTCCAGGAAGCCGAAGGTGGTCGGCGCGACGAAGCCACCCAGGTTGCCGATGGAGTTGATCAAGGCAATCACGGCTGCGGCGATGCGCACGTCCAGGTAGCCCTGTGGAATGGGCCAGAACAGCGAAGACGCCGACTTGAATCCAATGGCCGCAAAGCAGATCGCCACGAACGCGAAGATCGGCCCGCCGGTGGTGGACATGAACATGCCTGCTGCTGCAATCAACAGCGCAGCCGCAACCCAGGCCTGCTGGAACTTGAATTTGCCCGACAGCGTCGCGAAGGCGTACATGGCGATGATCGAGATCAGCCACGGGATCGAGTTGAAGAAACCCACCTGCACATCGCTCAGGTCACCCATCTTCTTGATGATGCTCGGCAGCCAGAACGTCGCCGCGTAGATCGTCAGTTGAATGCAGAAGTACAGGGCGCAGAACAGCAGGATCTGACGGTCCCTGAGCAGCTTGCCGAGGGTCGGCTTGACGCTGGTCAGGGCCTCACGCTCGCGCTGTTCCTGGTCGATGGCGTTGACCAGCGCATCCTGTTCTTCGCGGGTCATCCATTTGGCGTCGTGGGGCTTGGAATCGAGCCAGAACCACACAAAGAAACCGATCACCACCGAGGCCAGGCCTTCGATGGCGAACATCCATTGCCAGCCGTGGAAGCCGAACCCTTCGATCTGCAGCAGCGCGCCTGACAGCGGACCGGAGATCAGCGAGGCCACCGCCGAGCCGCTGAGGAAAATCGCAATGGCCTTGCCGCGCTCAACCCCCGGCAGCCAGCGCGTGAAGTAGTAGATCACCCCAGGGAAGAACCCGGCTTCGGCCACGCCCAGCAGGAAGCGCAGGATGTAGAAGTGGGTTTCGTTCTGGATGAACGCCATCAGCGTGGCGACGATGCCCCAGGTGAACATGATGCGGGTCAGCCAGATTCTGGCGCCGACCTTTTGCAGCAGCATGTTGGAGGGCACTTCAAAGAGCGCGTAGCCGATGAAGAACAGCCCGGCACCGAAGCCATAGGCGGCAGCGCCGATGCCCAGGTCATGTTCCATGTGCGTGCGCACAAAGCCGATATTGACCCGGTCGATGTAGTTGAGGATGAACATGATCACGAACAGTGGGAGCACATGGCCCTTCACTTTGCTCACGGCGCGCGCGAGGACCGGATCACTTTCTGGTGCGGCAGATGCATGGCTTGAATTGTTCACAATTCAAAACTCCCCCTGATTGTTTTTATGCGGGTTTGCGTGTCTTGTTGATAGACATCATACAAGTGAGTTTCTGAGGTTCGCAATGCGGTCGTGAGTGATTTGTTCTTATAAGATCGTAGGGTTATCGGGTATTTTGGTTATTTGCTTAATGTTTATTGGGTTTTTTGGCGCGTTGAAGAGCGCTGGCTGTCGCGAGTTCTTCATGGTGACGATGATGAGATAAGGCAGGGCTAAGATTGGTTGTCATACAAGTCGGCTGACTTTTGAATCAACGCCGCCTCGTGCCCGATCGGGATGTTAAGCTCCCTCCAGCCCAACCCGTGGACCCGCAACGATGCCCATTGATAGTGGACCTCCCGTCCGTAGACGCTCCAACAACCTGGCCCAAGGCGTGCTCGACGCCCTGACCCAGCGCATCCTGCTTGGGCAGTTGAAGCCCGGTGAAAAACTGCCGTCCGAATCCACCATCGTGCTCGAGCATGGGGTGAGCCGGACCGTGGTGCGCGAGGCCCTGTCCAAGCTGCAAGCCTCGGGGCTGGTGGAGACGCGCCATGGCATCGGCACCTTTGTACTGGCGCAACAGGCCCAGCAAGGCTTGCGCCTGCATGTGGACACCGTCGCCAGCGTGCGCAACATGCTCGAGCTGCGCCTGGGCCTGGAAGTGCAGGCGGTGGCGCTGGCCGCCGTGCGCAGGTCCGACACGCAGCTGGCCCACATGCGCGCCGCTCTCGACGACTACCAGGCCTCGCTGGCCAACAACGACAGCTGCGTGGAAGAGGACAGGCGTTTTCACCAGTTGATCGCCGAAGCCACCGGCAACACGTTCTTCACCGAGATCATGCAGCACTTGGGCAATGCGATGATTCCGCGTACCCAGGTGAAGGGTGACGAGCGCGGCGGGGCGGACTTTGCCAAGCTCGGGCAACTGGCGAACCTGGAGCATGAGGCGATCTTCAACGCGATCAAGCGCCAGGACCCGGATGCCGCAAGGGCGGCGATGGTGTTGCATCTGACCAACAGCCGGGATCGATTTTCCGGCGAATAAAAAGGAACACAGGTTGAACGAACACACCTTGTCCATGCGCCTGGAGCGCGTGGCCGCGCAGGTGCCGAGGGGCGCGCGGCTGGCCGATATCGGCTCGGACCACGCCTACCTGCCGGTGGCCTTGATGCGCCGTGGCGTGATTGAGGCGGCGGTGGCGGGCGAGGTGGCGAGCACGCCGTTCCACGCGGCGCAGCGCACCGTGCGTGACAATGGCCTGGAGCAGCACGTCACGGTGCGCCTGGCCGATGGGCTGGCGGCGATAGAGCCGGCGGACGCGATCACCGCGATCAGCGTCTGCGGCATGGGCGGCGAGACGATCCGCGACATCCTCGACAGCGGCAAGGCCCACCTCAGCGGCCGCGAACGTCTGATCCTGCAACCCAACGGCGGCGAACAGCCGTTGCGCTACTGGTTGATGAGCAATGGCTACCGCATCCTCAGTGAGGAGCTGCTGCACGAAAACCGCTTCTACTATGAAATCATCATGGCCGAGCGCGCCGAACCCGTGGTGTACAGCGCTGAGGAGCTGTACTTCGGCCCCTTGCACCTGCAGGCCCGCAGCCCGGCGTTCCTCGCCAAGTGGCAGCGTGCGTTGCGTCTGAAAAAACGCACCCTGGCGGGCTTTGAACAGGCTCGGCAGCGGGTGCCGCACGCGAAGGCGCAAGCCATCGCCCAGCAGGTCCAGTGGATTACCCGGCTGCTGGCGTAAATAGGCCGCCGGACTCCCTTCAAGTTCTCCCCATGGGCGGCCGATAGGCTGTGGTGATTGAGGGCGTTTCAGTGCGCGCCTTGGGCAGTCGTCTCTGCGGGTGACAATGCCTGTGTCGCGACTGAGTGCTTTCGCCCCATTTTCGCGCACGCTTCGGGCCGCTTTGGCGCGTCGCGTGCCCTGTTTCAGGGCCATGCAGCCACGGCCCGTATCTTGCTAGTGCCAACCTAATCAATGACATGGCATTTTGCCGTTAGTCATTTCAAGGCTTCGCCTGCCGTCTAACGCGTGGGTTGTTTTTGGGAGTGGACATGCACAGCCTTTTATCACCCGGTATCCGCCTGCTCGGACGTTTCGGCTTCGCGCGTAAGTTCCAGATCCTGTTCTTCCTGTTCATGCTGCCCCTGGCGGGCAGCCTGTGGATGATCGGCCAGGACTATCGCGACAAATTAAGCGTGATTTCCAACGAACAGTCCGGCGTTCGCCAGCTGCTGGCCCTGGATGCGCTGGACGGCCAACTGACGGCGCAACGTAACCTGGCGGCGCGCTGGAAGGCGGCGGACATCCTGCACGCCCCGACACCGGAAGCGAAGGCGGCGATGGATAACGTCGATGCCAATTTCCCGCTGATCCTGCAAAGCCTGCAAGCCCTCGGCGAGGCGTTGAAAACCCAGAACGCCAGCGCTGATGTCCTGGCCCGCTTCGAAGCGTTGCAGGGCACCGTCAAGGGCATGGATTCGTCATCGCTGCGCACCGTCGGCTGGTGGCCGGACGGCTACGACCGCTTCACCACCGCGCTGACGGCGATGCAGGCGCTGCGCGAACAGATCGCCCTGGACGCCGGGCTGATCCTCGACCCGTGGCTGGAAACCTACATGCTCATGCAGATGGGCACCCAGCACGCGCCTGACCTGATCGAGCGCATCGGGCGCATGGCCAGCGTGGGGCAGTCGTCCATTTCTTCGGGGCAGTTCACCTTGCAGAGCCGTTTGCAGATGCGCGACTTGCGCAGCCGCATCGGCGATGCGCGCGACCAGTTGATCAAGGCCGCCTCTTCGCTCAAGGCCAAGCAGTTCGCGGGCATGGAACCCTGGACCGGACAGTACGACAACAGCCTGCAAGTGCTGGATAACGAACTCAAGGTGCTCGACGACGGCGTGTTTGGCGGCACCATCAAGCTCGACACCGCCGCCTTCGACCGCAGTGTCGACGCCATGCTCGGCAGCCTCGGTGCGCTGCGCAAGCAGTCGTTGACCTCTCTGGACGCGCGCCTGAGCTATTACCACGACCGTTCACTCAAGCAATTCATCCCGATGGCGGCGACATTCAGCCTGTTGGCCCTGGCGGCGCTGTACCTGTTCATGTGCCTGCAAGCCTCCATCCGTCGCAGTGCCAGCGGCATTACCACGTTGGCCGAGTCCCTGCGCGACGGCAACCTGTGCGTGGAAGTGGCGGTGGAAGGGCGCGACGAACTCGCGGCGATCAGCATCGCGCTGAACGTCGCGGTGGTGCAATTGCGCACCAGCCTCCTCGGCGTCAATCACGAAACCCAGCAACTCGGCTCGGCGGTGCTTACCCTGAATTCGCAATCGGGCAGCACCCTCAGCGAAGTCGAAGACCAGCAGCACCAGATCAGCCAGATCGCCGCCGCCGCCACGCAGTTGGCCGCCACGTCCATGGGCGTCGCACGCAGCTGCGAACAAGCCTCGGGCAGTGCCCAGCAGACCCGGCGCATCGCCGAGGACAGCAGCCGCGACAGCCAGCGCACCACCGCCAGCATCCAGCAGCTCAACCAGCGCCTGACCGACACCTCGGACGCCTTGCAGCAGGTCAGCCAGCAAGGCCAGCAGATTCAATCGGTGGTCGACACCATTCGTGGCATCGCCGAGCAGACCAACCTGCTGGCGCTCAATGCCGCCATTGAAGCCGCACGCGCAGGCGAGCAAGGCCGGGGCTTTGCGGTGGTCGCCGATGAGGTGCGCAGCCTGTCGCAACGCACCCAGGCCTCGACGGCGCAGATCGCCGGCACCGTCGACAGCCTGCGCGCCACCGTGAGCCAGGCGGTGACGCTGATGGGCGCCGCGTGCGAGCAGGCGTTGACCGATGCCGAGTCCGTCACCGGCCTGGGCACGCGCCTGGGCGAGATTGCCGGCGCGGTGCAGAACGTCACCGACACCCTGGCGCAAATCGCCACGGCGGTGGAGGAGCAGGCAGCGACGGCGGATGAAGTGAGCGGCAATATCCAGCAAGTCGACCAGGCCGCCGGGCGCCTGCTGGACGGCGCCCGCGCGGTAAACCGTGCGGCGGACACCTTGAGCAAGGGCAGCCAGGCGTTGAGTGATAACACTGCACGGTTTCGCCTGAGCTGAGGCCTGTACACCCTCAAGATCCAACCCTGTGGGGGCAAGCCCCCTCCCACAGGTTCAGGTCAGTTGGCCGAGGTATGCAGCACCTCAATCCACAGCGCCCCCTTGCCCGACGCCGCTTCCCCCACCCGCTTCAACGCACCGCTGGCGCTGACTGCATAGGTGCCGACCTTGTCGCTTTTTTCACCGGTCACCAGCAGCCAATGCCCGTTGGGGGAGAATGCGATATTGCGCGGCTGCTTCTCCTCGACCGGGTAGTTGTCGACATAGCTCAGGCCGCCCGTGGTCGTATCCACCGCAAACGCCGACACCGAACTGCTGGTGCGCTCGCTCATCAGCAGCAGCCTGCCGTCCGGCGACAGGCGCAGGTCGGCCGCCCAGATGCGCGGTGTCGGGTCGTCTTTCAGGTCATTGTTGCGCGCGTCACGCACTTCACCATGGGCCAGTTTCAAACGCTCGGGAATGCCATTGGCCACGCCAATCTGGGTCAGCGCGCCGGTGCCGTCATCGATGGCAAACGCGGTGACGGTGCCGCTCATTTCACCGACCACATACAGGTACTTGCCGTCGGCCGAAAACGCCAGGTGCCGAGGCCCAGTGTTGGCCGGCACGCTCACGTAGCCGCTGCCGATCGGCGTGAGCGCGCCGGTGTTGGCCTCGAAGCGGTATTGCAGCACACGGTCCGTGCCCAGGTTGCCGGCGTAGGCAAAGCGATTGCTGGGGTCGGTGCGCAGCGAGTGGGCATGCAGGCCGGTTTTGTAGGTGCGGATGGGGTCGGGCTTGTCGATGGGCTGGACGCTGAGGGTGTCGGCACCGTAGGACGCCGCGAGCAAATAGCGCCCGGCGCGGTCAGTGGCCAGGTACGCCATGCTTTCGGCCAGTGGCGCCTTGGACTGCGGCGTCAGGCGGCCGGTTGTCGGGTCGATGCTGAAGCCCTGGACCTGAAACGGCTTGACCCGCAGGGCCGCGAACAAGGTCTTGCCGTCGGGACTGACGGCCATGGGGTTGACCTGGTCGCCGGCCGTCACTTGCTCGACCAGGCTCAGGGCGCCATTGCTTTCGTCGAGGCGGTACTGGGAAATCAGCCCGTCACCGGGGCTGGAGATATACGCAAACGTGGCGGCGTGGGCGGGGGCACTGAAGCCGCAGACAACGGCGGCGGCCAGGAGCAGGGGTTTGTTCACGGGTGATCCTTTATTGTTATGGGTGTGATCAGTCATCGTATGACTGTGGGCGGGTCTGGGCAATGATTGTTTTAGCGGTGGTCGGGGCGCTGTATCTCTGCCCGCGCCAAGGGCATGATGCGCTGCATGAATAACGACCCCGTGGCACTTTACTGGCGCTTCAAGGCCCCCGATCCCGGCATCGGCCCGCGTGAACAGGCATCCATGCTCGCGCAGGAGCAGGCCTGGGCACGTGAGCATGCGGCCGGGCATCACTTCAGTTGGATCGAAGTGCTGCTGCCGCCGCTGTGCTTTGGTGTGTTCCTGCCCAGCCTGGTGTTCATGCTGGGCGTGTGGCTGTACGGGGCCGCGTTTGCGCCAGGGCTGGACGTGGACCGTGTCATCGGCGACACGTTTGCCTGGCAGGTATTGGCGGCGGTGGTCTTTACGGCGGCCTGGGGGCTGCGCAACTACCTGCGTGATACCCGCGATCCCATCAAGCGCTATTGGCAGGCCATGCCGGATAAGGGGGTGGTCGAGCTGGAGCGCCACAGGCTGGTGTCGGGCACCAGCCTGTGGGCCTCGGACTACGATCCCGACTGCAACGCCCTGATGCAATGGAAAAACGGCCAGCTCGAACGTACCCAGAGCAGCGGGGTATCGCAGTGGATCGTCGCCAAGACCACGGCGGGCCACTGGCTGGTATTCAAGGACGAATACCCCGGTGACTTCACGTACAACCGGGTCGGCCGCATGCCGGCACCGGACAAACAACTGCAACCCTGCCAGGACCTGGCCTTTACCTTCGCCCCCGGCACCAACCTGATGCTGGGCCAACGTTTCGACGGCGAACCGCTGCCCTTGCTGGACACCGGGTATTGGCTGGCGGCCGATGAGCTCAAGCGCCTTACAGCAATCGCCCATCACTGGGCGTTTTTCCCGCCGGACCGCTATGGCGTGGTCAATGCCCGGAACGCGCCGTGGGTGCAGCAACTGTTGGACAAGGCGCAAGCCGATGGCGAGGTGGCCGGGGGAACGGGTTTTACGCACGCTTAGTGGTGAGCGGACTTTTTGTGGTGAGCAGGCTTCTGTGGTGAGCGGGCTTGCCCCGCGCCGGGCCGCGAAGCGGCCCCATCAAGAACACTGCGTTTTTCCGGGTAAATCCGGATAACAGCTTTTGGGGCCGCTTCGCAGCCAGCGCGGGGCAAGCCC
>Ga0105250_10000036_pt1 | contig 147009 bp, 129 predicted proteins | sample KBSS54metaG_FD_80425 | JGI IMG/M metagenome (GOLD analysis project Ga0105250, IMG submission 80425) | Switchgrass rhizosphere microbial communities from Kellogg Biological Station, Michigan, USA - KBS S5-4 metaG | ecosystem: Host-associated > Plants > Roots > Rhizosphere > Soil | place...
AGACCCACAACGGTAATATTCATGGTGGACTCCTCTCGTTTGTCAGTGAAAGTTCTACACCTCCACTGTGGCACATCGATGCCGATTCAGAACGGGAGGAGTCCATCTCATTAGGTTGGGCTGTAAACCCCAACTTCCGGCGCAAAGAATGTTGGGCTTCACTTCGTTCAACTCAACCTACCGTGCAATTATATTTTGGCAGCACCAAACGTCAATGCACACGCGTGTGCGTCAGACAACCAATCAAAGCCCCCGCAAAAAATTCCCAATCACCGGCCTAAAGCGGTCCATGTCTACCAGGAACGCATCATGACCTTGCAACGAATCAAGTCGTGCGAATTGCACTTCCTTGCCTGATTCACGCAAGCCATCGGCGAGTTCTTTTTGTTGTTCGATGGGGAATAGCAGATCGGTTTCGACGCCGATGATCAGCACTTGCTGCACTTTGAAACGTTTGAAGGCTTCGGCTAGTGAACCTTGGCCGTGATCGGCGAGATCGAATAAGTCCATGGCACGCGATAAAAACAGATAGGCATTCGGATCAAATTGACCGATGAACTTGACGGCGTGATTTTCCAGATAGGCTTCGATTTCGAAGTCGATGCCGAAGGGATCATCTGGTTTATGTTCTGCCGAGGCGCGTTCACGACCGAAGCGTTGCAGCCATTCTTTGGCGGAGCGATAGGTGGTCATGCCGAGTTTGCGCGCGAGGCGCATGCCTTCGACGGGTACTTGGTCGGGCGCGTAATTGCCGTTGTTCCAAGCGGGATCTTTGCGAATCATTTCGCGTTGCAACGAACGCAAGGCAATGGTGAAGGGTGTTGAACGCGCGGCCCCGGAGATGGAAATGAGATGTTTAGCCGCATCGGGAAACAACGCGCAGAACGCCAGCACGGTCATGCCGCCTAGCGATGGGCCGATGACGCAACGCAGTTGTTCGATACCCAAGCCACGCATCACTTCATAACCACCGGCAGCGATGTCTTCGACGGTGAGAATGGGGAATGTGAGTCGATATGGCTGCCCGGTTTGCGGATTGATCGAGGCAGGCGATGTCGAGCCGAACACGCTGCCCAGTGAGTTCACGCAGATGACGAACAAGCGATTGGTATCGATGGGACGACCCGGGCCCACCATGTCTTCCCACCAACCGGGTGAGCAGTCGAGTGCGGATGAAGCTGCGTGTGCCGAGGGTGATAAGCCGGTAAAGATCAACACGGCATTGTCGCGTGCGGCGTTGAGCTGACCCCAGGTCTCATAAGCGAGCTGCACGCCGTGCAACACGCCACCGCGACGCATCGGGAAGGGTTTATCGAGCTTCAGGAGTTGACGGGCTGCGGCCATGATTTCTCACATGCGAAGTTGTGATGCCAGTGTAGTCATCGTCCGGTTGACTCAATATATCGGCTGAGTATGTGCAGATTACTCGCGAGCTGTGGTTGTGCAGCTGTAGGGCAAATCCGTGTGTCTACCCCCTCTTGAAGACGCTTCGACAGGTTCAGCGACCGGAATGGGTTGTGGATTCATTGTAGGTCGGGTTTCAACCCGAGCGATGTCAGATGTCGGGTGTAAAACCCGACCTACGAGAAGAGAACCATAATCACTTCTTCTTCACCCGCTGCATCAACCTTTGCCGCTTCTTGATCTGCCTTGGCGTCAGCGTATTGCGTTTGCCTTGAAACGGATTGTCGTCGGAGCGCACTTGAATACGTACCGGCGTTCCTTTGAGCTTGAAGGCTTCGCGATAGGTGTTCATCAGGTAGCGCTTGTATGCATCGGGCAGTGCGTCGGTTTGATTGCCGTGGATCACGATCACCGGCGGATTGCGGCCACCTTGATGGGCGTAGCGCAGTTTGATGCGCCGACCACGCACGACCGGCGGCTGATGTTTCTCGATGGCGGCTTCGAGTACACGCGTGAGTTCGGGTGTGGGCAGTTCGCTCATCGCCGCTTCATAGGCCGCGATCACTGAGCCCATCAACTCGCCAACGCCGGTGCCATGTCGTGCAGAGATGAAATGCAGGTACGCAAATTCAAGGAAGGGAAAACGTGCATCGATGCCGGCGCGAATCGCATCGCGTTGATCCATGGGAATGTTGTCCCATTTATTTACGGCGATGATCAAGGCGCGACCGCGATCGGCAGCCATGCCGAACAACGCGGCATCTTGTTCGGCCACGGTGTCGTGCGCATCGACAATGCCGATCACGACATTGGCCGAGTCGACGGCTTGCAGTGCTTTGATGATGCTGAACTTCTCGATGGCCTCTTCCACTTTGGCTTTGCGACGCACGCCAGCGGTGTCGATCAAGGTGAATTGCTGACCATCGCGTTCGAAGGGCACATCCACCGAGTCGCGTGTGGTGCCCGGCATATCGAAGGCAACGACACGCTCTTCACCAATTAAGCGATTGATCAAGGTCGACTTGCCGACGTTGGGTCGGCCGATCACGGCGACACGAATGCGATCACGATCATCCGGCAAATCGGCAACGTTGGTGTCGAAGCCTTCGAGCGCGGCTTCCATCAAATTACGCAGGCCGGAACCATGCGTGGCGGAGATGGCCATGGGTTCGCCGAGACCAAGTTGATGAAAGTCGGCGCCCGCGGAAAAGCCTTCCTGTCCCTCGGCTTTATTCACAACAACGATGCATGACTTGCCGCTCTTGCGAATGAGTTGCGCGACGAAGTGATCGGTGGTCGTGCAGCCTTGTCGTGCATCGAGCAGCAACAACACGCGATCAGCTTCTTCCATGGCGCGTAGCGATTGCTCGGCCATGAGCTTCTCGACGCCATCGGCGCCGGGTGTGAGACCACCGGTATCAACAATGATGCAGGGTTGATAGTCGCCCTTGCTGTAACCGTATTTGCGATCGCGTGTAAGCCCCGGCAAATCGGCCACGAGTGCATCGCGCGTACCCGTGAGCGCGTTGAACAACGTGGATTTGCCGACATTGGGTCGGCCGACGAGAGCGATGACGGGGAGCATGAAATGGAACAACCATAGGTCGGAAACGTTGGGCTTCGCGGACTCAGCCCAACCTACAACTACACGTTAAATCGAAGCTCAGCTTTTTGGCTTGGTTTCGAATGCCAGCACTTTGCCGCCATCGGTCTGCACGTATACACGACCATTGGCAACCACGGGTGCATTGGTGATGCGTTCGCCGTCGGTGCTGGTGCGCGCTTGCACTGAACCATCGGCTTTGCTGAGCCAGTGCAAGTAACCTTCGTAGTCGCCGACAACGACTGAATCGCCGACGCTGGCCGGCGCAGTCAAACCACGTTGACGCAGCACGGCTTGTTCCCATTGCTGGTTGCCATCGGTGCGTCGATACGCGGTGATCAAGCCATTTGAATTGGTGAGATACAACACGCGTTCATCGAGACCGAAGCCGCGATAGCTGGATGCGTCCTTGGCCCACCAGATCTGACCGTTGCCAATATCGAGCATGGCGACGCGGCCTTGAAAGCCGGCAACGAATACATCGCGGCCTGAATACGCAGCAGGTGCATCGATGTCACCCAGGCGATCCAGTTCCGTGCGGCCCGTGGGCGAATCGATGGTGACATTCCACAAGGTGTCACCGGTGTTCGCATCGACGGCCATCAACTTGCCGTTGTCGAAACCGGCAATCACTGTGTCATCGGCAAAGATCGGCGTTGCTGTGCCGCGCAACGTCAACTTCGGAATCGCTTCTTCAACGGTCCAGCGTACCGTGCCATCGGCCGCATTCAATGCCTGCAGATGACCATCGACAGTACGCGCAATCACCATGCCCTTGCCGACCAGCGGTTTGGACAACATTTCACCGGAGAGTTGATGCTGCCAGCGTTGCTTGCCGGTATCGGCCGCCAACGCAACCAGCTCACCATTGGCGCTACCCACTACGACCAAACCATCGGCAGCCGAAGGACCGGCGGAGAGTTCGAGTTTGGTTTTGGTGCGCCACAACTCCTTGCCCTTGTCGGCGCTCATCGCCACGACAACGCCTTTATGCGATGCCGCATACACCACGCCATCGGCCACGCTGGGTTGCAGACCCAGGCGCAGGCGATCACCGCCCCCGCCGAGACCTTCGCTCCACAACTTTTTCACTTGCAGTGTGGGTTTGAAATCCACCAGCTTAGCCGGTGGGTCCACTGCTTTGCTGTTGTTACATGCGGCCAGCATCAATCCGCTCACGGCAACCAATGCGAGCTGAGATGCAAGCTTGAACGCTGGCTTGAGAGACTTCATTTCGCACTCGCTTTGTTTTCGACTGCGGCATCCACTGCCACCGCAGTGCCGCTGACATCTTGCAGCTTGTATTCAAGCAATGACGTATCCGCTTGACCGTCGGCTTTATACGCCGCCAACGCTGTTTCATATTCACCGCGAGCGCCGGCGAGATCGTGCTTGGCATACAGCGCATCGCCGCGAACTTCGTGGAATTGCGCAGCGAAGGCACCCGCCTTCGCAACATCGAGCACGGCCAGTGCCTCGTCGCTCTTGCCTTCTTCAATCAACACGCGCGCCAAACGCGACTTGGCAACCTGTGCCAGCTCCGGATCTTTGCTGTCACCCATCACGATGCGCAATGCCGCTTCGGCGCGCGGCAGATCGTTGGCTTCCACCGCTTGTTGTGCCTGCAGCAATTGCGCCTGCATGACATAGGGCGTGGACTTGTAGTCTTCAGTCAATTGCTTGAACAGCGTATCGGCCTTGGCTTTGTCATTGGCTTGCACATTCGCAAATTCATCCAGCGCCGCGGCGGCCGATTCGGATTTTTGCGTAGTCGAGCGCTGGTAGTAACTCCAGCCGCTCAACAAGCCGATGCCGAGCACAATGCCCGATACCACCCAGGCCCAGTTCTCACGCCACCAGGTTTTAAGCGCCTCGGCTTGTTCGTCGTCTGTCAGATATTCGTCAACCATTTTTCTCTCGTAGGCTGGGATGAAATCCCAGCAAATTCATTTATTGCACACAACCAGCGCTGGGATTTCATCCCAGCCTACATTCAATTATTCAGATTCATATTAGACGCTGCATAAGTTCGGCAGCTAACTGCGTCCAAGGCACTTGCGCTTGCGGCTCATCTGCGCGCAGGTTTTTCAGACCAGCCACTTGTTGTTCGGTTTCACTATCGCCAAGAATCACGGCATAACGCGCGCCACTTTTGTCAGCACGCCTCAACTGCGATTTAAAGCTACCGCCACCGCAATTGGTTTCGATGCGCACACCTGGTAGCACATTGCGCCAAGTTTCGACCAGCGCCAGCCCGGCAGCTTCGGCGCGTTCGCCGACTAATGCAATGTATAGATCCGGCTGATTACCCTGAACCTGAATGCCTTGTGCCTGCATCAAGGCGATGATGCGTTCTTCGCCCAAGGCCCAGCCCATTGCCGGCGTCGGTTCGCCGCCGATTTGCGCCACCAGACCATCGTAACGACCGCCACCGCACACAGTGGCCTGCGAGCCCAGCTCCGTGGTCATCCATTCGAACACCGTGCGGCTGTAGTAATCGAGGCCACGCACCAGACGTGGGTTGATGACGTACTGAATGCCGACAGCATCGAGATGCTGACGCAAGGTCGCAAAGTGTTTAGACGACTCAGCATCGAGATGATCGGTGATCAACGGCGCATTGGCGACGACCTCGGCCATGTCGGGGTTCTTGCTGTCGAGAATGCGCAGCGGGTTGCCGTCGAGACGACGCAGACTGTCTTCATCCAGTTTGCTTTTATGTTCGGTGAAGTATTGACGCAGCTTGTCGCGGTAGAGCTTGCGTGATTCAGGTGTGCCCAACGAATTGATGTTCAGTGTTAAACGCTGAATGCCAAGTCGTTGCCACAGGCGCGCCGTCATCAGAATCAACTCAGCATCCACATCGGGGCCGGCAAAACCGAACACTTCGCAATCGATCTGGTGAAACTGCCGATAGCGACCTTTCTGCGGACGCTCGTGGCGAAACGCCGGTCCACAGGTCCAGATCTTTTGACGCTGGTTATGCAGCAGACCATTCGAGATCATGGCGCGTACCAGACCGGCGGTGATTTCCGGACGCAAGGTGAGCGAATCGCCGTTGCGATCATCGAAGGTGTACATCTCCTTTTCGACCACATCAGTCAGCTCGCCGATGGAACGCTTGAACAGGCCTGTGCTTTCCAGCATCGGCACACGCATTTCCTGATAGCCGTACTCGGCGAACAGCGAACGCGCCGCGCCTTCGAGATGCTGCCAGTAAGCGATCTCGGTCGGCAGAATGTCATTCATGCCGCGAACCGGTTGCAACTTCGCTTCAGTACTCAACAGTCACTCCAACTCTTCCTAACACTTCAAGGCGCTTTCGATTACGGGCCGCCACTTACTCCAGCGAGCCGTCGGCTTTCACCACAAACTTGGCCACGTCGCCTTGTTTTACCGAGGCCGGAATGTTGATGTCCTGGCCGTTCACCTTCACTCGCACCATGGCAGCGGCGCCAAGCAAGACACGAATTGGCGGCGCGGCGGTTATTTCTCGCGAGGTATTGGCGTTACCCATCTCGCGCAGGAGCGACTGATTTTGCGCATCGTTTACTTCGATCCAAGAGTTACCGGTAAAGCCGAAACGCAGAGTAAGCATGTCAGTTGCAGACGTGGTTGCGATATTGGCCAGAGGCGAGTCGCTCTCCGCTACTGATGCGTCGGTGTCGCTGCTTGCAGCGCCGCTAGTGGCATCACGTAATGGATGCGAAATCGTTGCTTCATGCACTGGCTCGTCGTCGGACGAACGCAAATTCATCAATGTCGCGACACCGGCCAGCACAATGATGGCCAACACCAACCAACGTACCCAACCCGGTAGCGGACGACGCGCGTTTGGAATCGAACCCAACGCTACCGGAATCATCGCTGGCGCGGGGGTCGCGTCGGGTGATTTCTGATACTGGATCAGCACTTCTTCTTCAGACACACCCAGCAAGCGAGCGTACTTCCGCAGATAACCTTTGGCGTAAACAGGTGCACCCAAATCTTTGAAACGATTAACTTCGATGGCGTGAATGACGCGCGTGTCGAGAAACAAATCCTTGGCGACCTTCTCCACCGACAACCCGGCCTGCTCGCGCGCCAGTTTGAGCCGCTCGCCCGCGCTGGCTGCGGCGCCGGGGGTATCTGTGTCGCTCATGATCAGGACCGGCTCTTGTTTTCGAACTCAATCAGAAATCTGGTTTCTGCCGAAGTCGGAAAGTCCTGTTTTAACCGACGTGCGTAATCGGCGGACAGGCCGGCATTGCCCAAGGCGTATTCAACCTGCACCAGCAACCACAACGAAGCCGAAGTAGGTTTGGCGAATTGCTGGAAGCGCTCCAGGAAACCGCGTGCCGGAAGATAGTTGCCTGCTTTGAACTCCAATTGCGCCAGCTCCAACATCGCCGGTGTGAAGTTGGGACGAACGGCAAGTGCGCTGCGGAAATACTTTTCGGCATCGGCAGGCCGCTTGGCATCGATGGCGCAGTTGCCCGCATTGAAGTAAGCCGCTTCGGGTGTCTTGTAAAGCGCGTTGCCGGCCGCCTTGAGGGCCAGTTCTTCGCCTTTTTTGTAATCGCCTTTTCTGCACAGAAAAACGGCGTAACTATTTACAATGTCGCCGTCTTTGGGTTCAAGACTCACTGCTTTGCTGAGGTATTGATCGGCCTTGCTGGTCTCGCCCAGACGGTCATAGAGCATGCCGGACGCCACATACACTTGGGCGCTTTTGGGATTCTGCTGCATCGAGCGATCCAGCTTTTCCTTGGCGAGTGACAAATTGCCCTGCCGAAAATAATCGACGCCCAACTGCAGGTTGTAAGCAGCGGCAGACTCATCGTTCTTGTCGCCAAATTGCGGAGTATTCGTCACACAGCCGATCAGCAGCAATCCGCTTGCGGTAAGGATCAAGCTCGCCCGCGCTGAGTTATTCATCACTGAGCAACCACCGAGACGAGTTTGGAACCCAGGCGCACGGTGGTGCGATTTTGCACTCGTCCCACCAACTGACCGCAGGCGGCATCGATGTCATCGCCGCGCGTCCGGCGCGTGGTCGCGATGACGCCGTTGGCGTTGAGGTAATCGCGGAATCGGGAAATCACTTCCGCAGGCGAGCGTTTGTAACGCGTGTCGGGAAACGGATTGAAGGGAATCAGGTTCACCTTGGCCGGCTTGTTCTTCAGTAAGGCCACCAGTTCGCGGGCATGCGAGAGTTGGTCGTTAACGCCATCGAGCATGACGTATTCAAACGTAATGCTGCGGGCATTCTGGCGTTGCAGGTAGTACCAGCAGGCATCCAGCAGCTCGGCAATCTTGTGTTTGCGATTGATCGGCACCAACTCATCACGCAACGCGTCGTTGGGTGCATGCAGCGACACGGCCAGCGCACAGTTGGTTTCCTCCGCCAGCTTCATCATTTGCGGCACATTGCCCGAGGTGCTGACGGTGACGCGACGGCGTGAAATATCGAAACCCAGATCGTCCATCAGGATCTCCGCTGCGGGTACGACGTTGCGGTAGTTCGCCAGCGGTTCACCCATGCCCATGAACACCACATTGGTGATCAGCCGTTCGGCGGTGTCATTGGACGCCGGTTCACCGGCGCGCAATTCGTGATTCGCCAACCATACTTGGCCGACGATTTCGGCGGCGGTGAGATTGGAATTAAAGCCTTGCTGCGCCGTCGAGCAGAAGCTGCAATCCATGGCGCAGCCAACCTGGCTGGAGATGCACAGCGTGCCCCTGCCCGGTTCTGGGATGTAAACCATTTCAATGGCTTGCGGCACAGACTTGTCGCCACCGCGATCCACCTGGAGCAGCCACTTGCGCGTGCCGTCGGTGGAGTGTTGACGCAGGGTGACGTCGGGCACTCGCACCTCGGCCACTTGTTTCAATCGCTCGCGAAACGACTTGGCCAGATCGGTCATGGCATCGAAGTTGCCAACTCCGCGCTTGTACAGCCACTTCATCAGCTGCTTGGCGCGGAACGGCTTTTCACCCATATCGGTGACAAACGTCAGCATCTCCGCGCTGGTGAGCCCGAGCAGGTTCACGCGATCGGTGGGTGTGCCGTTGTCAGTCAACAGAGTCATGAGAAGTTCTTAGTCGCAATCAACCACGAGGGCAAAGATCGGAACCAGCAAAGAAGTAAGCAATTTCGATGGCCGCATTTTCAGGGCTATCCGAACCATGCACGGCGTTCTCTTCGATGCTGCTGGCGAAGTCGGCGCGGATAGTGCCGGCGGCTGCCTTCTTCGGGTCGGTGGCGCCCATCAGTTCGCGGTTCTTCAATACTGCGCCTTCGCCTTCCAACACTTGCACCAGCACCGGACCGGAGGTCATGTACTTCACCAAATCTTTGAAGAACGGACGCTCACGATGCACGGCGTAGAAGCCTTCAGCTTGGGTTTGGCTCATGTTGATCATCTTGGCGGCGATGACGCGCAGGCCGGCTTGTTCAAAGCGTTGCAGGATGGAACCGATCAGGTTCTTACGGACGCCATCGGGCTTCACAATCGAAAAAGTGCGTTCAATCGCCATGGAAATCAACCTCAGGCCGGGCGGCCTTCTCAAGAAATATAAGGAAAAACCAATGGAAAAAACCGCCAGACCCATCCTGCAATGGAAGAAGTCTGTCGGCGCTGAATTTAGGAGGCGCGGAGTGTACCGACCGCCGCCAATGGCAGCAAGAAAATGAGCCGGAACGCGGGTTTAGACGTATTGATCCTCCCGCCCCAAATGAACCGGCAGGACGTCAATGAGCCTGGCGGCTAAACGGTAAAGCTCTCGCCGCAACCGCATTCGCCCTTCACATTGGGATTGCGGAACTTGAAGGCTTCGTTCAAACCCTGTTTGACGAAGTCCACCTCGGTACCATCGATGTAACCGAGACTTTCCTTATCGACGATCACTCTGACGCCCTGCTCTTCAAACACCACATCGGCGTCCTTGATTTCGTCGGCGTAGTTCACCACATAGGCGTAGCCAGAGCAGCCGGTCTTCTTGATGCCCAGTCGCAAGCCGACGCCATGCCCACGGACATTCAGAAAGTTTTTGATGCGCTCGGCCGCCGATGGCGTCACTGAAATCGACATATGTCTGAACACCAGCTCAAGTTGAAAAACGATTCAATAGATACTACCGATCCAGTCCTATAGCAACCTTCCAGTCATGGAGACAGCGATGTCATCGTTTGTCTTACAGCAATAACCTCAAAAAAGCTTCGAACTACCGACCTTAGCAACTCTCTACTGCATGGTGGGTTTGCGTTGGAAGACTTCAAGGCAACGGACCGAATCTCTTGTTATGAGGAGATGGGCTATTGGCATGCCACCTGAATTTTGCTGCAACATTCACGGCCGGGACACTCGAATGAATGATCAAACAACCGCTCTGGAATCCGTCAGAGATCGCAAGACGAAGATACAGGTCATCGCACGCGCCGCCTCGGTGTTGCGCCTGTTGGAACGCGAGCCCAGTGGACTCAGTCTCGGCGCCATTGCGCAACGGGTGAAGCTGCCCCGCTCGACAGTGCAACGCATCGTCGGTGCGCTTGAAGCAGAAAACTTATTGATTGCCGCTTCGCCGGCAGGCCGCGTCAAACTTGGTCCGGCGCTATTGCGCTTATCGACATCGATGGAAAGCTCCATTAGCTGGATCGCCAAACCCTACATGACCGAAATCGCTCGCGACCTCAATCAGACCGTCGATCTGTCGATGTTGAGTCGACGTCAGGCGGTGTGTATCGATCAAGCTATCGGTGGGCAACATCCGGCAAACAGCCCGGCGATTGGCGAGACCTCACCGCTGTATTGCACTGCTGCCGGCAAAGCCATGCTGGCATTGATGAGTGATGCCGAGATCGAACAAAAAGTCGGCCAGCAGTTTCCCGCACGCACCGAATTCACCCGTACCACGCTCACGGATTTGCTTGAAGATGTTCGCGAAACCCGCGCCAGTGGTATTGCCCAGGAAATGCAGGAGAACATCAGCGGCATCTTTGCCATCGGCGTGGGATTCAATGACGCATTGGGAAATCGCCTGGCGTTGAGCATGCCGATGAACGCCGCCAGCTTCGAACAACTGCAACACACCGCAGCAGAAAGATTACTGGCATTGCGAAATACATTGGTGGCGGAGTTGAGCGCGAAATAAAAAACCGGCACAGGGCCGAACAGGTCCCAGGGATCAACGCGCGAGTTTTCGCTTCTTTGGCGGTGCAACCAAATCCGATCGAGACATTCGTCGAATCGATGCTTGCAGCCGCTCCTCCGCCTGCTGAATCTCACCCTGTGTCCGCATCGCAGTGGTCATGTGCACTCGGGCAGCTTCGCGGGCGCGCTTCGGATCCCCCGCCATGATTGCATCGACGATAGCTTGATGTTCCTGCAACTGTGAATCCCACTCACGCATGTGCTCATAGAGGTTCTTCCGGTTCATATAGACACTGGACCGAAGGATGGATTCGAGGCTGCGCATGAAATGCAGCATCATCAAGTTGTGGCTGGCCTCGTAAATCGCAAAGTGGAATTCGGCGTCCGCCGTCGCGATTCCCTCGACATCGTCGCGTTTATGCGCGGCTACCATCGCAGCAAAACGTGCGGTGAGTATCTCGCGATCCACTTTCGAAGCACGCTCCGCCGCAAGGCCCGCGGCGGCGGCTTCGACGACTGACCGTAATTCCATACAATCGATACGCGCTTGCGGAGTCTCCATGAGCGATAGCAAAGGATCGCGTAACGCTTTACCCAACGCGTCGCTAACGTAGGCGACGCCCTGCGTATCGGTGACCAATAGGCCTTCCGCTATCAGCGCATCGAGGGCTGCGCGCAATGACGGGCGCGAGACATCCAACTTCACCGCAAGCTCTCGCTCCGACTGCAGACGTTCCCCAGGTTGCAGCGTACCTTCGAGGATGAGCTGCTTGATGTGCTCGGCAATCGCGTCAGCCAGTTTTGCAGGTTTGATGGAAGATCGACTCATGCGTGAACCCGACAGTGCGAATGGTGCAAAGTGTTGGCCGCGTTCATCGCTAGGTCAAGATCGTTAGACGGGCCGCCACTCGCGCCGCTTGCAGCGGTTTGAAGCTGCCGTGCTGTATGTGAGTGTTGGCGATCGGCGTCTAGGCGCAAGGACATTTAGAATAGCCTTTTGTATATTTGGTAATAAATATTACCCATATATACTCTCAATAGAACGACTCTCGGTACCTTACGGAGTGCTGATGATGCCTCGTCAATCACATGGCAATTGATACAGATATGGACACTCGCGCTCGGCAGCTACTCCATCGCATGCTGCTGGCCGCCATTAGCCGCGCCGATCCGTCGACGACGCTTGCTTCTCATCTACCGCAACGCCCCGAAGGTAAGTGTGTGGTCGTAGGTGCCGGCAAGGCGGCAGCCACGATGGCCGCGGCCGTAGAGCGCGCGTGGCCGGAAGTCTCCATTTCCGGAATCGTCGCTGTGCCATATGGGTATGGGGTGCCGACAAAGCGCATTGAAGTGCGAGAGTCGGCGCATCCTGTTCCAGATAACAACAGTGAAGCAGCCGCGCGCGCGATTTTGGCAGCTGTACGCGGACTCAGTCCTCGAGATCTCGTGCTCGCACTCATATCCGGCGGCGGCTCTTCGACCCTCGCGCTATCGGCAGAAGGAATTACGCTCGCCGATAAACAGACTGTCACGCGCCTTTTGCTGAAAGGTGGTATCGACATCCGCACAATGAATGCTGTGCGTCGACGTTTGTCTGCCATCAAGGGCGGTCGTCTTGCGGCTGCGGCCGTGCCTGCACGTGTCGTTACCTTGGCGGTAAGCGATATTCCCGGCGACGATCTAAGCGCAATTGCATCGGGACCTACGATCGCGCCGACAGACCGAATCGACCTTAGATCTGTTGTAGATATGCTCGGACCAGCGTTGCCGGCTGCGGTAAAGCAGCGGCTGTTGCAGCCAGAATCTGCGGTTGTCGTGCCTACTCATTGTGAGACACGACTCATCGTCACTCCTCTGGATGCGTTGAAGGCCGGCGCTGCAGTGGCCGAGGCAGCGGGTGTGCATGTCGAGTTGCTCGGCGACGATTTAGAAGGTGAAAGCCGAGAACTGGCTAGGTCAATGGCAGCACGCGCGCGTAGCGATGTTGTTAGACCTACTATCTTCCTTTCCGGCGGCGAGACCACCGTCACGATCAAAGGCAGCACGTATGGAAGCGGCGGCCGTAACACTGAGTTTCTTTTGTCGCTCACGTTGGCTCTCGAAGGGAAAGCGAGTGTATGGGCGCTCGCAGCAGATACAGACGGACAGGACGGTGCAAGCGGCGCGGCCGGCGCCATTATCGGCCCGGCAACTCTTCAACGCGGTCAAACATTGGGCTTGGACGCAGCAAAACACTTGGCCAATCACGACAGCGCAACGTATTTCTCAATGCTCGGCGATCTCGTTATCACGGGACCCACGCGTACCAACGTGAACGATTTCCGCGCGATCCTGGTGCTTCCGCCTCACTTTAACGAAATCGATTCCCTATTCGCATTCCTGGAGCAGACCATATGAAGATCGCGTTCTTAGGCACCGGTATCATGGGGCGCCCGATGGCCGGCCATCTGCAAGCAGCCGGTCATCAACTGCGGCTGGCGCCGCATCGTTCGCCTCTGCCGCAAGATCTGATGCAAGGTGGCGCAATCGCGTGCGCCTCTGCGCAGGAAGCCGCATCGGGTGCGGAAATAATCATTTTGATGTTGCCCGACACACCCGATGTGGAACATGTTTTGTTTGGCGCGGACGGCGTAGCGCAGGGGCTCGCGTCAGGAGCTTGTGTGATAGACATGAGTTCGATCGATCCGATCGCCACCCGCAGTTTTGCAAAGCGAATAAAAGCTCTGGGCTGCGACTATGTCGATGCTCCAGTTTCAGGTGGTGAAGTCGGCGCGAAGGCAGCGTCGCTCACCATCATGTGCGGTGCAGAGCCAGCGGTATTCAATCGCGTTCTGCCATTGCTGCAGCACATGGGCAAAAACATCACGCGCATCGGCGGGGTCGGCGATGGCCAGGTCGCCAAGGTTGCCAATCAAATCATCGTTGCATTGAACATCGAGGCTGTTGCTGAAGCCCTCGTTTTCGCTGCGAAAGCCGGAGCAGATCCGGCGAAGGTGCGCGAGGCATTGATGGGCGGCTTCGCGGCCTCTCGTGTTCTCGAAGTTCATGGCGAACGAATGATTCGCCGCACCTTTAATCCAGGTTTTAGGATCGAGTTGCATCAGAAGGACCTGCGATTGGCGCTGCAAGGCGCGCAGGCGCTCGGTGTGTCGCTACCGAATACAGGCAATGCACAGCAATTGTTGAGTGCTTGTGTTGCCCATGGCGGCGCTGGCTGGGATCACTCGGCGATGATTCGCGCGCTCGAAGTTCTCGCGAATCGGGAATTGCCGACACCGGCATCGTAAGCGGCTGCAACGCGATTGACATTCACCGGCGTGCATGTCAATTTCGATATGGATATTTTTTATTACCAATTATATCAACGCGCTCCGCCACGGCAGCGACACCGAGAGGGAGATTTGTTTCACCAGCTCATCGCGCCAGTGTTTGGCAATCTGGCCTGGTCTTTCCTGGTTGCCGCAGTGCCAATCGTTGCGGTGTTGCTCTTGCTTGGGCTGATGCGACGTCCGGCATGGCAGGCGTCAGCGGTCGGACTGCTGTTAGCTCTTGTTTTGGCTACCACAGTATGGAAGCTGCCTTTCAATCTCGCAGTCGACAGCATCGCCGCGGGCGCGACTTTCGCCGTTTGGCCAGTGATGTGGATCGTGCTGAACGCCCTGTTGCTCTATAACATCGCGGTGAAGTCGGGCCGCTTTGACGCCTTCTGCTCATGGATGGTGAAGCACCTTCCCAACGATCGCCGCGTCGTGTTGACAGTTGTCGGTTTTTCGTTTGGTTCCCTGCTCGAGGGCATTGCAGGTTTCGGTACACCCATCGCAATCACGAGTGCACTACTCGTTGCACTGGGCTTCAGCGCACTGGACGCACTTGTCTTTACATTGATGTTCAACACAGCCCCGGTAGCTTTCGGCGCGCTCGGTTCGCCCGTCACAACCTTGGGCGCGGTGACGCAGCTCTCCGACGTCACGCTTGGAGCGATGATAGGCCGACAACTCCCGATCATCGCGTTCGCGCTCCCCTTCTATGTGACGACGATCTATGGCGGCGGCTTGCGCGCACTCAAAGGCGTTTGGCCGGTTCTGCTGGTCGCCGGAGGTTCATTTGCTCTAGCGCAGTTTGTCTCATCCAACTTCTTAAGCTACGCGCTCACGGACGTTCTCTCTTCGCTCACTTCTCTGCTGGCAACGTTGTCATACTTGAAGGTCGTCAAGATCGTGCCCGATCCGGCATTCGCGCTACGTCAAGGCGACATTGAGCGGCCCGCCTCGACGCTTCAGCTTTGGCACGGTTGGATTCCTTGGAGCATTCTCGCCGTGACCGTGATCGCGTGGGTGCATTTCAACGTGAGCTCGATCGGCGCACTGAAGATCGCTTGGCCCGGACTTCACAACGCGATCTTTATCACGACATATAACAAGCCCTATGCGGCCATGTGGAACTTTCAGCCTTTGGCCACCGGCACTGCAATATTGGTTGCGACCGTCATCACCGCGGTAGTAGTTCGCTTATCGCCATCTCATTTGGCCGCCGCACTTCGCGACACATTGCGGCAAGTGCGCTTGCCGCTCGTTACAACGATGATCATCGTGGGTTTGGCTTATCTGATGAACTATTCCGGAATGGCTTATACGCTAGGCGTAGGCGTCGCTTCCGTAGGCGCGTTGTTCCCCCTTTTGTCTGCGTTCCTCGGATGGCTCGCAGTGTTTCTCTCGGGCAGCGATACATCGGGCAACGCTCTCTTCGGCAACTTGCAGGTCGTGGCCGCACAGCAGCTCGGCTTGAGCCCTGTGTTAATGGCGGCAACCAACGCGTCCGGCGGCGTGCTCGGCAAGATGATTTCGCCGCAAAACATCGCCACGGGTACATCCGTCACCAATCTCAAAGGCCGCGAGGGCGACGTGCTCGCGCGCACTTTCAAACACAGCATCGTTCTCACGCTTTTCCTCGGCGTCATTGTCATGTTGCAGCAGCATGTCTTTCCAGCGGTGATCCCCCAATGACGCGTGCATCGCGCAGTCGGCGTGAATTACTTAAGGGGCTACCGGGTGCCTTAGTTGGAGGCGCGATTGGCACGGCTTCCGCTGCTTCAGGTCCCGTTGAGTCGGTGGCCAGTGCCGCGACCCTGCAAGGGCGTACAGTCCATGTTGCTGATCTGACTCACAGACTTACAACAGCGTTCAACTTCAATCCGTCGCAGCCGCGCATTGCGATGGATCCGATCGTGGGTTCAGGTTATGCGGCGGGCATGAATCTCAATCGCGTATCGTTGATAGAACATACAGGCACTCACCTCGACGCGCCTCGACACTTCGACAAAACCGGCGCAAGCGTAGGTGATCTGCCACTTGCTGACCTAGTCGTGCCACTCGCAATCGTCGACATCAGCGAGCGCGTGAAGAAGGACCGCAATGCTGCGCTCGAGCCTGCCGATATCGAACGTTGGGAATCGCGCCACGGTGCGCTACCGTCGGGCTGTTGTGTGGCGATTTACGGCGGTTGGGATGCGTTCGCACAAATGTCCGCAGACATTCCGCCCGAAATGCGCAGGCAGAGCCCTGGCTTCAGCGTCGAAGTCGCGCGCATGCTGATTGAGCGACGCTCGGTCAAAGGCATCGCGTTGGAAGCTGGATCGATCGATACCGGTGCGAATAGTCCCGCGTATCCCGTTCACCAAATCTGGTTGAAGAGCGGTCGGTGGGCGATCGAGTTCATCACCAATCTTCAAGCTGTCGTGCCGAGCGGCGCCCTTCTTATCGTGGGCGTTCCACCGATCGCCGACGCTACAGGCTTTCCGGTGCGCGCGCTTGCGCTGTTCTAAATTTCCAGGTCTCGCGTACATAAGGCGCTTCGATTTCTGCAACGCGATGAAACCTCTTTACGATGCTCACTCGGCATTCTGACCTAGAGATCCCCTATGATTAGACTCGCCGCAAACCTGACGATGATGTTCAAAGAGCTGCCGTTCCTCGATCGGATCGATGCTGCAGCCGACGCCGGATTCACGGGCATAGAGTTCATCTCGCCGTTCGATGAGCGGATTGAAACAATCGCGGCCCGCGTGCGTGCACGCGGCCTGCAAGTGGTGTTGTTTAATTTTCCCGTGGGCAATTGGTCGGTGGGCGAACGCGGCATCGGTGCATTACCAGACCGAGTACAGGAATTCCGAACCGGCGTAGATCGAGCGCTCGAATATGCCACCGCCCTCGCCTGTCCGCGATTGCATCTCATGCCAGGCAAGCTGCCGCCGCATGCCGACCGAGCAATTTACGCCGCCACCTTTCGAGAGAATGTGATTTACGCGGCCGAGCACTGTGCTCCTCACGGCATCGAAGTGATGTTGGAGCCGATCAATACGCGCGTCGATATGCCGCACTACTTTCTCGATTCGACTACCGCGGCCTGTGCCCTCATCGATGAGATAGTGATGCCCAACGTGCGACTGCAATACGATATCTATCACATGCAGATCATGGAAGGAGACTTGGCTCGCTCCATCGAGCGGCTACTGCCGCGGATCGGTCACATGCAATTGGCCGACAATCCAGGCCGCGGCGAGCCGGGAACCGGCGAAATCAATTATTCGTGGTTGCTATCGCGTATCGATTCCATCGGCTATGCAGGCTGGATCGGCTGCGAATACGTCCCTCGCGGCGAAACACGCGCAGGTCTCGGCTGGGCTGCCCCCTATCTGACCGCGTCCAATACAAAGAAACGCTGATATTCGCATGTGTACTACGGGCGCACATCGATCGCGTCATCGCAAGTTTGCATTCGCTCTGCTGGCAGTAGGGTTCTTAGCGGGCGAATGCAACTCGGCCGACCAAGACTCCTCGACCTTGCCGATGCCGCATTTCCGGTATGAGACCGACTGGCTCAAGCTGCCGGCTGGGCTGGCTATGGGAGAGGTCGTTGCGGTTGCCGTCGATCGAAAAGATCACGTCTGGGTGCTTCACCGCTATCGCACAGTGAAGGACCGCAATCCGGCGGACGTGGCACCCCCAATCACGGAATTCGACAACACGGGAAAATATCTCCGTGGCTTCGGCGGGCCGGGTAATGGATACGAATGGCCGGCTTCGGAACACAGCATTGCAGTGACTGATCAGGGCGATATTTGGGTAGGCGGCAACAACCGCGATGAGGCTCATGGCGACGACATGCTGCTGGTATTTGATAGCAACAGTCGGTTTGTCCGCCAATTCGGGCAACGCGGCGCGAGCGAGGGAAATTTCGATGAGAAAAATTTTCACGCTCCCGGCGACATCTTCATCGACGAGCGCGCAAACGAGGTTTACGTCGCTGACGGCTACGTTAATCAACGGGTCGTGGTTCTCGATAAAAGCAACGGCCAATTCAAGCGAATGTGGGGCGCCTTCGGCACTGCGCCACCGAGAGAACGGCCGACATCATTGCCGCAAGCGCAAGTAAATGAGCAAGGCTCGGAAACTGCGACGATCTTTAAAGGACTTCACGCCGTGGAACGGGCACGCGACGGTTTCGTATATGTTTCGGATCGTGGCAACGAGCGGATACAGGCGTTCACTCCGACGGGCACCTATGTCGGACAAGTATCCGTTAACCGCAGCTTGCCCTCGGCACTGACCGCATCCGGCATCACATTTTCGAAAGATCGAGCGCAACGGTATCTGTTCGTTGCAGATTGGGGCAATGGCATGATCGTCGTCATCGACCGCAAGGCGTTGAAGACGGTCGGTACAATCGGAAAACAGGGCGCTGCGCCGGGCGAATTCACCGGCCCTCACTTGATCGATACCGACAGCAAGGGCGTGATTTATGTCGCCGAAGTTCAGGGGCGACGCCTGCAACGACTGATACCAGCGGCAAGGAAACAGCGGCGCTAAGTTTCGAATGGACTGTTATCCTCGACTGCGCGGTTCGAGTTGTGTTCATAAACGCTTGCAGCGAGCACGTGGCCCGTGTCGAGGAAGGCATCTCTGTCGCGCAAGTAGCGCGCGACGGTGAACGCGCGTCTCGAGCACGTCCTGACGCCACAGTGAGGCAGGGATTGTGCTTGCACATCCCTGTACGCGCCGCTACGCGGCTATGCTTCGCATGTCCAAATCTGCTCCATGCAAATTTGTCGAACCGTGGGTTCTCATCCCGCTGTCTTCGCCAGAATAAAAAAACCCGGCAAAGAGCCGGGCATTTTTATTCTGGCGGAGAGGCAGGGATTCGAACCCTGGAACACCCGTGAAGATGTTACTGGAATTCCAGTCCAGCGCCTTCGACCGCTCGGCCACCTCTCCGCACTTACGAAAACTTGTATCACTTCCCTTCACGCGGCAACTGAAACTTCGTTTCAGTCAGTCCAGCGCGTTACTCGGTCCATCCAGGACCTCGCCCCTGCGGGGTCCGCCTACGGCGGCTCAAATTTGCTCCAGGCAAATTTAGTCGACCACTCGGCCACCTCTCCGCACTTACGAAAAGATGTCGGGTTGAAACCCGACCTACATAAACAACTTAAACTTCGTTTCATCGTAGGCTGGGATGCAATCCCAGCTTTCTCAAGATGCTGGGATTGCATCCCAGCCTACGGCGAATTCAAAACTAGCAACCGCCACCGACCCATTCGCGGGCGCGCAGCTTACACAGGCTGCTGTGTTCAGGCAAACGCAACGTCGGCTTGTCGCATCGCGTCCGCCACTGCATCGAAGTGTTGGCCAGATAACGGCGTGAGCGGCAAGCGAATGCCGTTTTGCATGAGACCCATCTTCGATACCGCCCACTTCACGGGAATGGGGTTGGATTCGAGGAACAGATTTTTATGCAGGCCGCGCAATTCGTCATCGACGGAACGTGCCGTAACAGCATCGCCGCGCAAGGCGGCCGCACACATGTCATGCATTTTCTTCGGCGCGACATTGGCAGTAACGGAGATTACGCCGCGAAAGCCGGCGAGGATGCTTTCACAACCGAGATCGTCATCGCCGCTGAGTAAATCCAGTCGCTTGCCGAAACGCGTGACCAACTCGCGATTGCGATCGATCGAGCCACTGGCTTCCTTCAAGCCCACAATTGCCGGGATATCGCACAGGCGGGCCACGGTATCCGGCCTCATGTCGCAGGCCGTGCGACCGGGTACGTTGTACAAGATGATGGGTACTTTTACTGCGTCGGTAATGGCTTTGAAATGCAGATACAAACCTTCTTGCGTCGGCTTGTTGTAATACGGCGTGACGATCAGGCAGGCATCGGCGCCCTCTTCCTTGGCAGCATTCGTCCATTGAATCGCCTCCCTGGTCGAATTTGCACCGGTACCGGCAATTACCGGCACGCGACCGGCGGCGGCTTTGATGGTGACGCGAATGACTTCGATGTGTTCTTCCACATCCAGCGTCGCCGACTCGCCTGTGGTGCCCACGGCGCCGATCGCTGTCGTGCCGTTCTCAATGTGAAAATTGACCAAACGCGTCAAGGCTTTGAAATCAACCTCGCCATCGGCCTTCATGGGCGTAACGAGCGCAACAATACTGCCGCTGAACATGGCTATCTCGATAAGAAACGGGGCAGTGATCCTACTGGCCTGTCAGCGGGTAGCGCAAGCTAAAGAGTGGTCGGCGTATGGGTTGCAGCGGCGCGCTTCGCCTGTACACTCTCACGCCAAGACACAGCGACCCATGACTGTGTTGCACAGGACAGAATGAAAGAACTTATTGTTATCAGCGCGATCGGCGCAGATCGCACCGGCCTGATTTATGACATCACTCGAATCATTGTGGATTGCGGCGGCAACGTGCTGGAAAGCCGCATGTCGGCACTGGGCAGCGAATTCGCCATACTCTTATTAGTGTCCGGCAACTGGCACACCCTTACCAAGCTGGAAAGCGAGTTCAAGAAACTCGATGCCAATGGCATTAATGTCACCATTCGTCGTACCGAGCCGCGCGCTGCACGTCCCGATGTCATGACTTACAGCGTCGATGTGGTATGCCTCGATCAGCCGGGCCTGGTATTCAATCTCGCCGGCTTCTTCAGCTCCCGCGGCATCGACATTGCCGACGTTGTCACGCGTAATTTCCAGGCAGCACAGACCGGCGCCGCCATGTTCAACATGCAGATGGTCGTGCATGTGCCGGGGAAAATTCATATCTCGACGTTACGCGAAGAATTCATGGAGCTATGCGATCGTATGAATCTCGACGCGATCCTGGAACCGCATAAGGCTTGAGCTTGATAACAATTCAAACGGAACACGCATGAGCAACGCAAAGAAGTTGGCCATCGGCAAAGCAACACCGGCATTCTCTCTGCCCGGCGCCAGCGGCAAGACGTGGAAGTCGAGCGATGCCAAGGGCCGACATCTCGTGGTGTATTTTTATCCACGCGACAATACGCCGGGCTGCACCACCGAGACGGCGGCGTTCAGAGATTTATATGCGCAGTTCAAGAAGGTCGGCGTCGAAGTGGTCGGCATCTCGGCTGACAGCCAGGCCTCGCACCAAAAATTCAAGGACAAACTGCAAGTGCCGTTTGAACTCCTCTCGGACAGCGAACACAAAGTGTGCGAGCTATTCGAGGTGTACAAGGAAAAGAGTTTGTATGGCCGCAAGTTCATGGGCATCGAACGCAGCACTTTCCTGATCGACAACACCGGCAAGCTGCGTTACGAATGGCGCAAGGTCAAAGTCAACGGTCATGCCGACGCGGTACTGGCCGAAGCACGCAAGTTGTAACCGCCGGCGTTATCCATCGCTGTCATTCATTCGCAAAATTTTTCACGTCACCAGGGCAAATACCCAGGAGCCTAGATTGGCCAAAGCAAAACGCTCGACTAATGCCGCCCCGCAACGTCGCCTCTTTGTGCTCGATACCAACGTGCTGATGCACGACCCCACTTCGATATTTCGCTTCGATGAGCACGACATCTTCATCCCCATGATCGTGCTGGAGGAACTCGACAACGGTAAAAAAGGCGTGTCGGAAGCGGCGCGAAATGTACGACAGGTCAGCCGCTTTCTCGATGAGTTGATGGAGAGCGCCACCAAGGAACAAATCGATCAGGGTCTGCCTCTGCCCGCTTCGGTGCGCCATCTGAATGGCAACAAGCGACAGAAGCCCTCCACCGGCCGTCTGTATTTTCAAACCAAGGTTTTAAGCAGCGGTTTACCCGCGTCGCTGCCCGGCGGTGGCGCCGACAACGCTATTCTTGGCCAGACTATAGCGCTGCAAAAAGAATTTCCCGATTCACAGATCACGCTGGTTTCCAAGGACATCAATCTGCGCATCAAGGCGTCGATTGTCGGTGTGCACACGGAAGATTACTACAGCGACAAAACCATTGAAGATGCCGATCTGCTGTACACCGGCCTGCAGGAATTGCCGCCCAACTTCTGGGAGAAACATGGCAAGGGCATTCATTCATGGCAGGAACATTCGCAGACGTTCTATCGCGTCAAAGGACCGATGATTCGTGATTGGCACGTCAATCAATTTCTGTATCAAGCCGACGTCAATGGCTTCGATGCCATCGTGCGGCAAGTCGACGACAGCAACGCAGTGTTGCAAGTAGCGCGCGACTATCGCACCGAACGTCACAATGTGTGGGGCATCACCGCCCGCAATCGCGAGCAGAACTTTGCGCTCAACATGCTGCTCGATCCGGAGATCGACTTCGTCACCATCTTAGGACCAGCGGGCACCGGCAAAACGCTGCTGACCCTTGCTGCCGGTCTGGCACAAACGCTGGAGAACAATCGCTTCACTGAAATCATCATGACGCGCGTAACGATTCCGTTGGGCGAAGACATCGGCTTCCTGCCCGGCACCGAAGAAGAAAAAATGGAACCGTGGATGGGCGCGCTAATGGATAACCTGGAAGTGCTCACGCACAGTCAGGAAGGCGGTAGTTGGGGCCGCGCGGCAACCAACGATCTGCTGCGCAATCGCATCAAGATTCGCTCGATGAATTTCATGCGCGGTCGCACCTTCTTGAATCGCTATCTGATCATCGACGAGGCGCAGAACCTCACGCCCAAGCAGATGAAGGCCTTGATCACCCGCGCCGGTCCCGGCACCAAGCTGGTATGTCTCGGCAACATCGCACAGATCGACACGCCTTACTTGTCCGAGACCACCTGCGGTCTGACCTATGTGGTGAATCGTTTCCGCGACTGGTCGCATTCCGGTCATATCACGCTCAAGCGCGGCGAACGTTCACGTCTGGCGGACTATGCTTCTGAGCATTTGTGAACGACACTTAATCGACAAACGCCGGCCCAGGCGCGAACCTCTCGGTGCCGGCAAAGTCGAACTGGCTTGCCTTCGTTGCCATTGCTGCAGGACACCCGTGAAGCGATTTGCCGCTCTTCTTATTTCGCTGTTAACCCTGGTTGTCGGCGGCGGTCCGGTGCACGCTGCAGATTACGATCTGCCGAACATCGGCACGCAAGCCAACGCGACGTTGACGCTGGAAGACGAATACCGTCTCGGCAGCATGGTGGTGCGCGGTTTGCGCGATCAAGGGCAAATCCTCGATGACCCCGAACTGAACGAATACATTCAGTCGCTGGGCTTGAAGCTTTCCAGCCAGGCCACCACCGCTGGACAGCAGTTTCAATTTTTCATCGTTAAAGATCCCGAGATCAACGCGTTCGCATTGCCCGGCGGCTTTGTCGGTGTGAATGCGGGCTTGTTGCTGGCTTCCCGCAACGAGAATGAACTGGCCGGTGTGATGGCCCACGAAATTTCGCACGTCACGCAACGTCACATCGCACGTAGCATTGCCGAACAAAGTCGTAACAGCGTGGTATCGACGGCAGCCATGCTTGCCGCGATCCTGATTGGCGCTGCCGGCGGCGGCGATGCGGCTATCGCCGGAATAGCGGCGGCACAGTCGGTGGCGCTGCAAAATCAGATGACCTTCTCGCGTGCCGCTGAAACCGAAGCGGACAACGTCGGCATCATGTTGATGGCGCGGGCTGGTTATGATCCGAATGGCATGTGGCAATTCTTCGAAGTGTTGCAACGACAGAACGGCACCACCAACGAGGCCGATATTCCCGCCATTCTGCGCAGTCACCCGGTGACCCTCGATCGTATTGCCGAAGCGCGTTCGCGTGCCGCCAGCACCGGTGTGCACAATGCAGCGAACAGCATGACTTACAGCATGATGACCGAACGCATGCGGGTGTTGATGACGCCCGCCGGTGAAGACCCGCGACAGTATTACAGCAATACTTCCGACGAACCCAAGGCCACGAGCATTGCACAGCTGTACGGCAAGGCGCTTGCTGACATCAATGGCGGTGCGCCCGAGGATGCCGTGCGCATCATGAAAAAACTGCAGGCGCAAAATGTCACGGTGATGCAATTTCATTCGGCGCTGGGTCAGGCGCAACTGGCAGCAGGCGACAGCAAGGATGCGATAGCGACACTGGCGCACGCACGTGAGCTGTTCCCGCGCAATGTGCCGATCACCGTGCGTTATGCCGAAGCCTTGATGCGCACCGGCAATCCCAAGCTGGCGCATGAAGTGTTGCTCGACTTGTTCAACAACGTGCCGCCCACGCCTGACCAGGCCAAGCTGATCGCCCTCGCCGCCAACTCTGCCGGTGATGCGGCCGAAGCCTACTACTACATGTCGGAATATCACGTGATGAGCGGCGATCTGCCGCTAGCCATCAGTCAATTGCAGATGGCCTTGGCGACGCCGAGCCTGACAAAGATGCAACGCGCCCGCTTCGAAGCGCGACTCGAAGAAATACAGCGTGCCATGCCGCGCAAGGCACGCTATGAAATGGAACAACAAGCCGGCCGGCCCTCCCGCTTAACCCCTTCTCGCTTGAACTGATATCCCGTTTGGCTGATAGACTTACGCAGTAAGTATCGATCAAATATCTGACTTCACTCCTGCGTCTTGTATTGGGTCAGCCAATGTTCGGGGTCTCCTTGATGCCATGCCGGTTACGATCGCTTGCGTTTAGCCCATTAAGCTTGTTGCTATGCCTGCTGTTGCTTGGCGGTTGTGCCACTGCGCCCGGCCGCACCACTACCGAAGACCCATGGCAAGGCGTCAATCGCAGCGTTTATAAATTCAACGAGGCCGTCGATCGCACCACGCTTAAGCCGATAGCCAAAGGGTATCGAGCTGTTACGCCGCAGTGGTTTCGCACCGGTACGAAAAATTTCTTCAACAATTTGAAAACACCCTGGGTGATCGTCAACGAATTGCTGCAAGGCAAGCCGCAACTGATGGCGCAGGACACCTGCCGTTTCGTCTTCAACAGCATTGCGGGCGTCGGTGGTGTGTTCGATGTGGCCAGCAGGTTCGAACTGACCGCGCATGACGAAGACTTCGGTCAGACACTCGCCGTCTGGGGCGTGCCGTCGGGACCGTATGTCATGTTGCCCTTGTTTGGTCCTTCCACTGTGCGCGATGGCTTCGGTCGCGTGCCGGATTACTTCTCCTCACCGCAGCGGTACGCGGCCATCCCCTGGGAAGCGAGAACCGGGCTCAACGCGCTGGAAGTTGTGCAATTGCGCGAGTCGCTGCTCAGCACTGAAGACACGTTGGGTAATGCCTACGATAAGTATGGCGTCATTCGCGATGCCTGGCTGCAGCGACGCGTGTATCTCATCTATGACGGCAATCCGCCTGCCGATCCCGTCCTGGACGATGATGTCGATATGGATCCGGCGGATGGTGTGCCACCGACTACTGGCGCTACCGACACCACCAAGCCGTGATCAATCCTGCCTGCGTGCGTGAATCGCATCGAGCTCGCCGGCCTCGTTCACCTCAATAGCCACTTCAATCGGCTGACAACACACCTGGCAATCTTCCACGTATTCGCAGGAGCCGCTACTGAGATCGACGCTGGTGCCAAAGTCTTCGCCACAGTAAGGACAACTGATGGTGACGAATTGAATCGGCTCGCCATTGCCGGCGCCGGGTTCGAAGACGGGTTCAAGACCGTATAGCGCATCGATGTGTTGATCCTGTGCGTTAGCGGTTGGTGAATTATCGGACTTGGATGATTTGCGTTTCATCGCAGTTGTCTTCATGTAGGTCGGGTTTCAACCCGACATCTGGCATCGCTGTCGGGTTGAAACCCGACCTACAAGATAGCGCAAAGGGACGAGGCGTTTTTACCGAATCGCATGCCGTCCCGCCAGCGCATGTGCCAGCGTGCCGCCATCGACATACTCCAGCTCGCCACCCACGGGCACACCGTGGGCAATGCGACTGGGTTTGATCTGATGACGCGTGGCCATCTGCGCGATGTAGTGCGCGGTGGCTTCACCTTCGACAGTGGGGTTCGTCGCCAGAATCACTTCGGTGACCTCGCCTTCTTGAAGAATGCTTTCCAGTTGCGCCAATCCCAACTCATCGGGACCGATGCCATCAAGCGGCGATAGATGTCCCATCAACACAAAGTACAAGCCGCGATACGAAGCGGATTGCTCCACGGCGGCGACATCAGCCGGCGATTCCACCACGCATAACAAGCTGCGCTCACGATTGGTCGATGCGCACACCGGACACAACTGTGCTTCGGCAAACATGCGGCAACGCTGGCATTGACCGATGTCACGCGTCGCCGCCTGCAAAGCACTGGCCAGGATGTGTGCGCCAGTGCGATTGCGTTCCAGCAAATGGAACGCCATGCGTTGCGCCGACTTCGGACCCACGCCGGGGAGAATGCGCAGTGCGTCGATTAAAGCAGTCAGCGAAGGTGGATACAGCATTTACGCTCGTAGGGGCGGTTGGCGAACCGCCCTTCTTCAACATCGACCAAGAGGGCGGTTCGCGAACCGCCCCTACAAATAAATTGATCCGATAAATTCAAACTCAAAACGGCAACTTCATACCCGGTGGCAATGACACACCGGCCATGGCGCTTTGCATCTTGTCTTGCGTTGCCTTTTCCACTTTGTGCACGGCGTCGTTGATCGCAGCAGCGATCAAATCTTCCAGCATGTCTTTGTCGTCACCCAGTAACGCCGGATCAATTTGCACGCGACTCACTTCATGCTTGCCACTCATGGTGACCTTGGCCATGCCGCCACCGGCCTCACCGGTGCATACGATCGTGGCAATTTCCGCCTGCGCTTTCTGCATGTTGGCTTGCAGCATCTGCGCCTGCTTCATCATGTTGCCGATTCCACCTTTCATTTGTCTCTCCAATTACTCGATAAGCTAACTATTCAATTGGCTTGATGGATTCGGGCTGCACCACCGCGCCGAACATATCCATCATCTGTTTGACATTCGGATCGCTGTGAATTGCCTGCACCGCCGCCTGTTGACGATCGGCCGCTGCCGCTTGCTGACGGCGCGCGGGTGTGTCGATGATCTCGCGTGTCACGTCGACAAACTCAAGCTTGATGTCTTCGTTCAACAAGCCGCTCAACGCAACGCGCAACTTCTCTTCAAGACCAGGACGCTTGAACGGTTCGCCCTCGGCGTCGAGCACCAATTGCAACTTGCCGGGCACGCGTTCCTTAAGTGTGCAATGCGCTGCCAATTGACTAGCAGGTCCGGTGAGATTGAGTTGCCTGACCATGCCCAACCAATCATTGGGGACAGCCGCAGCAGCAGTTGCAGTTGCAACTGGTTGCGACGTGGCACGCGCGCTTGCAGGTTGTGCTGCCGGCATAGCCGGTGCGACCACTTTGCGAACTGGCGCAGATGAATTCGTATTGGTAACTGCAGCATCGCCTAACTGACGAAACGCCAACATGCGCAGCAACACCATTTCAAAACCACCACGCGGTTCCGGCGCAAGATCGAGATCGCGACGACCGACGATGGCAAGTTGATAACACAGTTGCGCCTCTTCAGGCGTGAATGCCGCAGCCAGTTGTGCCAGCACTTCCTGATCATCAGCATCGTCGCGCGCAAAGTCGGGCACGGCTTGCAACAAGGCAATGCGTTGCAACAGATTGGCAAGTTCCGCCAGCACATCGCGATAATCCGGCGCGCGTTCGTCGAGATCGGCTACCTGGCGCAACATGTCGCGCGCATCGCGATTGGCAATCGCTGCGGCCAATGCAAATACTTGGCGACGATCGATGCTGCCTAGCATGGCGCGCGTATCGTCGGTGTTGAGTTTCTCGCCGCCAAAAGCAATGGCTTGATCAAGCAAGCTCAACGCATCGCGCATACTGCCTTCAGCGGATTGCGCAATCATGCGCACCGCATCAGGTTCATAGGGAATGTTTTCTGCTTTCAGAATTTCGCCGATGTGCTTGGCGATAACGGCTTGCGGCAGGCGCTTCAGATTGAATTGCAGACAACGCGACAACACCGTCACCGGCAACTTCTGCGGATCGGTGGTAGCGAGCAAAAACTTCACATGCGGCGGCGGTTCTTCCAGTGTCTTCAACAAGGCATTGAACGAATGTGTCGACAGCATGTGCACTTCGTCGATGAGATACACCTTGTAACGACCGCGCGCCGGTGCGTACTGCACGTTGTCGAGCAACTCGCGCGTGTCATCGACCTTGGTGCGCGATGCCGCATCGACTTCCATCAAATCGACAAAGCGTCCTTCATCGATTTCACGGCATGTTGAACACACACCGCATGGATTCGCGCTCACGCCCGTCTCGCAGTTCAGCGACTTGGCGAAAATGCGCGCGATGGTGGTCTTGCCCACACCCCGCGTGCCGGTGAACAAGAACGCGTGATGCACACGACCCGAGTTCAGCGCGTTAACCAACGCGCGCACCACATGTTCCTGGCCAGCCAGTTCTTCAAAGCGTTTCGGACGCCATTTGCGGGCAAGGACGAGATAGCTCATGAATGGTGTGAAGCAGACAGGAATGGAGCAGCGAACTGTACACGAGGCCGATGATCGCCTGTAGGGGGATGACCTGTTGAAACAATGTGTGAAGCGCCGGGCTGATTCGCGATGGTACTTTTTCGGAGGGCGGTTCACGAACCGCCCCTACGACCATCACATCATCATCGATCAGCGTGCGTCCTGGCCTGGCATTCTTGAATTCTTATCGTACAAAAGCGAACACAGGTTCACCCTGCACTGCTCTGAGCGATCAAGGGATGCAGCGCAAGGCGAAATAGAAGCAAAAAGCGGAGCGTACGCCTTGGTACGTGAGCATTTTTGGTTCTATTTCAACGCCGCGATGCGCCCTTCAGCGAGCTCAGAGGGGTGGCGGCTCGCGCCGGCGCTCCTTCGGCACCCGGCATCACCGTTACCGTTGCTTCCTTCCGGACCTGGCGGGGTTCACGGCTAGACGTCGCGAAGATACCGACGCGAGCCACCATAGACTGATTGCTGAATAAGTAACTTCAGCGGGGCGCGCACTATACCAGCGGCCACTGCGGCTGACCAAAGAAGAATTGACGACGATGCGAGGAAACTGATCTCTCGTAGGTCGGGCTTTAGCCCGACATTCGACATCGATGTCGGGTAGCGCTGTAGACAGCTAACCCTACACACTCAACCAACCCCGCCATCCGCTTACATCAACAACCTCTGTAACGCCGCCGTCACTGCCTGCGGTCGCTCCATTGACGACATATGTCCGCATTGCGGAACCATCCGCAGCATCGCACCAGGAATAGCGTTGGCCATTTCACGATTCACTTCGGGCGATGAATTACCGTCTTCATTACCGCACAACACCAATGCGGGACAACGGATCTGCGACAACAGCGGAAAGGCTTCCGGGCGCTCCAGCAGCGCCTTGATCTGCGCCGCATACACGTCCACCGACTTGCGCGCAAACATGGTGGTAATGGCATCAATCAATACTGAATCTTTCAAACGATCGGGATGCACCATATTGCGCACCCAGGCGCGCGCCATCGCTGCCACGCCTTTTTCCCTGGCCAGATCAAGAAAACCAAGACGGATCTTGCGCTCCTTGTCGGCTGCTTCGCCCTCAGGTAATGCATGGCAGCCAGTATTCAATAACGCCACGTGCGTGACACGTTCCGGCGCGATGCGCATGACTTCGAGCGCCACGCGCCCACCCATCGAATGACCAGCCAGTGCAAAGCGAGGCGGTGCATTGTTCAACAAGTGCTGCGCCATCGCCGGCAAAGAATCCAGCAGGCCATAGTCAACCACTTGCACGGAGGTTTGCGACTCAAGCGCGTCGATCTGCGCTTGCCATGCCGCTACATCCAGCATCAAGCCGGGTGCGCATATCAATGTCGTTTTGTTCATCCGCCAAACCCCAGCTCGATCTTGCGTAACACATCAATCTCATCGCGCAATTTAGCGGCTGCTTCGAATTCCAGATTGCGTGCGTGTTGATGCATCTGCTGCTCCAGCTTCTTGATGAGCTTGAGGGCTTGCTGCGGACTCAGCGCACGATAGTCGACACGCGGTTCGGCCACTTTCAAACGCTTACTATCGCGCTTGCTATTGATACTGCTGCGTGCGCCTTCCATGATGTCGGTGATGGCTTTCTTGATGCCGCGCGGCGTGATGCCATGCGCCTGATTGAATTCCATCTGCTTGGTGCGGCGGCGTTCGGTCTCCGCCAACGCGCGCTCCATCGAGCCGGTAATTCTGTCTGCATACATGATCGCGCGGCCATGCAAGTTGCGCGCGGCACGGCCGATGGTTTGAATCAACGAACTCTCCGAACGCAAAAAGCCTTCTTTATCGGCATCGAGAATCGCCACCAACGACACTTCCGGCATATCCAGACCTTCGCGCAACAGATTGATGCCCACCAGCACATCGAACTTGCCGAGACGCAGATCGCGAATGATCTCGGTGCGCTCCACCGTTTCGATATCGGAATGCAGATAACGCACCTTCACATTGTGCTCGTCAAGATACTCGGTGAGATCTTCCGCCATGCGCTTGGTCAGCGTCGTCACCAGCACACGTTCGTTACGCTCCACACGTAAGTTGATCTCGGAGAGCACATCATCCACCTGCGTGCGTACCGGGCGAATCTCTACTTCGGGATCGACTAGCCCAGTAGGTCGCACCACTTGTTCAACCACCTGTCCTTGATGTGCCTGCTCGTACTTGCTGGGTGTCGCTGAGACAAAAATCATCTGCGGCGCGAGACGTTCCCACTCTTCCAATCGCAACGGACGATTGTCCAATGCCGAAGGCAAACGAAAACCGTATTCCACCAGTGTTTCCTTGCGTGAACGATCGCCTTTGTACATGGCGCCCAGTTGCGGAATGGTCTGGTGGCTTTCATCGACGATCAATAACGCATCGGCCGGCAAGTAATCGTACAAACACGGCGGCGGCTCACCCGCACTGCGACCCGACAGATAACGCGAGTAGTTTTCGATGCCGTTGCAGTAGCCCATTTCCTGCATCATTTCCAGATCGAAACGCGTGCGTTGTTCGAGACGTTGCGCTTCGACCAACTTGCCGGCTGCTTTTAACTCTTGCAAACGCTCGCCCAGTTCTTCGCGAATCTGATCGACCGCTCTGACCGTGCGCTCGCGCGGGGTCACGTAGTGACTCGATGGATACACCGTGGCGCGTTGCACCTTGCGCAACACTTCGCCGGTGAGTGGATCGAACCATTGAATGGTATCGATGCTGTCATCGAACAACTCGATGCGCACCGCTTCGCGTTCGGATTCGGCGGGAAAAATATCGATGAGATCGCCTCGCACACGATACGTGCCCTGACTCAACTCGATCTCGTTGCGCTTGTATTGCATGTCGGCGAGACGCCGCAGCATCTGGCGTTGATCAAGCTTCTCGCCTTTCACCAAGTGCAACATCATCGACATGTAAGACTCGGGATCACCCAAGCCGTAGATCGACGACACCGTGGCAACGATGATCGCATCAGGTCGCTCTAACAACGCCTTAGTTGCCGACAAACGCATTTGTTCGATGTGCTCGTTGATCGACGCATCTTTTTCAATGAACGTATCCGATGACGGCACATACGCTTCGGGCTGGTAGTAGTCGTAGTACGACACGAAGTATTCCACCGCGTTGTCGGGAAAGAATTCCTTGAACTCGCCATACAACTGCGCCGCCAGGGTCTTGTTGTGCGCCAGCACCAATGCCGGCCGCTGCACTTGTTGAATGACATTGGCGATGGTGTAGGTCTTGCCCGAGCCCGTCACACCCAGCAGCGTTTGATGCGACAACCCCGACTGCAGGCCATCCACCAATTGTGCAATCGCCTGCGGCTGATCGCCCGCTGGCGGAAACTCAGCCTGCAAACGAAATGGCGCAGCGGTTTTGGAGAGAATCGGACGTGCCATGTTGTGTGCGAGGACCTGCGGAAAGATTGGCGATGATAGAGGAATCGTCGGCCAATCCAGAATCAGTCGTAAGGGAGAGATGCGCCTGAACCTTCCTACATTACGCAGGTAAGTCGGGGTGTCGCTCGTACATATGGGCGGATGGTGGAAATTCCACTCCACGTAGTTGCGTCGCGCGAATTCACTCCCTTCCCAATTCACCTTACTCTTCCCAAAAGATGGCTGGCGGCAGTTGCTCCAACAGCACATGGTCATTTACTCCCCAGCACCCTAAAATCCCCGTTCCCTTCGCCGCCGGTGACCAATGAGTTCTGTCGTTGCCAAGCGCGTTCAGCGCGTCAAACCCTCGCCTACCGTGGCCCTGACCACGCGCGTTATCCAGCTCAAGGCGGAGGGCAAGGACATCATTGGACTGACCGTGGGCGAGCCGGACTTCGACACCCCGCAACATGTTGCCGATGCCGGCATCGCGGCCATTCGCAAGGGCTTTACGCGCTATACCGCCGTGGATGGCACCGCCGAGTTGAAAGACGCGATCATCGCCAAGTTCAAACGCGACAACCGCATCGAATACCAGCGCAATCAGATTCTGGTTTCCAACGGCGCTAAACAGACCATTTACAACCTGGTGATGGCGGTGATCGATGCCGGGGATGAAGCCATCATCCCCGCGCCGTACTGGGTGTCGTATCCCGACATGATTGAGCTGGCCGATGGTGTGCCGGTGATGCCTTATGCCGGTGCCGAGCAGGGCTACAAGATCACTGCCGCGCAGCTCGCGGCCGCTATCACGCCGAAGACCAAGTTGTTCATGCTCAACAGTCCCGGCAATCCCACGGGGGCGGCCTATAACGCCAGTGAGCTGAAGGCACTAGGCGCGGTGTTGCAACAACATCCACGCATCATCATCTGCTGTGACGACATCTATGAACCCATTTATTGGGGCAATGAACCCTTTGCCTCATTGCTGACGGTGGTGCCCGAGCTGTACGACCGCACCGTCACCGTCAACGGCGTATCGAAGTCATATGCCATGACCGGCTGGCGCCTCGGTTACTGCGGCGGTCCGCGCGAGATCATCACCGCCATGACCACCATTCAAGGTCAGAGCACTTCCAATCCCTCGTCCATTGCGCAGAAAGCCGCCACCGCGGCGCTCAACGGCGCTCAAACCTGCGTGCGGGAAATGAATAAGCAGTTCAAGTTACGTCACGATTTTTTCGTCGGCGCCTTGAACAAATTGCCTGGCATCACCTGTCTGCCCGCCTCGGGCGCGTTCTATGCGTTCTGCAATGTCGAAGGCGCAATGAAACTCATCGGCGTCAACGACGACAACGCCTTCGCCGAATACCTGCTCACTGAAGGCGGCGTGGCCGTCGTACCAGGCTCGGGTTTCGGCGCACCGGGCCACATGCGCCTGTCGTTCGCGTGCAGCATGGCAACCTTGCAGGAGGCGTTGCAGCGCATGGACAAGGCGATACGCAAAGCGATGTAACTCACGGCGTTTTTATATTCCCTCTCCCTCAGGGAGAGGGTCAGGGTGAGGGTGTTGGGCATGCGTGCATTAATTGCAATGATGACGCGCAGTGAAGCCATGAGATCTCTGCTAAGTGCCGAATAAATAACGGCCGATCCGCGTCAAAAAACACCGTCGCGTTTCTTGACACTGTCACCCTCATTCCGCACAATCGCGCGCCTTCGATTTGGAGTTCAGCGTTCTGCGAACTCTTGGGTATTCCCCGGTAGCTCAGTGGTAGAGCGACGGACTGTTAATCCGTTGGTCGGCGGTTCGAACCCGTCCCGGGGAGCCATTTCCACATGGTTACGCACCTTTGGCATCGATGTTATCGACGCACCGCTTCATGCTTAAGCGGTGTCGACATCGCCATGTCGAACAAGCAGCACAACTAAGACTAAACGTCACTCTTGCGCCGACCACGTCGCGCGCGACGCTCGGTTTCTGGGCCGGATAACAGCATGGAGAATTCGCCTAGCTCCTCAGCGCGGCGCGGCCCGCGGCGTCGATCCGAAAAGTATTCATATCGACAGGTGCAACGCTCGCAGGTGCAACCTGGCAACGGCAGCGTGGGGGTTTCGGCACATAAAAAGCGATGACCTTTGACATGCTGGCTCGCGATGCAGCTATGTTCATCCGGCACAATTTCCAGAGATTCCCAACGCAAATCTGTATCTTTTTCCATAACAGCAACCTTCGCTTCGACCGATACGCTCGCGGAACGGCAAGTTATATTCGGCGTGGTATGTGGAGTTGGCAATAGCGTACTTGTGCGACGTTGCCCACTAACTGACTACAAGAACACCGCATCGCCTACAGGCATTTCATAGCAATGCATTTATGTTGCTGGTGGTGGCTCAACCGGTGCGTCTTATGAAAGCATTTCACCACTTGATGCTCTGTGGCGCGCTCGCTATGTCATTCAATCTCACCGGCTGCGTTATCGACGATGGACATCCCCATGGCCGCTATGATGAAGCGCGGCATGACCATGACGATCGCCGTGACGGCGAACGTGCTGAGCGACGCGATCGCGATGATCGCTGCGCCGCTCGCGAACCCAGCGTGGAGTGTCGCGATCGCTGAATGATGACACCGGGAGCGCCCACGTTGTAGCCATCTATCCTCGATCGGAGCGATCATGAGTTTCAGCGCGAGTAATGTCGTTCGGTTTCCCAAACCGAAAAAAGCTTCGTCAATTGATCGGCTGGCCGCGCGCCGCGCTTATCGTGCAGGTATTGATGAATTGGCTTTCAATGCCATCGAACAGGCGTTCAAAGATTCCGCAGGCATTCCCGGCTCGGAAGAAATCCTGCTCAAGGACGCGCAATTGTTATTTGTTGCCGCCATGCGGCGGGCATTGAGTCGGGCGATCAAGTGATGCGCCGACGACAGTCTTTTACTGACGCGAGAAAAAAACCCGTCGCCAATGTATCAGCGCCACTACAATCGCCGCCGCACCAAGCACCTGATGTATCAATTCACTATCGACTCGCAGTTCATCGTCGGGCAAGTAGTACAACGCATAACCCGACAGCACCAGCAATGCACAGGCACTCGATAAAGCAATGCCGCTGACGCGATTGCGTAATTGTTTCCATGCAATGCCGATGTGACGCGCTGCAATCCAACCGAGCAAGAACACGGTGCCGATAGCAACGATGCCGTGGATGCGAATCATAACCGGCTCCCAGGGATTAGGCCCGGGTCCAAACTCCGTATTTATCTGAAAAAAGTAATGCAGCAGCATCCATACGCCGCCGCTTAGCCACAACGCTGCGCAGACCATCATGGTGACAATGCGCAAGGAACGCGACATAGTCCACAAGCGACGCGTTGCCGCCAATGCTGATTGCGAAGAGCTCAAGACTTACAACCCATGCAATGTGGTCTGCCACAATGCCAGCAGCCAGCGCACACCTTGCGTGACGTGCTCGCATGACAAGGTCGCACCAGCAATATTTTTTATATCAGTGGTGAACTGCAATTTTGCCAAGTTATCGCGGCCGGCAAATTGCTGACGCCAGGCGCGATTCTTCACTTCCGCACCGTGTGTTTCGCGATACACCAGAATTTCCACCTCACCCAACTTGCCGCCGGCATCGATGCTGGTTGCGTAACTGATGAGGTCCTGACGGCCGATCACTTCGTCAGTAAAGAAATAACCCAGCAACTGACCGCTTTGCGTTGCACGCCACACACGCAGCTTGCCATGCGGCGGTTGCGGACCGGCCAGCGCGAGAATGGCCTTTTGTTGATCTGCATTCAGCGTCAGATCGATTTCATCAAAACGATCGGCTTGCTTGAACGCCGCTCGCTGTGCGGTTTCAACGGAAAGATATTCGCCGGCAACGACCACCGATACCGGCAATGTCATTGCCAACAAACCTGCGCCGCCTAACAAGGTCGAATGTTTGTTATTCATGACGGCGCAAGTATCGCATATCAGAATTGATAGCCGATGCCGAGATCGAAGCGATCGCTGAGCGCACTATCGCGGAACCACTGGTAATCAGCCTTCAGCACCACGCCCGGTGCAAAGCCGAGATTAAAACCAGTGGTCCACACTTTTTGATCCGCCAATGTATCGGGCGTCAAACCCGCAGGCAACGCTGCGTAATCGGAGGCGGTATTGAAGCGTTCATAACGCACGAAGGGCGAGAAGTTATATCTGCCATGATCAAGCAATCGATACGCGCCTTGCAGATACCAGCCGAAGAAGTTTTCGGGGATCAAGGTGGGATTGCCGACCTTCGTGGAATTAAATGAACGGGTGTTGCTGATGTGACCTCGTGCATACAAGCCAGACACGTCAAATGCACCCGGTGTCCAACGCACATGCCCTTCCCACAGAGTGATATGCGCGTCGCTGAGTAATTCCTCCCCGCCTTGCGATGCGCCACCGGTAAACACCGAAGCACCAACACGCAAGCCAGGAACACCGGTGTAATTCAATGCACCAAACACCGACAGATCTTTGCCATGTGCCAAGGCGAGCTCTTGATGAATCGAGCCGAGCGGCGATTCCTGCCCTTCAGTTGCCGTCGCATCCCACTTCGATAAATCAAATCCAGTCGATACGCCCGCATCCCAGCGCAAACCGATTTCGCTATTGCCTTGAATGGCTAAACCACCTTCGCGCCACGTGGTTGGAATGATCGCCGTCTCAACAAAGTTGCGGAACACTCCGTAATAACGCGTGGGCTCGTGATTTTCGTTGAGCAAGCCGGTTGGAATCAGGAATAAACCCGCCTTCGCAAAAATACTATTGGTGAGCTGGTGTTCGATGTATGCCTGCTCGACTTCGACTTCACCGGGATCTTCTGATGAAGACACGGCATGCTCCAATTCCACCTCGCTGACCAGGCGCGTGCGATCATCGAAGCGATAACCGACGCCGAGTACAAAGCGTGCGAGATCCGCAGTGGTGTCAGCCGTGTTATCGCGTGGCTGAGAATAGTTGAGTTCGCCATAACCAAAGAACGACAACGGCGATGCACTCCCACTGCTCGGCGCAGCGGTCGCACTAGTTACGGCTGGAGCACCAGCCGGCGCACTTGAAGAATTCGCACCCTGCTGCGCTTTCATTTGCGCAAGTTCAGCCTGCAGCGCGGCCAACTGCTCAGCCAATGACTGCACCTTCGCTTCCAGTTCTGCTTGCGTTGCCGCTGCGGCCAATGATGGCGTCGCGGTTGCAGACAGTGCGGCAAGCACAGCAAATGAAATACGCAGGCGCGACAACGCGCGCTGCTTGGATGAAACACAAGACATGAGTTCAGTCCTCAAGGTTGATAACCATCGGTGAGCGTGTTCAAGAACGCCACCACATCGTCGATTTCACTGGCCGATAACGCAGGCGCATCGCCTTCGTGGCGGTTGTAGGGCACTTCGGTCACGTTGACGTTGCTTTTATATTGATCAGGCAGATCGTTGAATTTGTCGGGCAGACCATTGGTGCCGATGGGATACCACTCCTCGGGATTGGTATCGCGGCGCACGTAGAAACGCACCACTTCCTGCAAGGTCTGAAATTTGCCGTTGTGAAAATACGGTGCAGTCAATGCGATGTTGCGCAACGTGGGTACTTTGAACGCGCCGCAGAGATCGCTGCGATCCGCGAGATCGAGACGTGGCGGGCCGCATAAACCCAGGTCGAAATAATCCGGATCGTTGTTGGCATCAATAGTCGTGTTACGCGGCACGCCGAGATTGTCATAGGTGAAATCAGTGAACAGCGGCGGCTTGCCGCCTTCACGACGGCCGCTGGGATGACAACCGGCGCAATTGCCTTTCTGTGGATTGTTGAACAATGCAAGGCCGCGCAGCTCTTGATCGGTTAACTGCGCTTTGCCAGACAGGAAGTAGTCGTACTTGCTGGTGAAAGGATAGAAGTCAGTGTCTTCGCGTTGATAGGCCTGCAACGCTAGACGCGCATCGAGAAAAGCCTGATCGGTATCGTTGAATACCTGCTCGCCAAACAGTTTGCGAAACTCGGCCGCATAACGGGCGTTTCGCAATTTGTTGACGACTTCCTCAGCCGACGCGTTATCCATTTCAAATGCAGTCAGAAACGGCCGTATCGCCTGCTCCGCCAGACTATTGGCACGGCCATCGCGATTAAAGCCACCGGTCGGCGTGCCCTCGGCGTCAAAGAAAAATGCCGGGGTTTCGCTCAGGTATTTCAGTGACGGTGTATTGCGCAATCCCGCCTGATCCAACCCCGGACCGCCGAACGCCACAGCTTCCGGATTGGCCTGCGCGAAGGCACGCTGCGCATCGTGACAAGTGGCGCACGACATCTGACCATTACCCGACAGCGATGCGTCGTGAAAGATTTTTTCGCCGATCTGCGCCATGGCCGATAACTGGCCGCCGTTGGCCGCGGGCGTCGACGACCCGGCCGATGAATCTGAACCACCGCAGCCAGCCAACCCCAAAAGTGCAAGCAAACCGATGATGGGCAAGAAAAAAATTGAAATCCGAGCGCGCAGAGAGCGGGAAGCTGCCGAGGGAATGCTGCCAAGCATGTAAATAAGTTAAACCTTAATAAGAATGATTCGTATCATATATTCGGACTAAGCTCTGACACAACCCGCCCTTACGTAGTTACTTCGCTTAAATGCCTATGCCGATCACTCCACACACATCTATCGCACTCGACCGCTGCAAAGACGACCTTATGACGTCAGCCCGGCGTCTGCGGCCGCTGATGGGTACGCTTTGCGGGGTTGAAGCCGAAGGTCCGAGTGAAGCTGTTCATCATGGCATCGCCGCCGCGTTTGCCGCGATGACACACGTTGATTTGTGCATGCATCCCACTCGCGAATCGAGCGATCTTGCACGACTCAATGGATCTGTCGATGCACGTGTCAACATCGATCCCGCCACGTGGGAAGTGTTGACGCTGGCACATCAACTGCATCGCTGCAGTGATGGCGTGTTCGATCCTTGTTTGCCAGATCGATCGGGACGCATGAGCGATGTAGAGCTGCTGCCCGACTTCACTGCCATGTGTCACGCGCCGGTCGCAATCGATTTGGGAGGCATCGCAAAAGGCTATGCCGTCGATCAAGCAATCACCGCATTGCAGCTCGCCGGCTGTTGCAGTGGATTGGTTAACGCAGGCGGGGATGTGCGAGTGTTCGGTGAGTTATCGCAACAAATGACAATTCGCCTGCAGAACCGGCAACACCTCAATATCACGCTAAACAATGTGGCGCTGGCGGTCAGCGAGATCGACGCACCGGATCGTCCGCTGGAACATCGAGGTTATTATTCAAGACAAGCCAACATGAAACCCACTTGCAACCATGTCGCCATCCTGGCCGAACAAGCAGTAGTGGCCGATGCGTTAACCAAGTGTGCGATATTTTGTTCGAGCACGTCGAACGCACTGCTTGATACATTCAATGCGAGGCGCCTCGATATTTCGAACCTCAGCACGCGTTGCTAAACTGAATCCAACGTGAATAAAGCCGAGAATGAGCGCAGATTAACAGCCGATAAACGCATAACGTCTGAATTCGGCGACGTGAAATTGTTTGTAATTTCCGAAGAACCACATCTGACAGATAGCCAGTACCCAGTCCTACAGCGTCACGAAATCACGTTAGCTAACGTAGTTTCCACTCGTACAGCTAAGCGCAATCCACCGATTCGCGAAGGAGACTACATGCCAGCCGCCAATACTTACTCGCATCACACGCTCAACGACTACCGCATTTCCGGTGGATCGGTTTATGAAAATAGCTCCAATTCAAAAGTGATCGCAGCCGTGGTGGTCATCGCCTTGTTTCTGGGGATTGGCGCCTATTTTTATTACTCAACGCCGCGCTATGTGCCCGCGCCACAAGCAACGGAAGATACAACGCAATCACCTGCTGCTACACCCGGAGCACCGGATGGTTCAGCACCTGCAGATACGATGCAAAGCACCGCTCCCGCTGATGCGCCCGCGCCGGCAGCACCTCCTGCCAGCGCTCCGGCTGCAAGCACTCAGGGCGCAGTGAGTCATGACTCAATGAATCGCACTGCTCCGACAAGCAAGACCGATACGCAACACGCAGAGACGAAGCAGGCAAATAAAGCTGTAGCCAAGCCATCAAGCGAAGCGGCCACTGCGACACCCGATCTGAGCACTTCAACACCAGAAGCTGCTGCACCAACCGCTTCAAGCGGTGAAGCCGTGCCAAGTTCAGTTGATAAACCTGAAGCTTCCGCTGGAGTGCTGCCGGGTACCACTGGCGAAGCAGGTGGCTAATTGAAGGTTCAGTTTGAATCTGGAATAACGCCTCAGCTAATTTGCTGGGGCTTATTTTTAATTCGCTAAAGCAACTTAAGGATCTTGATTGTAGGAGCGGCCTGTTTGAATTGATGGGGCCGCGAATTAAATCATCGCGGCCCCATCAATTCAAACAGGCCGCTCCTACAAATAAGCATCAAGCCAATGCCGCAATTGCGTCCGCTACGCGCTCGATATTGTTGTTGTTAAGTGCGGCAACGCAGATGCGTCCGCTGTCGACGGCGTATACCGAATACTGTGACTTGAGTTTGTCGACGATCTCTTTCGACAAACCCGAGTACGAGAACATGCCGCGTTGCTGCAATACGAACGTGATGTCATAACCCGGTTTCTTCGCTTGCACCTGGTCGACCAATGCTTTGCGCATGAGCTTGATGCGTTCGCGCATGGTGCCCAATTCCTGTTCCCACAGCGCACGCAGTTCGGGTGTGGTGAGCACTTTAGTGACCACCTTGCAGCCATGCGTTGGTGGGTTGGAATAGTTGGTGCGCACCACACGCTTGAGCTGACTCATCACGCGCGTGGCTTCGTCCTTGCTGGCAGTAACGATGTTCAACGCGCCGATGCGTTCACCGTATAACGAGAACGACTTGGAGAACGAGCTGCAGATGAACACCGGGCTCATAACTTCCGCAAAGCGCTTCACGACAGCGCCGTCTTGCGCAAGGCCTTCGGCAAACCCCTGATAAGCGATGTCCAGAATCGGCACCAGGCCGCGTGACTTCACGATGTCGATCACGCGCGTCCATTGATCGTTGGTGAGATCGGCACCAGTTGGGTTGTGACAACACGCGTGCAACACAACGATGTCACCAGCCGGCAGTTTTTGCAGATCGGCGAACATCGCGTTGTAGTTGAGACCTTTAGTGGATGCGTCGTAATACGCATAGTTCTTCACTTCAAAGCCGGCCGATTCGAACAAGGCGCGATGATTTTCCCAGCTGGGATTGCTGATCCACACCGTCGCCTTGGCATCAAAGCGCTTGAGAAAATCTGCAGCGAGCTTCAACGCGCCGGTGCCGCCCAGTGCTTGCGCACCGACCACGCGTTGTTCGGTTAATGCTTTTGCATCGCTGCCGAGCAGCAGTTCCTGCACGGCTTTCACATACGCGGCCATGCCTTCAATCGGCAAGTAAGTACGTGGCGATACTTCGGTGGCCAGTAATTGCTCGGCGCGCTTCACGCAGTCGAGCACCGGTACTTTGCCGTTGTCGTCGTAGTACACGCCCACGCCCAGATTCACTTTATTGGCGTTGGTGTCGGCATTGAATGCCTCCGTAATACCCAGAATGGGATCGCGTGGAGCCAGTTCGACGTTTTGCAGAATTGAGGTGGTCATGATGCCAATCGGGAGAGTTTAAGACGGGCCGGCATCTTACAGGCTTAGGCGTGGAGGGCCTAGCTTGTCGGCACGCGGTCGCGAGAACCGGGGAATTCCTGTGTATGTGTAGGAGCGGCCCATGGCCGCGAATAATTTATTCGCGGCCATGGGCCGCTCCTACAGTGCATTTGTGCCATTAATGGTTCGCAAACCGGTTAGTTCACTCCCTTCAGCGCCGCACTGACAATCTGTTGTGCTTCCTGCTGAATACGCCGCAGATGTTCGGCATCGCGATAGCTCTCTGCGTAAATCTTGTAGACGTCTTCAGTACCGGATGGCCGCGCGGCAAACCAGCCATGCTCGGCGATCACTTTGAGACCACCGATGGCTGCATTGTTGCCCGGTGCATTGGTGAGGATGGTTTGAATTTTCTCGCCCGCCAGTTCTTTGGAGGTGACTTGCTCGGGCGTCAACCGCGACAGCAATTTTTTCTGCGCCGGTGTGGCAGCGGCATCGATACGTTCAAAACGCGGTTCACCGAATTCGCTGGTCAATTCGCGATACACCTCGCCGGGATCGCGGCCGGTGCGCGCAATGATTTCGGCCGACAGCAACGCCGGCGCTAGCCCATCCTTATCGGTGGTCCACACGCTGCCATCCATGCGACTGAATGACGCACCCGCGCTTTCTTCACCAACAAAGCCTAGTGAACCTGCCATCAAGCCATCGACAAACCATTTAAACCCTACCGGCACTTCGTACAGTTTGCGCTGCAACTTACGCGCAACGTGATCGATCATCTGGCTGCTCACCACCGTCTTGCCGATGCCGGCATCCTTGCGCCAATTGGGACGATGTTGAAACAAATAATAAATCGCCACCGACAAGTAATGATTCGGCGGCAACAGGCCGGCGCTGCGCGTCACGATACCGTGACGGTCATGATCAGTATCGCAGGCGAACGCGATATCGAAGCGATCCTTAAGATCGATCAAGCTGTGCATGGCATAACCCGATGATGGATCCATGCGAATTTTGCCGTCCCAGTCCACGGACATGAAACGAAACGTCGGATCGACATCCTGATTCACCACAGTCAGGTTCAAGCGATAACGCTCGGCAATCGCTGGCCAGTAATGCACGCCGGCGCCGCCCAACGGATCGACACCCATGCGTACACCGGCATCGCGGATCGCATTCAAGTCGACCACGTTCTGTAGATCATCAACGTAGGTGTTGAGATAATCGTGTTGACGCGTCGTCGATGCGTTGCGTGCTTTCGCAAACGTAGTGCGCTTGACGCCTGCCAGATCGGCTTCGAGCAAGCGATTGGCCTCCGCTTCCATCCAGGCAGTGACCTTGGTGTCGGCGGGACCGCCATTGGGTGAGTTATATTTGAAACCGCCGCTATCGGGCGGATTGTGCGATGGTGTAATGACGATGCCATCCGCAAGGCCACTGGTGCGGCCGCGGTTATAAACCAGAATCGCATGCGACAGCGCCGGGGTTGGCGTGTATTCATCGCGTGCGGCAATCATCACATTCACTTCATTAGCCGCCAGCACTTCCAGCGCACTGGCAAATGCAGGCGCCGACAACGCGTGTGTGTCGAAGCCTAAAAACAAGGGTCCATCGATATGCTGCTGCTTGCGATAACTGCAGATCGCCTGCGTGATGGCAACGACATGGCGCTCATTGAATCCACATTCAAACGATGAACCGCGATGTCCGGAGGTACCGAAAGCAACTCGTTGCGCCGCGATCTGCGGATCGGGGCGTTCGCTGTAATAAGCCGTAATCAACCGGGGTACGTCGACCAGCACACTCGATGGTGCAAGCTTGCCTGCTAGCGGACTGATTGCCGGGCTCGTTGTTGAACTAGCAGGTTGCTGAGTCATAAGCGTTGCCTTTCTCCGTAGGGGCGAGACATGACTCACCCTGCTCACACGCCGACACTGTTGCAGAAGGCGAGGCATGCCTCGCCCCTACGATCTAGCGAAACATAAACAACCCATTCACAGTGAATTGATCCACGTCGCTATGCCCGCCAAAGCCCAGATCACTTTCGACGTTGAAGTAGCGTTGCGCCTGCGCGCGCACATGAAAGCGATCCGCCACCTTCACGTCCACACCCACCAGTGCACCGGCAACGGCTGACGAATCGCTGCGATAGCGCCGATCGTCATAGCGATCGTTGGTGCAGTAGTAGTACCAGCCGTTATACGAGTCGTAACCATCGTAGTAGCAGGTTGAATAACTGCCATTGTGATAGCGACGTTCAGTCACATCGACGGAGACATAGCTGAATGCCCCGGACACACCGCCGTACAGCGACAGCCGCGGCGCCACCGGCAGAAAGCCGATCGCGTTTAAACCGAAAAAGTAGGAACTGGTGCTGCCGTCATAACCTGCCGCACGTGCACCGGGCGCTTGATAGTCGCCGTTCAGATCGAGCGACGCTTCCAGTGCAAAGAAAGGATTGATCTGCATACCGCCAAACACACGTAAGGCGCCGCCGGTGTCATCGCAATCGGAAGCAAAGCTGTTGCTCGGGCACATGTCCTTTACATTAGCAATTCCCAGGCCGGCCCCTACATACCACTCCCCGTCGCTGCCGGTATTGTGCCCATAAGTACTGCGCGCGTTGCGCGGCATGTTCGCAGCACTGGCATTCGCCGCCATCAGCGCCAGCAGCGACATGCCCAGCGCGATGAGTTGATAGAATTTCAGAATCTTCATGATGTCTTCCTTTCGAACGAAACTTGACTGCTATGGTACCGATCTATGGGCGCGCTGGCAGCACGGCGCGATTGGCAGAAGCGTAGAGAGCACTGCACGACACAATCAGACAGATATCCTGACACCGGCACGCGAGATTAAGTTTCGCTCCGCCCCGTGACAGCCGACTGTCATTTCGACCGGAGTGAGAAATCTTCTTGGTTTGAATTGTGCCTTTCAGGACTCAGCAGATTTCTCCCGGAGTTTATCCTGAGCCTGTCGAAGGGGTCGAAATGACAATTAATCAGAGATTCCCTAAGGTAAGCAATACGACTACCCGCCCCGCATAACCTATGGCAACCGAACCCAATCCCGTGTCGATCGACTCACGTCCACCTGCCCCCTCCGCAACAATCGTGGTGTTGCGGGAGAGTGCTGCTGAGTTACAAGTATTATTGCTAAAGCGTGCCGATACCGGCGACGCAGCGGATCGCAACAGCAACGCGTGGGTATTTCCGGGCGGCAAGGTCGATAAAGAAGATCGAGAGTTGCATGAACATTGCGCGGCGTTAAGCGATATTGAGGCCAGCCGCCGACTCAGCCTGCATGAAAATGGCCTGGACTACTACGTCGCTGCCATTCGCGAGTCGTTCGAAGAAGCAGGCTTGCTGTTCGCTCATCGCGCCGCGGCGGCGTTAGCCACGCTGCTTCCCGAATGGCGTGCGCGCCTGCATGCCAAGCAGCTCAATCTGCTATCGCTGTGCCATGAAACGGGCATCCGTTTGGCCGTCGATCGATTGATCTACTTCGGTCACTGGGTGACGCCGGTCGGGATTCACAAACGATTCGATACGCGTTTTTTTCTTGCCGTTGCACCGGATGATCAAATTGCCGAACCGGATGGATCGGAGACGGTGGCGCACTTGTGGATCAATCCCGGCGCAGCTATTGCCGATAAAACACTGAAAATTCCCACCGTAACGCATCACACGCTGACGACACTGGCGCGCTTCAAGGACCTCGCCTCATTGCTGCAATGGGCGCGCGAACCGCGTGACATTCCGCTGATGTTGCCGCGCCGGGCTATGGGCAAGAACGGTCTTCACTCGGTGTTACCGCACGAACCGGCATGGGTGGAAGTCGGTCGCCTCGATCCACACGGACATGGCAATGCTTCATCGCAACTAGTGCCGGGACGTGCGGTGCAATTGTCGCCGCGTGTCATTCGCGTCACTGCCGACAACGGCGGCATCATGACCGGCCCCGGCACCAATACTTATTTGCTCGGCACTGCGCAGAACGAATGGGCCGTGATCGATCCCGGTCCACCCGATGCTACTCACGTCGATGCCATTCTCGCCGCCGCGCCTGGGAAGATTCGCTGGATACTGGTGACCCACACGCACAAGGATCATTCGCCTGCGGTGCAGATGCTCAAGGCAAAAACCAGCGCCACCGTGTATGGACAGGTTGCCCAGCATGGCGAGGGACAGGATGCGAGTTTTGTTCCCGACCAGGTGTTGCACGGCGGCGAGCGCCTTACGCTGGATCAGCAATGCACGCTGCGGGTCATTCACACGCCGGGGCATGCTTCCAATCACCTGTGTTACCTGCTCGAACCAGAAAAAACTTTATTCACCGGCGATCACATCATGCAGGCATCGACGGTGGTCATTAATCCGCCCGATGGCAACATGAGTGCTTACATCGCATCACTGCGCGCCTTGTTGAACGAAGACATCGAATGGCTCGCGCCCGGTCATGGCTTCTTGATGAACGAACCGCGACGCGTGGTGGAAGGCATCATCCAGCATCGCTTCAAACGCGAAGCCAAGGTGATTGCAACGATGCGAGCCGCTGGTCCAGCCAACATGGATACCCTGCTTGTTCGGGTCTATGACGATGTCGATCCACGCCTGCACCCAGCCGCACGGCGCTCGTTGCTCGCGCATTTGATCAAGTTGCAGGAAGACGGCGTGGCGGAAGAACGCGACGGGAAGTGGCGACTCTTATCCGCGTAGGTCGGGTTTTATACCCGACATTCCCAAGAAGTCGGGTATAAAACCCGACCTACATGAGCAATCGAGAGCCAAATTCCAAGCGATTCTCGCGCCTCGCCACACCGCGGCAGCTATAATTCGCGCCCTTTTTGCGTCCTGTTAATCAGCCGAGATCCCCGCAGAAGTTATGGATAAATCCTATTCCCCGCGCGACATCGAACAACCCATTTACCAGAAGTGGGAAGCCGCCGGATATTTCTCCCCCTCAGGCCGCGGTGCGCCTTACTGCATCATGATTCCGCCGCCCAATGTGACCGGCACGCTGCACATGGGCCATGCGTTTCAACACACGTTAATGGACACCCTCACGCGGCTGCATCGCATGGATGGCAACAACACGCTGTGGCAGCCCGGCACCGATCACGCCGGCATTGCCACGCAGATGGTTGTCGAGAGACAACTCAACGCTGCCGGTAAAAATCGTCACGACCTCGGTCGCGAAAAATTTATCGAACGCGTGTGGGAATGGAAAGCCGAGTCCGGCGGCACCATCAACAAACAAATGCGTCGCCTCGGCAACTCGGTGGACTGGAATCGCGATCGCTTCACCATGGACGACGGCTTGTCGAAAGCCGTTACCGAAGTGTTTGTGAAGCTGCACGAAGAAAACTTGATTTATCGCGGCAAGCGCTTGGTGAATTGGGATCCGGTGTTACACACCGCGCTGTCCGATCTTGAAGTGTTATCAGAACCAGAGAAAGGTTCGCTGTGGCATTTCAAATATCCACTTGCCGATGGCTCGGGACACTTGGTAGTCGCAACGACGCGTCCGGAAACTATGCTGGGCGATACGGCGGTTGCTGTGCATCCGCAGGACGAGCGCTATCAACATCTCATCGGCAAGCAAATCAAGTTGCCGCTTACCGATCGTTTGATTCCCATCATTGCTGATGACTATGTGGATCGCGAGTTCGGTACCGGCTGCGTGAAGATCACGCCGGCGCATGACTTCAATGACTATGAGATGGGCAAGCGTCATGGCCTGCCATTGATCAACATCTTCGATGCCAGCGCCAACTTGAACGATGAAGTGCCGACGCAATACCGCGGCCTGGAACGTTTCGCCGCACGCAAGAAAATCGTGGCCGATCTCGAAGCATTGGAGTTGGTAGAAAAAATCGACCCACACACACTCAACGTACCCCGCGGCGATCGCAGTAATGCCGTGCTCGAGCCGTGGCTCACCGATCAATGGTATGTGCGCATCGCGCCGCTGGCCGAACCTGCCATTAAGTGCGTTGAAGATGGCCGCATCAAATTTGTGCCCGACAACTGGAGCAAAACTTATTACCAGTGGATGCACAACATTCAGGACTGGTGTATCAGTCGACAACTGTGGTGGGGCCATCGTGTCCCCGCTTGGTACGACGAACAAGGCAATATTTTCGTTGCGCGCAATGAAGCCGAAGCGCAAGCCAAAGCCGGTGCCGGCGTGAAGCTGAAACGGGATGACGATGTACTCGACACCTGGTTCTCCTCTGCGCTATGGCCCTTCTCCACACTTGGCTGGCCGGAACAAACGCCGGCGCTGAAAACCTTTTATCCAACGAATGTATTGGTCACCGGCTTCGACATCATTTTCTTCTGGGTCGCGCGCATGATCATGATGGGTTTGAAGTTCACCGGCGAAGTACCCTTCAAAGAGGTGTACATCACCGGTCTCATCCGCGATGAGAACGGCGACAAGATGTCCAAGTCGAAAGGGAACATCATCGATCCACTGGATCTCATAGATGGCATCGATCTCGAATCGCTGGTGGCCAAGCGCACCAGCGGCATGATGCAGCCACACCTGAAAGACAAGATCGAGAAGAACACGCGCAAACAATTTCCCGACGGCATTCCGTCTTACGGCACCGATGCGTTGCGCTTCACCTTTGCCGCATTGGCCACACAGGGCCGTGACATTCGCTTCGATCTCGGTCGTATCGACGGCTACCGCAACTTTTGCAACAAGCTGTGGAATGCAGCGCGCTATGTGTTGATGAACACGGAAGGACAAGATTGCGGCGCAGGAGGTACTTGCGAGTACTCCGTAGCCGATCGCTGGATTCGTTCGCGTCTCGGTCATACCGTCGAGCAAACACGCAAGCAGTTTGACGCCTATCGTTTTGATCTGGCGTCGCAGGCCTTGTATGAGTTCGCCTGGTACGAGTACTGCGACTGGTATCTGGAACTGTGCAAGCCGGTGTTGCAATCGGACTCCGCTACGCCTGAACAGAAACGTGGTACACGACAAACGCTGGTGCAAGTGTTCGAAGCGTATTTACGCTTACTGCATCCGCTGATGCCCTTCATCACGGAGGAAATCTGGCAGGCCGTCGCACCGCTCGCTAGCAATACCGGCGCAACGATCATGTTGCAGTCGTATCCGAAGACCACCGACTTTCCGATTGATGTTGCCGCCGACAACGCCATTGCGCCGATCAAAGCCGCGATTCTCGGCCCACGCCAGATTCGCGGCCAGCTCGATGTGCCGCAGTCGCGCAAGATCACGTTGTACTTCAAAGCCGCTCAACCCGGCGATTGGCAAGCCATCGCCGACAACCTCACGTTGGTGCAAGGCACTGCGAATGTCAGCGGCATCATCGAAGTGAAAGATGAAACGTCGCTGCCCCCCACCGCACTGCAAGTGGTCGATGGCCGTTCGCTGTACGCACCGCTGAAAGAACTCATCGACGACATCGATGCCGAGTTAGCACGTATCGAAAAACGCAAAGCCAAAACCGCACAAGAGTTGACCAAGTGCGAGAACAAGCTGAGCAACGACAAGTTCGTCGCCAATGCACCCGCAGAAGTAGTCGAACAAGAGCGTGCGCGTATTGCTGCGTTTAAGGCTGAATTGGCACAGTTTGAGGAACAGGCTAGGCGCGTGCGCGGTTTGAAAGACTAGGCGAGCGAGAACGATGCCACACAGAGCTAAGCGCTATCAATGTTGATCCCCTCTCCCTCAGGGAGAGGGCAAGGGTGAGGGTGCTCTTAACAAGGGAAATGTATGCAAGGAAGCATAAGAGCTAAATCTCTTAGACAACGTCAAACCAACGCAGAGCAAATACTTTGGCGCCATTTGCGTGATCGTCGATTAAACAACTATAAATTTCGTCGCCAGATGCCCACCGGCACTTACGTAGCCGACTTCGTCTGCATGTCCGCACGTTTAATCGTCGAAATCGATGGCGGACAACATGCTGTGCAAACTCATCATGATGAACAGCGCACTGATTACTTGCGTCGACAAGGTTTTAAAGTAATCCGCTTCTGGAACAACGACGTGTTGCAAAATCTCGACGGCGTGTTGATTGTGATTCTTCGCGAACTGAAGAAGCGAGAGTCACCCTCACCCTAGCCCTCTCCCTGAGGGAGAGGGATAAAACGATGCAGCGTATGGCTGCTTCGCTTCCTCTAACCTCGCCCCTTGCGGGAGAGGTCGCGCGCAGCGCGGGTGAGGGCTAAACGGAAAACCTTACATTTCAGTAGAATCTGGGTCACTCATTGAACCCAAAACGTATTGTCGCGTCTGAGCTAAGCCGAACTTATTTCCACATCGGGGAGCTTCATCATGAATCGCTTTGCTGTTGGCTGTACCTTGCTCACGCTGCTGGCCGCTCCGTCCTTCGCGCAGACTGCGTCGATCAGTCCCAATGCTATTCAACCCGAAACCACGCTGAGCATCACGTCGACCGGCGAAGTAATGCGAGCACCGGACATCGCTTACATCACTGCCGGTGTCGAGAATGAAGCCAAGACCGCGAAGGAAGCGATGGCGGCCAATAGCCGCAGCATGACGGCGGTGATGAAAGCATTGAAGACAGCCGGCGTCGCCGAGAAAGATATCCAGACCAGCAATTTCTCGCTGAATTCGCGCTACGACTTCGTCAAAGATCCCAAGAGCAACGACGGCTCAGGCAAACAGGTGTTGGCGGGTTACATCGCCGCAAATATGGTCACGGCCAAAATCACCAAGCTGGATAGTCTCGGCAGCACGCTGGACGCACTGGTCGGCGCGGGCAGCAACACCATCAACGATGTGCGCTTCGCGCTGGACAACAACAAGTCGGCGCGCGACGAGGCCAGCCGTCAGGCCATGCAGTCCGCGATTCAACGCGCCAATCTGTATGCCGATGCGGCGGGCTACAAGGTGGCGCGCATTGTCTCCATCAATGAAAGTTTTCAGACTTTCGAGCCACGGAACAAGGTGATGATGGTGCGCACCATGGCAGCCGATGCTGCGCCGCCAATGGCGCCGGGCGAGCTGAACTTCAGCGCCAACGTCACCGTGCTATTTGAACTCAAAAAATAAAACGCTTTGACGGCCGTTGCCGCTAGAATCGTACGCAAATTTCGCTGCGTACGATGTCATGTCCAACAAAGCCGCCTCTACCAAAGAACAGCCCGCCCCTGCCCTCGCCGGCAATTTCGTTCGCAACATTGTTGAAGACGATCTGGCTGCAAACAAATATGCCGCTCGCCACTGGTCGGGCCAGCCCGGTGATGCCAAACAGCAGCTAGCCGGGCCACCGGACGCGGCACGTATTCGCACCCGCTTTCCACCCGAGCCCAATGGCTATTTGCACTTCGGTCACGCCAAGGCGATCTGTCTGAACTTTGGTTTGGCGAAAGAGTTCGGCGGCGCGTGTCACCTGCGTTTCGACGACACCAATCCCGAAAAAGAATCGCAGGAGTATGTGGACTCCATCGTCGCCGCCGTGAAATGGCTGGGATTCGATTGGCAGTTCAACGGCGATACGAATCTTTATTTTGCTTCAAACTACTTCGAGTGGATGTATCGCTGCGCCGTGGCGCTCATTGAAAATGGTCATGCCTATGTCGACAGCCAGAGCGCTGACGACATGCGCATTAATCGCGGCACATTGACTGAAGCAGGCAAAAACAGCCCGTTCCGCGATCGCAGTGTTGCCGAAAACATCGATCTGTTCACGCGCATGAAGAATGGCGAGTTCGCCGACGGCACACACATCCTGCGTGCCAAGATCGACATGGCTTCACCGAATATCAACTTGCGCGACCCGGCCATTTATCGCATTCGTCACGCGCATCATCACAACACCGGCGACGCGTGGTGCATCTATCCCATGTATACCTTCGCGCATCCCATCGAAGACGCGCTGGAGAACATCACACACTCCATTTGCACGCTGGAGTTCGAAGATCAGCGGCCATTCTATGATTGGTTGCTCGGCAAGCTCGCGGATTGCGGTTTCTTTGCGCGGCCTTTACCGCAGCAGTACGAGTTCGCACGTTTGAATCTCACCTACGTGGTGTTGTCCAAGCGCAAGCTGATTCAGTTGGTGGAAGAAAAACACGTCGATGGGTGGGACGACCCCCGCATGCCGACGTTGGTGGCTGCGCGTCGTCGCGGCTTTACTGCTGAAGGCTTTCAGAAATTGATGGATCGCGTCGGTGTCTCGCGCTCGGACTCATGGATCGACATGAGCATTCTTGAAGACTGCATGCGCGAACACTTGAACGAATCCGCCGAGCGTCGCATTGGCGTGCTCGATCCAGTAAGACTGATCATCGATAACTATCCCGATGGTCAGAGCGAAGTCTGCGAAGCGCCCAATCATCCCATGAAGCCCGAACTCGGCAAACGCGAGATCAAGCTCTCGAAAGAGTTGTGGATCGAACGCGAAGATTTCATGGAAACACCGAGCAAGGGTTATTTCCGGTTATATCCGGGCAATCGCGTGCGCTTGCGCTACGGCTACATCGTCGAATGCACCGGCTGCGATAAAGACGCCGATGGCAACGTCATCGCCGTGCATTGCCATTACCTGGCCGACTCACGCTCAGGTTCACCCGGCGCCGATCAGTACAAAGTCAAAGGCAATGTGCATTGGGTATCAGTGAACGATGCCTACGCCTGCGAAGTGCGCTTGTACGATCGCTTATTCACCGTACCCAACCCCGGCGCTGGCGATAAAGACTTCCTGCTCGACATCAACCCCAACGCCAAGAAAGTCATCCAGGCGCAGCTCGAGCCTGCACTACGCAACGCCAAACCCGAAGAACGTTTTCAGTTTGAACGGCATGGCTATTTTGTGGCGGATATGAAGGATTCCAAAAGTAGTGCGCCGGTGTTTAATCGAGCGGTGACGTTGCGGGATTCTTGGGGGAAGGGGAAGTAGGAATATAGACACGCCACACACACTCATGTGCCCCCTAAATCAACCAACTCGTTCCGCGTAAACCATTGGTGTATGGACACTAAAATGCTTCGCAATTTAGGAAACATCTTCTTGAATTCTTCTGGAAAAATTTGCGCTTCTCTATAAACACACACTCCGTAAAAGGAGAAACAAATAATTGTTTCAGAGAAAAATACAGGCACTAAAAATCCGCCTGCTTTCTGAAAAATCCATCCCTTGTATGCGCTGAAAATTCCAATAGAGAAAAGACATCCAGCACACACCAGGAAAGACTTAATCAAACTCCAAAAAGCAATACAAAAAATTTTCCCTACAAAAACTGGAGAAGACGCATATCCAGACAACCCGCTAAGCACGTAACTGAAGAACTGTGGCAGTACTGTCACCCCAACCATAACTGCCAACATTTGCGCTTCCAACGTTACATCCATGGAAAAATCAATAAATCTTTTGAAGACACTACCAGCATTACCCACATACGAACCACGTTCGTCGAGAGCACCATTTTGGATAGCCCACGATGCAAAAATGAAAGTCACGACGACCGATAGCGATAGCAAATACCATATGGCCCGAAGATCACTCCGACTCTTTCGCCCAAGGCTTGCTGCGAGCCAAAAAATCACCCCAACAAATACCAATACGGCACTCACCAATACCAAAAGCTTCATAAAAATTCCTCCAATCTTAATCCTTTAACGCACTAGTGCGCAGATTGAGCCGCCAAGCCCAACATCAGAAAATCTTAAAATGGAAGCATTGTTGGGCTTCGCAGACTCAGCCCAACCTACAAGCTAAGCATAGATTCAACGCTCACCTTAAGCGGCTCAAGATGCTTACGGATTACTTGCGCCACTGTCAGCGAATCAATATTGCCAAGATAGTTATGTACGAGAATATTGCGAAAGCCACTGATCTCGCGCCATGGAATGTCGGGATGAGCTTGTTTTAATTCGGCCGGCAGCATCTGCGTTGCTTCAGATAATGTTTGCAAGTTACGCAGTGCAGCGTCGTAAAGCACTTCGTCTTGGGTCAGATCACCGCGTGCCTCGATGCGTCGCAACTTTTCAACCGCATCCAATATATGTTGCGCGTACGGTTGCCACGGTTTACTCACAGTTCCACGGACTCCTTAAGCACCTGTTCTCGAATATGACGGTTCAACTCGTGTTCTGGAATCACCTCAACCTTGCGTCCAATCAAGGTAGCGAGTTGTTCCGTAAATGGCAGGCGCTGTGCAAATAAATCATAGCCACGCGGGAACTCCACAAGAAAGTCCACATCGCTATCCGGTCGCTCTTCCCCACGAGCGACCGAACCGAACACACGAATGTGTTTGGCGCCAAATTGTTGCCCCAAAGAAATAATGGTTTCGCGTTGCGTGCGTAGTGTGGTCAGCAGCATGTTCTTCAGACCTGTTTATGGCGGTGGCAGGCGGTCCGTCTTGGAAGCAAGAATACACGCCGAAGCATAGATCCGAAACCAAAGGCTTATCGAAGCTGACTATCCTTACTCCCTCTCCGGTTATAACCACTATTAACCTGCACTTCCTTATCGTGTTCTTCCTGACACGCCACGCATAACCTCACACCCGGTATGGCCAATCGCCGCGCTTCGGGAATCTCGGCATTGCATTCTTCACAATGCGTTAACGACGGACCAACAGGTAACTGACTTTTGGCGCGCTGCACGGCGTCGTTGACCGTTGCGTCGATCTGATCTTGCACTGCGCTGTCGTTTGCCCAGCCGGTTGCCATGAGGGTCTCCGAAATAATGGCAGTAGTTATTGCGTTGTTCTTTAGTGTAGGGGTGAATCGAGGAAAGCCAAGTGTAGGAGTGGCCCGTGGCCACGAATTTGATCAATCGCGGCCATGGGCCGCTCCTACAATTACATCTAGCGGTGTACCCGGCTTGTGACTATACCGTTGACTGTCAGAAGGGCGAGGCACACTTCGACAGGCTCAGTACAAGTGCCTTGCCCCTACAAAAGCGTTGGCCTCGTCACGGTTGCGGCTAGCGCTATTCATCCCGGGGAATGCTAGATTCAGCACATGAACCAACAGACGCTACAGACCTTGGGCATCGCCGACAGTGCCGATCCGGTTGCGGCGGTGCACGCCACCGTTGCGCAATTGAATCAGGTGATTCTCGGTAAGGAGCAGCAGATTAAATTGGCGATGGCGTGTTTGCTATCCAAAGGTCATCTGCTGATCGAAGATTTGCCGGGCATGGGCAAGACCACGCTGGCGCATGCGATTGCTCACAGCTTGGGTCTTACTTACAACCGCATTCAATTCACCAGCGACCTGCTGCCCGCCGACATCATTGGTGTGTCGGTGTTCGATCGCAATAACAGCAATTTCAATTTTCATCGCGGGCCAATCTTTGCGCAGTTGGTGCTGGCCGATGAAGTGAACCGCGCCACGCCCAAGGCGCAAAGCGCGTTGCTGGAAGCGATGGAAGAACAGCAGGTCACTGCCGATGGTCATACCTTTCCGCTGTCATCGCCATTCTTTGTCATTGCCACACAGAATCCGACTTTTCAGATTGGCACCTATCCATTGCCGGAGTCGCAACTGGACCGCTTCTTGATGCGTCTGGAATTGGGGTATCCCGATGCAGCGCATGAGCGACAGTTGTTGAGTGGTCGGGATCGACGCGATCTGGTGAGTACGTTGCCAGTCACATTGACACCAGCACAGTTACTGTCGCTGCAGATCAAGATTCCGCAGGTGCATGTCTCGCCTGCCCTGCTCGACTATGTGCAAGCCATCATTCATTACACGCGTCACTGCAACAAGTTTGTGGCTGGTTTGTCGCCGCGTGCCGGTTTGGCATTGTTGCATGCCGCGCAAGCATGGGCGTTGATGCATGGTCATGTGGGTGTATTGCCGGAAGATGTGCAGGCAGTACTGGGCGCAGTGATTGGTCATCGCTTGATGCCGGCGGAAGATGCGGCATTGAACAAGCCCGCGGAGATCGGTACGCATGTGTTGCAGGCGGTGGCAGTGCCGTAAAAATCGTTCAGACGCTTCGACAGGCTCAGCGACCGGAGAAGTTTGGTTCCGGTCGCTGAGCCTGTCGAAGCGTCTTGGCTCCATTCCGATTGTGAGTCGCCTGAATCTCGATGTGTTCTCACCGTGCAAACGCAAACCCAGCACGCCATATCGATGATCGCTGGTTGTAGTTCAACAAGCTTTCGCCATAGCCGCGAAAGTACTGAAAATGCAGGTAGGCATTCAGATTGATCCAGGGAATGTTGACGGGCTGCGTCAAATCTATTTGCGTACTGCCCTTGCCTTTCACCTGGGCTGCTCGCGCGGTAAAGCTCAATTGGGTCGAATCATTCCGCGCCAGCGAAACGGTAAGATCGCCGTAACCACGATACTTCGCGATTTCATCGCTGACATCGAGATAGTAGTAAGCCTTTGGCGTAATGATTGCGTGCCAGCCTGTTAGCGGCCCGACCACAAAACCCACCCGCGCATAAAGCGTGTTCAAGCTGCGCGAATCGTCGCCATCCTTGCCGTTCGATTCGTGTTGATAACCGGTTTGTAATCCAAGCCAGTGAAAGTTGCCATCCGGTCCGCGTTTTCCCGGCGCCAGCCATTCGTAAAACAACTCCGGCATGTAGCTGGTGTCATAGAAAGGACTGGACTTGGCATCAAGATCCCACAACGATCGCTGCGTATAAGCGAAATACAAACCGCGTAGCGCCGGCACCAACAAACTGGATTGGTTGGCTTCACCAGTGAGTCGATATTTAAAACTGAATTGAAATTTCGCGGCCGGGGCTTTCGGCCCATAAATGAAGTAGATCGGCTCATGGATCGCAAAATGACCGGAAAATGCGCGATCGATGCGCGACACATTGGGCGGCTCACTGGCGGCCAATGTCGGCTGAGCAGCTTCGCCAGTGGCTGGCATTTCGGGATTGACGCTGCTGACGTCCAGTACCGTTCTGACGGTTTGCAATTCAGGAATATCGAGCACCACGCGACCAGAACTGTCTGCAGGCAAGTCCAGAGCGTACGCGATTCGCAAAAATTGTCCGGCCGCCACTCGTGTGGTGCTGGCGGCATCGCGCGCATGCAAGGTCACCGCCCACACCGCCACGTCGTTACGCAACGTGCCGGCCAGATCCGAAACGGTTTGATAATTAACTGCCTCGGGACCAGGGTTGAGCACCAGCAAATCGAGCGCCACCGGAGAAGTACGTTGTTGCGGCTGGGTCGGCGCCTGCAGCGTGATGATCAGGTTGTCGGCCAATGCCGATGCAGCAACGATACTGAGTAACAATGTAAATAGAATTCGCATACCACGGCAGTATAGAGTGAAAGCAGCCAATCACTTCAAGTCGCCGACTCGGTCCGGACTTCGATGTGCGACTTCATGGCATGATTGCGTGATTCATCCTACTTATCTGTAAGACAATCGCGTTAGATATCGTTGGATCATGACTATTACCGAACGCATGCAGCGCCGAATGACCAACGCGATTGCGAACTGGTCACGGCGCCGTCACGGGCCAGATCAGGAACCCGTGACGATTACCAACAAACGTATTTACATCTTGCCGACGCGCCTTGGCCTGATGTTCGCCACAACCGTGGTCACGATGGGTATCGGTGGCATGAACTATGGCAACAATCTGGCATTGATGCTGTCGTTTTTGCTAACAGCATTGGGTTTTGTCGCCATGCATCACACGCATCGCAATCTTGCCGGCCTGCGCGTACATAGCCTGGCGAACGAACCGGTGTTCGCCGGTCAGCGTTTGAATATTCAACTGGCGATAGATAATCCCACCATACAAACGCGTCTGGCACTGCAAGCAGAGACCCGCTTCAACGGCGAGTCGCTGCAAGCTCAACCGATTCATGTTGGCAACGATATACAGGGCATTACCAGCATTGGTGTTGTCAGCCAGCGTCGTGGCTGGCTGAGTACTGACCGCATCACCATCGCAACACGTTATCCCTTCGGTCTGTTTCGCGGCTGGACAATATTGCACCTGCCGTTACGCTGTCTGGTGTATCCCAAGCCCAGCGAACGCAGCAGTACGCCACCACCAAGCGAATTCGATACGCGTAACACTCAGGACTTGCATCGTGGCGATGAAGAGTTTGCCGGCCTGCGCACCTTTCATCCCGGTGATTCGCCGAAGCGCATTGCCTGGAAAGCCTATGCACGCGAACAAGGTTTGTTAACCAAGCAATATGCCGGCGCGGCGATCAGCACCTGCCTGCTCGATTGGGATGCATTGGCTGGCCTTGATGTGGAAACGCGTTTGTCGCGATTGTGTCGATGGGTAATTGACAGTCATCAACAAGGCATCGCCTATGGTTTGAAACTGCCAGGCTTCATTGCCGATCCCGCATTGAATGAAGCACATCGCGTTCGTTGCTTGAATGCGCTGGCGCTCTTCCAGAGCGACGCACGAGGTAGCTCATGATGAACATGAGCCTACGTTTTTCGCCGCGGGCGCTGCTGGCAATAGGCGCGTGGCCCGACTCAGCCAAATCGCTGGGCTCTCTATCCGTTGTGGTCATGCTGTCGCTGTTGCCGCATGTTGCCCATCTTCCTGTATGGGTGCCGCTGTGTGTGGTTGCTGCGATTGTCTGGCGATTGTGGATTGAAGTGCACGCCCGTGCACTGCCAAACAAATGGTTGCGCAGCAGCCTGGCACTAATCGCAATGCTCGCAGTCGGCGGCAGCTTTCGCACCTTGAACGGTCTGGAAGCCGGCACTGCCCTGCTCGCCATGATGGCCGGCATGAAGTTGCTTGAGTCTCGCTCGACACGCGACTACAGCATTCTGGTGTTCATCAGTTTGTTTCTGCTGTTTGCCGAACTGTTGTACGAACAGCAGATAGCACTGTTGCCTTACTTGTTGATCTGCACCACGCTCATTGTCACTTGCCTGTTGCGTATTCATGATGGCGGCGCGCAACTTGGCTTTCGCGATGCACTCATGCGCAGCGCACGCATGTTGATGCAGGCATTGCCGCTGGCGGTGCTGTTGTTTCTATTCATCCCACGACTGCCGGGACAGTTCTGGATTCTGCCCTCGCGTGGCGCAGCGACCACCGGCCTCAGCAACGAGATGAGCCCGGGCGATGTGTCCAGTCTCAGCGAATCGAGCGATGTGGCATTTCGCGTCGAGTTTCAAGGCGCGGTGCCGCCGCCGGCGCAGCGCTACTGGCGCGCAGTGGTGCTGCATGATTTCGATGGCCGCACGTGGCGACGCCGCAATCAACCGTTTGCAGCGCAGAAAATCATCACCAGCAAACAGATCTATCAATATCGAATGTTGATGGAACCGACCAACCTGCAATGGATTCCCGTACTCGACATTCCATTGCAATCCGATTTGCGGCGTGGACTGATTACCAGCGACAGGCAACTGGTGACCTTCATGCCGGTAACCAAGGTCATCGCCATCAATGTCACGGCTGCCACCGACTATCAACTGGGCACGCAATTACCCGTTTACATGCAGCGTCTGGATGCGAGCCTGCCTGGTCAGCTCAATCCACGCGCACGTGCGTTGGCTGCACAATTACGCGCCGATAACGACAACGATGCTGCTTACATGCGTGCGGTGTTAGCGATGTTTCATGAGCAGGCATTCTTTTACACCTTGCAGCCACCACGCTTGGGCGTGCATACCGTTGACGATTTTTTATTCAATACACGGCGCGGCTTCTGCGAACATTTTTCATCGGCATTCACTTTTTTGATGCGTGCCGGCGGGGTGCCCGCACGCGTTGTCACTGGTTATCAAGGCGGTGAAATCAATGACGTGAGTAACTACCTGGTGGTGCGTCAATCCGACGCGCACGCCTGGTCGGAAGTATGGTTGGAAGGACGCGGTTGGGTGCGCGTCGATCCAACTGCCGTCATCGCACCGCAACGCGTTGAACAAGGATTGGACTCCGCTATTGCGCCATCAGAATCCGTCCCCGGTCGCACCTTTAGGCGTGCGCGCTGGTTGTATGCGCTACGGCAAAACTGGGACGCCGTGAACACCTTCTGGCAAGCGAGCATTGTCAATTTCGATAGCGAGAAGCAGCAAGACTTGATGAGCAAGTTCGGTATCGATATGGCTGACTGGCGTCAGCTAGGTGTAGTGCTGATCGTTGCGTTCGTCAGTTTCTTTGTTGCCATGATCGCGTGGTTAACCTGGCGTTATCGACCGCGTCGTGCTGAACCCGCTGTGGCAACCTTCAACGAACTCAAACGCAAACTGGCGCGCGTTAACGTTCACCACGCAGCACACGAAGGACCTGTCGATTTCTTGACGCGTGCAACGGATTTACTACCAACCGCTGCAACGCAATTGCGTGAGATCTGCGCGACTTATGTCGCATTGCGCTACGAGCCCGCGCCATCGAAGCAGCAACTGAATCGGCTGCGAATCATGATCAAACAATTGCGGGTGTAACGCTGTACGCATTGCGACAACAAGTACGCGTGCATCGGGCACATTCACCACATGCCAATCTGGCAATGCAGTTACCAACATGTCACCGAACCCCTGGGTTATTACTGATTCTCGTCCCTGCCCGCTTCGCTAAGGTGGCGCAACTGTCCGTCTCACTTGAACCGAATTACTACGGTCCTGGCCATTCCACTCTTGTATTGGCACTCCTTAAGGAGAGACACGCATGCGCAGCGATCATGTATGGGCATTAGTGCTGGCGGGAGGCGACGGCAATCGCCTGAAATCGCTGACCACCACCGATGATGGCACTGCCATTCCCAAGCAGTACTGTTCACTGCATGGACATCAAACTCTACTGGAAGGGGCATTGGACCGCGCTGGCGCCATTGCCGGCCCACATCGCATCTGCACAGTGGTTGCGGCTCAGCATGCAGCGTGGTGGCAGCCACTACTGAGTGGCTACGCTGGCAAGCGAATCATTCAACAACCAAAAAATTGCGGCACTGCGATCGGCATCATGCTGCCCTTGCTGCATATCGTCCACGAAGATCCGGATGCACAGGTGGTGATGTTGCCATCGGACCACTACGTGCAAGACGAAGCGACGTTGGCCGATGCGCTGCAACGCGCCACCGAGCGATTGAACGATCAAACTGCCAACAAGTTGATCATTCTCGGCGTTGAGCCAGACCAACCGGACACTGAATTAGGTTATGTCGTTCCCGGCAGGTATGTCGTCGATGGTCTCGCCACGGTGGCCAGCTTCGTCGAAAAACCTGCGTGGATACGAACGCATCAATTGCTGGCGCATGGCGCGTTGTGGAATACCTTTATCGTCGCCGCGAAAGCAGCGACGCTGCTGCAACTGTTCAGACAGCGTTGTGCAGGATTACTCGAGGAAATGCAGGCGATTGTGCATGGCCATCACGAAGCCACCCTGCACCAGCTATTGATGGATGAACTTTATGGTCGCTTGCCGACGCTGGATTTCTCGCGCGATATTTTGCAAGGCATCGAATCTTTTCTGGAAGTGCTGGCCGTTCCCAACTGCGGCTGGAGCGATCTCGGTACGCCGCGACGTATTCGTGAGGTGCTGCATCGCTGGCCGCAACCGCAGGCGACGCAGAAACCAACTGGACACACGCCATTTATACTCGCGGATCACGCGAGCTTTCTGGTTAATAAATCGATGCACGATGCTTCGTTTGCACGTCACGCCTGAGCGACAACTAAGGGCGCGATAAATCGCGCCCTACCTCAAGGCCTGCATTACGTAGGGGCGCAATTCATTGCGCCCATTCGAAGATATTTAACAGACTTCCGGAGAAACGCGCATCAACGCGCCGCGCGAGTCTTGCCGACGATTTCCTTTTTCACATCGGCAATTTCCCGTGCACGCGACGTATTACCTGCACAACGTTCAGTACGCGGGCAGTTGGTGCTGCGCGGACAAATGATGCTCGCGGGATTCAATATCGCATCCTCCAGCCAGGCGATGTTCAACACTCGAGCCACAGTTTTAATCGCGCTTGCCGCAAACACAGGGATGGTCGCCAAACCATGATTGCGCACGCAGGCCTCGGTGACAGCGTTCACTACTTCATCGGCCTGTAATCCGTTGGAACGCAACGCCGGCACAAGATCAATGCCAACCGACAACACGTGTGGATTGCGCGCCATGTCTTCGGTACGCAAGGTATGACAGCAATACATCAGTGTGCGGTCGCCCTCACGCAATATGGAAATCTGCGAGCTGCGTTCGCGCCGCTCATTGAGCATGCGGAACACTGCCCAGTGCGGACAGGGATCGGTGACCTGCGCCATGTTTCCCCATGGCAGTGGAATGCCGTTGCCGCGGTACACCGCACGCAAATAACCGGGTGGATAGGCATCGAAGAAATGCCAGTAAGGATACGGCGAGACCTTGGTCATGCGACGCATCACCACCGCCGGCGTGAGTTCTATTTTCAAGCCCGCATCAACGCGATAGCGCTCACGCGACAGGAATCGACGGAACGGCACCTTCGGGCATAACAACGCGCCAGCGAAAAAGCTGCATTCGAAATCGCGCCATGCATGCAGTACGTCATGCGCATTCAGTCCCGCTTCGGTCTGCACACCACTCTCGGGGCTGCCACCCATTTCACCGCCGGTGGCGTGCACGGTCTTCAACCCATCGCCACCATGCAATACCTTGTGGCCAAGATGCGAAGCCAGATCGAATTTCAAACGAGCGGGATCGCTTTGCAGTTCGCGATTTAAGTAAATGGTTTTTGGCGCTTCATAAAACGAACGCACCATGCTGCGTACTTCGCGGTCTTTATCGCGTGCCAGCAACGGCTGGCGGTCAAACCATTTCAACACCAAACCATGTTTTTTGCACAGGCGGGTCAGGTCATCCACTGTCAATGGAAACCGGCGTTCACCGACACTTTCTGCGGCGCGTTCCAGATCGGGAAAATCATTGCGCGACATCTCTTGATGTGAGCGAATCAACAAATGCGCGAATTGCCGTCCGCTGGTGCCGGTCTGCGCCAGCAACTCGGGTATGGCTGCTTGCAGCAACTGCCGTGAAAATAAGAATGCAGGTTCAAGCGGCACGCTGACTGCTCCGCCCGCTCGCGGCTTGCGATCCTTACCGTCCTTGCCTTCGCCATCCGCGTCGTCCACGTCCGGATTGTCGTCAAGAAACCAGTCGGTGCTGCGCTGAAAAATGCGCGACAACAACGCCAACACATCTTCGGAGGGCACACGCTTGCCGCTCTCGATCATGCTCAAGTAGGAAACGGATGGCGCGAGTTGCGCATCCATCTGAATGCAACGCGCCGACAGTTCTTCTAGAGTCAGGCCATTGCGCTTACGCACGGTGCGCAATTTGGCACCGAGGAAGTGACTCTTGCGGTTGAGATTGGTGGTCATTGTCGGCTCCGTTGATTTGTGAAATTTACAATGTGAAATTTCAACAGTCAAATTCTCACAATTTCACCCCTATACTCCCTCCAGCGATAGAAGCCCAAGGCGCTTCTTTCATGATAGCGATGTGAACGAATTGAATCGGAACGCTGACCCCTACCATTGAATCAGGCCGGCACATTTTGTGGAGCACTGACATGACACCGACACTTTCCACGACAACAGGCACGACCGCCCCACACGCAGTCGAATCGACCATGCCAGTGAATGCAGCAGCAAAGGTATGCGCGCAGCGCATTGCGGAAGGTTTTGTGCAGTACGACAACTGCTTTCGCGCCATCACCGGCAATGCGCCGCTGCGCTTTCAGCAATGCGATTGGCAGAACAGCCAACAGGACATCATCGATCGCGAGCGGCTGTTCGACGTATTTGTCGAGCGCACCTTGGCGAGCTTTGAAGATGCAGCAGGCGGTCGCGCCCTTGAAACCATGTTCTGGCAAGACGTTCGTCAGGACTTCGCGCAGCTGGTCGAAGGTTTACACGATGGCGGTCTGCGCCGCGCCTTTTTCAATGCCGTGTTCAAGCGTTGCTTCGATGCTGAAACGGTCATGCCGCGTTGCGGCTTTGTGCCCATCAACTTCGCCGAACTGATCAACAAGGAAGTGCCGGCGATTCGCCGTCAGATACCTTGCCATGGCACGTTGGTTGCTGCGGCCAATGAACTGCTGCAATCGCTGCAAATTGAAGCTGAGTGGCAGGACGTGCATGCCAGCGCCATGCAACTCGGCAAATTGCTTGAAACCCAGTGGCAACGTCACATGCCCGGTTCCTTATTGACCATCGAGATACTCGATGCAGTGATGTATCGCTTCACCCGCGCGTTTGTGGTGGGACAACTGATCGGCGATGAAGGCGCAATGCCGTTTGTTATCGCGCTCACCAATCCCGAAGGCGGCATGGTGATCGACAGCCTGGTATTAGGCGAAGCGGGCTTGAGCGAATTGTTCGGCCGCACGCACGCCAACTTTCAGGTGGAGCTGGATCAAGTCACCGATGCGGTGTTGTATCTGAAGCGATTGATGCCACGTCTGCAGCATCTGGAGTTGTTCAGCGCATTGGGGCATGCGGCTGAGTAATTACCATTAGGTGCAGATGAAAGACACTTAAAAGAAGCGTCTTCTCTCCCTCAGGGAGAGAGGCAGAGTGAGGGTGCTCTTATAGATTCGTACAACTTGCTCCACCCTCACCCCAACCCTCTCCCTTAGGAGAGGGGGTTAAGGAAGTTCGATAATTCGGTCTTACTGATTAGGACTAACGACGGGTGATTGATACCACCTACTACATCGGCATGAGCTGCATACTCGCCACCGCAAGCCCGGCCCCAATCCCTGCGCCTGCCAGCACATCGGTTGGATAGTGCAAACCCAGCACGACGCGCGACGCCGCCACCAATAGCGCGAATGGGACGCACAACCAGGCAAGCGCCGGGAAGCTGTGACAAGCTAGTACCGTGAAACTCGCTGCATGCAAGGTATGACCAGAAGGAAAACTATAGCGATCCAACGCGGGTGTCCCCGCCACCACACCGGCCAGTGTGATGTAAGGCCGCTCTCGAGTAAGTCGTGACTTGAGATATTTATACAGTGCCAAGCCGACTACACCGACCACCGCCATGCGCAATGCGGGATACAAACCTGCTTCGCCATAGGCCACCGGGAGGAACAGCAGCAGGGTGTACCAGAACACGCCGTTGCCCAAGCGGCTAATGATCGAAAAGAAACGACGTACGCCAGGCACTCGGCACGCGCCGTTCAGGCGCAGACAAAGACGATATTCGGCGGCATCGGCGCGGTGAAACCACGCCATTGCGATCGTGGCCGGATCCGATTCTGTTTCAATAGCCATCACGCCTCCGATGTTGGCCGGTCAGTGCCGGCCGACGCTGCAGACGATGCGCCGATGAGGCGACAGCCCTATGACGCTGTGGTGACAAGCATGTGACAACGGCGGCAGGACGATACAATGCGGCTCCTTTAGCCCGTCAGCACTTTCCGAATGCGCATATTGCTTGTCGAAGACCACCACGACATCGCCGCAAACATCAGCGATTACTTCGCCAGTCGCGGCGATACCGTTACGCATGCCAGCGATGGCTTGCAAGGACTTAATCTGGCGCGCAGCAATGCCTACGACGTAATGGTGCTCGACGTGATGTTGCCCGGCATGGACGGCCTGGAACTATGTCGTCGACTACGTGGCGAGCTTGCCTTGCAAACGCCCATCCTCATGCTCACGGCGAAAGATCTGCTGTCCGACAAAGTCACGGGCTTCGATGTCGGCGCCGACGATTATCTCGTTAAACCATTTTCATTAATCGAACTCAGCATGCGTCTGCGTGCACTGACGCGCCGCAACTCACCGCTCGCACCACCGACCAACATCACTATCGCGGATCTGAAATTCGATCTGAATACATTGGAAGCCGAACGCGCCGGCCAGCCGATCAAACTCAATCCCACCACCCGCCGCTTGTTATCGGTGCTGATGCAGAACTCACATCGCGTGGTGCCGCGCGAAGAACTGGAAAAAGCCTTGTGGGGCGATGCACCGCCCGAAGCCGATGTATTACGCGCACACATGCATGCACTGCGCGGCGCCATCGATAAGGGCTTCACGCCTCGCCTGCTGCATACCTTGCATGGCACCGGCTATCGCTTATTCGTCGATCCGGATGATGCAGCATGAATTGGTTGTGGCGTGGCGTTACGCGATTGCGCGATCAACTGGCGCAGTTGAATCTGCGACAACGTATCGCCGGCACCATGATGATGATGGTGACTGCTGCTGGCCTATTGCTCGCAGTGTGGGCGTTGCTCGCCAATCGCCGCCTTGAGCTAAACGTCACTTACGATCTGCTCTCGGAAGAACTGACCCACTATCAGCAACGCCTGCATCAAGACCCCGGCACCGAACCGCTGCAATCAGCGCAACTACGCATCTATCGCTCGCGCGACATCGCCGAACTGCCGCGCGAAATTGCCCGGTATGCACCCGGCACTTATGGACCGGTGGTCATCCACAAACGTTACATGCGAGTGCTGGTGCGCGACACCGAATTCGGCAGGCTGTACATCACCTATGACATCACCACACAGTTAGTGGAGCAACGCATTGCCGCCGGCATTCTGGCGATCGGGTTAATCACCACTATTCTGCTCACCGCATGGCTGGCGTATACCTTGTCTGGTCGCTTGGTCGATCCGGTGAAGCAATTGGCGCATCGACTCAGCAATATCGATCCGCGTGAGCGTCAGTTGCGCATCGCGAACGAATTCGTCGGTAACGAACTCGCACCCATCGCCAGCTCAGTCGACACCTTTCTTGAACGCCTGGATGGCTTCGTTGAACGCGAACAATCCTTCACCGCCACGGCAAGCCATGAGCTGCGCACACCGCTGGCCGTGATTCAAGGCGCCGTCGAGCTATTGGTCGAACAACACGCCAGCGATGCGCAATCGCAAAAAGCACTGGCGCGAATTCAACGTGCAGTGCGCGAGATGGCCGACTTCACCGATGCATTGTTGTTGCTCTCACGTGAAGAACGCAGCGCCGACGGTGCTGAACGTATTTGCGATGTCAGTAGCCTGCTGCCGCGCATTATCGATGATCAACACGCCACATCACCGCAACAACATCTTGAAATCGACATGGATGCTACTCAACCGGTGCGCGTCGCCGCGCCCGACACGATGATCGCCATGGTCATCGGCAACCTGATTCGCAACGCATTGCAAAACAGCGGCGGCAAGGGCGCACATTGCCGGCTAACCCAGGAGTCGTTCAGCGTCAGCAATCGTGGTCATATTCCGGACCAACAACTAGCGCAGTTATTCACTCGCGGCTACACCACACGCACCGGCGGTCACGGTATGGGACTGTATCTGGCACGGCGCATCTGCGACCGTTATGGTTGGCAAATTTCATTGCGCAATGAGGGCAACGAGGTCACGGCGCAGGTGTTGTTCCAACAGTGAAGACGTGTTCGAACTACCCCCAATGGCGGATTACCTAATAACTCTGCTCTCCGTTACACTCCGCATTCGAGCGACTTCCCGCCATTCAATAATGATCACGTATTAAGGCATGTCCGGCGACTCTCTTCTCCATCAACAAACTCATAACCCACTGCAGGCGCGGCAGACTGAGTCGTTGCTGAGTCTGTATGAACAAGAGTTGCAACGCCTCGGTCATCAACCGGATGCCACGCAGCGTCATACCGTCGAGCAACTGGATGATTTGCGCCGACGTCTCATGCAATCAATGCAGCCAAAAAGCTTCTGGCAACGTTTAGCACGACGCAATGAACCGCCGACACTGGAACGCGGACTCTATCTCTGGGGTGGCGTGGGTCGCGGCAAAACTTGGCTGATGGATATGTTCTATCAAAGCCTGCCGTTCAAGCAAAAGCAACGCAGTCACTTTCATCGTTTCATGCAGATGGTGCATGCAGAACTGAAACGTCATAGCGATCGCGCCGATCCACTGGAAATTATCGCCGCACACATTGCGAGCAAAACACGCGTGCTATGCTTCGATGAGTTTTATGTTTCTGACATTGCCGATGCCATGTTGCTTGCCAATCTGCTGCGCGGCTTATTCGATCGCGGCGTGACGCTGGTTGCCACTTCGAACTGTGCGCCGGATGAGTTGTACAAGGATGGCTTGCAACGTGGGCGCTTCCTGGCTGCCATCAAATCCATCAAGGAAAATACCTTGGTGTTGAATGTCGATGGCGGTATCGACTATCGCCTGCGGCATCTCGAACACGCGCGCACCTGGTTCGATGCCCGCAAAGACGATGCGCAAACAGAGCTGCACAACTTGTTCAATCATCTGGCACAGAGCGACGTCAAAGAAAACACCACACTGGAAATCAATCACCGCAAGCTAAAAGTCAAACGCAGCAGCGACGATGTGTTGTGGTTCGAATTCAAAGAAATATGCGATGGCCCGCGTGGCTCCGCCGATTACATTGAACTGGCGCGTTGCTACCACTCCATTTTCGTGTCGGCCATGCCACAGCTTTCCACTACTCATGACAATCAAGCACGCCGCTTCATCAACATGGTTGACGAGTTTTATGATCGTGGCGTCAAGTTGTTTGTCGCCGCTGCCACCGCTCCCGACGAAATCTATACCGGCACGCAATTGAGTTTCGAATTCCGCAGAACCTTAAGTCGACTGACGGAAATGCAGTCCAAAGAATATTTAGCATTGCCGCATAAGCCTTAGGCCACTATCCGATGTCATTCCGTCATGCAACCAATAGCCGGATGGGCGCGATAAATCGCGCCGCTACAGTTATAGAATCAACATCGTTTCTTCCGTAGGGGCTCAATTCATTGAGCCCTGCTAATAAAGCAACATCACTTCTAACAACCACATCAACAACCATCGCGAGAACTCATATGACCACCATTTCCATGTATAGCGCCTCGGTACCGGTCTTCACCCGCCTGCTGAAGAACCTCGATGCCATTCTCGACAAAGCCGTTGTCTATGCCGATGGCAAAAAGATCGAACACAACACATTACTTACCGCACGCCTTGCACCCGATATGCTGCCCCTGACCAAGCAAGTACAAATCGCCACCGACAATGCCAAAGGCTGCGTCGCCCGTCTCGCTGGTGTTGAAATCCCGAAGTACGAAGACAGCGAAACCACTTTCGCCGAACTCAAGGCTCGCCTTGCCAAAACCATCGCCTTTATTGAGTCGATCAAGCCAGAACAAATTAACGGCAGTGAAGACAAAGACATTCAAATGAACTTCGGCCCAGTAAAATTTGAATTCAAAGGCCTGCAATACCTGCTGCACTTCGCCAACTTCAACGTGTTCTTCCACGTCACCACCGCTTACGACATTCTGCGTCACAACGGTCTGGATATCGGGAAGAGGGATTTTATTGGTGGTTGATTCGCTGTATTCAGAATTGATTCGCCGTTATTCTCACTGGGGCGCACTCCTGTGTGCGCCCGTCTTCACGCTCCGGTAGCTGAGCGGAGTCGAAGCGTCTTGATCCGTCTTTTCGTTTGGCATAGAGAGGGATGCTATGAAGCCACTAGAGATGATGCTTTCGATCGATCAGCGCTACCGCGCAGCGAGTAACTTGACCGAACGACGCTTCTATTCAATCTTCTACTCGGGCATCTTTCCTTGTAAGTGGATGGTGATTGGTTTCAATCCCGGTGGCGATCCCGATACGTGGCATGAGTCCGCCCTCGCTTCAAGATCGTTCTACGAAAATGACGAGCACGAGTATGTTGACTGCCACTACCCGCTCGCAGTCGCGATGAGGGCTTTCTTAATTGACGTGCTTAACCTTGGAAGCGTCAATGCAGTTCGTCACATACCAAAGACGAATCTGATTTTTAGGCGGTCTCGCGGCCAGGACTATCTCGGGATAAGGAAGTCCGACGCCATACATGAAGCGCGCCCATTTTTGGAAGAAATTATTAAGGCGGTTAGTCCGGAAGCTATTTTCTTTGAGGGCATGACAACGCTTAACGAGTTCGAAAGAGCGTACTGCGCAAGCACCCGTCGAAATATCGATGGTAGAGTAATTGAGACACCTAATGGTCGAAATTCTGCCTGCGTTTATCGATATGACATTGCACGGGTCGTATGCCTGGGGAAGTCAATCAAGCTCATCGGACTCGGTCACCCGTCGAAGTATGCCAAACGGATCGAGTGGCCAACGGTCGTGTCTTGTGCAAAGGCAGCCCTCGCTTGATGCAACGGCAGAGTGGATTCGACGACGCTTCGATACCGCTCTGCGACCGGACTGGCTAGGCCAATTATCAAGTCATAACTGAAGCACTAACCCCCATCAACCCTTCTTCTTCGGAATATACAAATCCGTCAACGTGCCTTCGAACGCTTCCGCCGAGAACGCGACGGTTTCGGATAACGTGGGATGTGCATGAATCGTTGCGCCGATGTCGCCGGCGTCGCAACCCATCTCAATCGCTAATGCGATCTCGGCAATTAACTCGCCTGCGTTAGTGCCGACCACACCGCCGCCGATGACTCGATGTGTTTGTGGATCGAACAACAACTTGGTCATGCCTTCATCGCGACCCAGCGCCAGTGAACGACCGCTGGCCATCCAGGGGAAACTGGCTTTCTCAAAGGGAATATCTTTGGCCTTGGCTTCGGTTTCGGTGAGACCTACCCAGGCGATTTCGGGATCGGTGTAAGCCACTGCGGGGATCACGCGTGCGTCGAAGAAATGTTTTTCACCGAATGCCACTTCAGCCGCGAGCTTGCCTTCATGCGTAGCTTTGTGGGCCAGCATCGGCTGCCCCACTACATCGCCGATGGCAAAGATGTGTGGCACGTTGGTTCGCATTTGTTTGTCGACGGGAATGAAGCCACGCTCGTTCACGGCGACGCCTGCAGCTTCGGCGTTGAGTTTCTTGCCGTTGGGTGCGCGGCCGACTGACAGCAAGATCCTGTCGTAGATTTGTGGTTCGATCGCTTGCGCGCCTTCGAACGTGACGCGAATACCTTCCGGCAATGCTTCAACGCTCACGACCTTGGTTTTCACCATGATCTTTTCATAGCGTTTAGTAATGCGTTTTTCCAATGGCTTGACCAGGTCGCGATCGCAACCAGTCACAAGTCCATCCATCAATTCAACAACGCTCACTTTCACGCCCAGTGCTTCATACACCGTGGCCATTTCCAGACCGATGATGCCGCCGCCGACTACCAGCATGCGTTTGGGCAAATGGAGTTCCAGCGCGCCGGTGGAATCGATGATGCGTGGATCGTCCGGATACCCGGGCAACTTCACCGGCTCCGAGCCGGCGGCGATGATGCAGTGCTTGAATGACACCGTGCGCTTCGCATCGTTGTTGATGACTTCAAGTTCATGTGATGAAGTGAACTGACCGACACCGGTGATCACTTCCACTTTGCGTTGTTTGGCCAGCGCTGCTAAACCGCCGGTTAACTTGCCGATCACTTTGTTCTTGAAGCCGCGCAGCTTGTCGATGTCGATCTGCGGCTTGCCGAATACGATGCCATGCTCGGCCATCTCGTGTGCTTCTTCGATGACCTTGGCTGCGTGCAGTAACGCTTTGGAAGGAATGCAACCCACGTTCAAGCACACGCCACCCAGCACGGGCGAGCGTTCGATCAACGCGACTTTCATACCGAGATCGGCAGCGCGAAATGCAGCGGTGTAACCGCCGGGACCGGCGCCGAGCACCACCACATCGAAATCATAGTTGCCGATGTTTTTGTTACCGGTGTCTTTTGCGTTGGATGCAGTTGCAACTGACGCTGATGTTTTCGTTGCAGCTGTTGCTGCTGACTTGGTTTGTTCAACGGCTTGCGCTGCAGGTGTTGGTGCCTGTGTGGGCGCTGCAGCCGCTTTGGCGTCGCCACCATCCAGTTCCAATATCAATGAGCCTTTGGAAACTCGATCACCCTTCTTCACTGCCAACGACTTCACGGTACCCACAACAGTGCTGGGCACATCCATGGTGGCCTTTTCGGTCTCGATGGTAATCAGCGGTGTATCGACTTCGATTTTGTCGCCGGCTTTCACCAGCACGTCGATCACTTCGACGTTTTTGAAGTCACCGAGATCAGGAACCAGAATTTGCTGAGTCATGTATGCGGCTCTAACTTGTCCGTAAACAAAGAGGGCGGCTCATGAGCCGCCCCTACGGTGATGAAGATCAGGGCACTGCGGCGACGAGCGCTTTCACATCCGCCAGTTGCTTGGCGAGGAAAGTGGTGAAGCGCGCCGCCATTGCACCATCGATGACGCGATGATCGTAAGCCACCGAGAACGGCAGAATCAGTCGCGCATCGAACGTATTGCTCTTCGCGTTGTACACCGGCTTCATCGACGACTTGGAAACGCCCATGATGGCGACTTCAGGCGCGTTGATGATCGGTGTGAATGACGTCCCGCCAATGCCACCCAAACTGGAAATGGTAAAGCAGCCACCGCTCATATCTGCTACAGCCAACTTGCCGATGCGGGCCTTGGCCGATAACACCGCGAGATCTTGCGCCAGCTCGTAGATGTCTTTCTGATCGGCGTTCTGAATTACCGGCACCATCAAACCATTCGGTGTATCGGCCGCAAAACCGATATGCATGTATTGCTTCAATACAAGATTGTTGCCACTCGCATCCAGTGACGAATTGAAAGTGGGGAATTCGCGCAGCGAACGCACCACCGCACGAATGATGAATGCCAACGGCGTCAACTTGATATTGCGCGCGGTCGCTTCATCTTTGAGATTGTTGCGTGCTGCTTCCATGTCAGTGATATCGGCTTCGTCCATCTGCCACACATGCGGCACATTGACCCAGCTTGCGTGCAGACGCGGGCCGGAGATTCTTTGAATGCGACCGAGGGGTTTGACTTCAACGGCGCCGTACTTGGCGAAATCCACTTCAGGAATTTTTGGCAACGAGGTCGCGCCTGAGGATGCATCCGCTTTCGACAACGCCTGCTTGACCCAATTCTTGACGTCTTCAGGCGTGATGCGTCCTTTCACACCCGTGCCTTTGACGCGTATCAAATCCATGCCAAGTTCGCGTGCGAAGCGACGCGCGGAAGGACTGGCATGTGCCTTGGAAAAATCATTCTCGTTGATCGTGGCAAAGTTCGGGCTTGTTGTCGTTGGCGCCTGCGCAGGCGCAGATGGCGCTGGTGAGGCGGGTGCAGCGGCCTTCACTGGTTCTGCTTGCGGTGCTACTGATGCAGTTGCTACCGCGGGCTTTGCGGCGTCGGTTGTCTTAGCGCCCGTGACTTCAAGCTTGAGTATCAGCGATCCCTTGGCAACATGATCGCCTTTCTTGATCGCCACTGATTTCACTACACCCGCCACTGGACTTGGCACATCTACGGTGGCCTTCTCGGATTCCAGTGTGGCTATCGGCGTCTCCGCTTCAACGCGATCACCAGCTTTGACTAACACGTCTACCACTTCAACCGATTTGAAGTCGCCAATATCAGGAACGGTGATGTCCTGTTCGCTGACCGTAGTTGCCGCAGACGCAGCTGGTTCAGAAGTTGCCGCGGACTGCACTGGTGCAGCGGCCACTTGCGTTGGCGCTGGTGAAGACGCTGTTGCAGCCTCACCTTCAAGACTCAGAATCACTTTGCCCTTGCTGACGCGATCACCTTTTTTCAACGCTACCGTTTGCACCACGCCGGCGACGGTGCTCGGCACGTCCATGGTGGCCTTCTCGGTCTCGATGGTGATCAACGGTGTGTCGACTTCGATGCGGTCACCGACCTTGACGAGTACATCAATGACTTCAACATCCTTGAAGTCGCCAATATCAGGAACACTTATGTCTTGGGCCATGACTATTCAACTATGACTTTTAGCGAGGTATTTCGGAACGGCCGATATAAAACCGAAACGCCGCAGCGAATGCTCACTGCGGCATATGGTTGTTAATTACAAAGATTGCGGACTGGGTTTGTCGGCGTCGATATGTTTGGCGATGTAGGTTTGCGCAACTTGTTTGTCGAGCTTGCCGTCATCCGCCAGGGCTTTGAGTGCGGCTGCAACAACGTAGTGACGATCCACTTCAAAGTGACGACGCAATGCCGCACGTCCATCGGAGCGACCATAACCATCGGTGCCCAGCACCACGTAACGTCCCGGCACCCATTGGCGAATCTGATCGGCAACCACTTTCATGTAGTCAGTGGAGGCAATGAACGGCCCACTGGCCTTGGCCAAGGTTTGTGCCACATAGGTTTCGCGTGGCTTGTCGCTGGGATGCAGCAGGTTCCAGCGTTCGACATCCAACGCTTCGCGACGCAACTCGGAGAAGCTGGTCACGCTGTACACATCAGCACCGATGTTGAATTCGCCATCGAGAATAGCCGCAGCGGCTTCCACTTCGCGCAAGATGGTGCCGGAGCCCATCAAGGTAACTTTGTGTGCTGAGCTTTTGCCTTCGCTGAAGCGATACATGCCCTTGAGAATGCCTTGCTGCGCACCTTCGGACAGGACCGGGTGCGAGTAGTTTTCATTCATGCAAGTGATGTAATAGAAAATGTTCTCGCGTTCCTGATACATGCGACGCATGCCGTCTTGAATGATCACGGCAAGTTCGTATGCATAGGTCGGATCGTAAGCAACACAGTTGGGAATGGTCGATGCAGCCAGCAAGCTGTGACCATCCTGATGTTGCAAGCCTTCGCCCGCGAGTGTGGTGCGGCCGGCAGTACCGCCGAGCAGGAAGCCACGCGCCTGCATATCACCGGCGGCCCAGAGATAATCGCCAACCCGCTGAAAGCCGAACATCGAGTAATAGATGTAGAACGGCACCATGTTCACGCCATGATTGGCGTAGGCCGTACCTGCTGCGATCCAAGACGACACTGCGCCGCCTTCGTTGATGCCTTCTTCGAGAATCTGACCTTTGAGATCTTCCTTGTAGTACATCAATTGATCCGCGTCTTGCGGTGTGTACAACTGACCCTTGGAAGAATAGATGCCAACCTGGCGGAACAAACCTTCCATACCGAAGGTGCGCGCTTCGTCTGGAACGATGGGAACGATGTATTTGCCGATCTCCTTGTCTTTAAGCAGCACTTGCAGGATGCGCACGAACGCCATGGTGGTGGAGTTATCACGGTCACCCGTGCTTTGCAGCAGCGCATCGAATGCCGACAATGGCGGTACCTTTAATGGCGGCGCAATATCGCGTCGACTTGGCAGGTAACCACCGAGTTTCTTGCGACGTTCATGCATGTAACGCAGCTCGGGACTATTCTCAGGCAGACGCTGGAATGGCGAGCTGATGATTTCTTCATCGGTGACTTCGATACCGATGCGATCACGCACTTCTTTCAATGCCTGATCATCGAGCTTCTTTTGTTGATGGGTGATGTTCTGACTTTCGCCATAACGACCCATCATGAAGCCCTTCACCGTCTTGGCGAGGATAACCGTGGGTTTACCGTTGTTCGCCATCGCAGCCGCATACGCGTTGTACACCTTCTGCGGATCATGACCGCCGCGATTCAAGTGCCAAATATCTTCATCCGACATATTGGCTACCATCGCTTTCAGTTCAGGATACTTGCCGAAGAAATGCTCGCGCGTATACGCGCCGCCCTTGGCTTTGAAGTTCTGATATTCGCCATCGACGCACTCTTCCATCACACGGCGCAACAGGCCTTTGGAATCGCGAGCCAGCAATGGGTCCCAACGCGAACCCCAGATAACTTTGACTACATTCCAACCGGCGCCTAAAAACGCTGCTTCCAGTTCTTGAATGATCTTGCCATTGCCGCGCACGGGACCATCAAGACGTTGCAAATTGCAGTTGATCACGAACACCAGGTTGTCCAGACCTTCACGCACCGGCAACGTCAATGCGCCCATCGATTCGGGTTCGTCCATTTCACCGTCACCGAGGAAGGCCCACACCTTGCGATCAGTTGTTGGCACGATGCCGCGGTTTTCCATGTAACGCTGGAAGCGAGCTTGATAGATGGCCATCATCGGACCTAAGCCCATCGACACGGTGGGAAACTGCCAGAAATCCGGCATCAACTTCGGATGCGGATATGAACTCAAGCCTTGCTTGCTTTGCACTTCCTTGCGGAAGTACTTGAGGTTCTCTTCAGTGAGACGACCTTCGAGATAAGCGCGCGAATAAATGCCGGGCGCCGCGTGGCCCTGCACAAAAATCAAATCGCCGGGATGTTCTTCCGATGCGGCGCGCCAGAAGTGATTGAAGCCCACTTCATACAACGTCGCAGCCGATGCATAGGTAGCAATGTGACCGCCATATTCCGAACTTTCGCGATTGGCTTTGACGACTGTCGCGAGTGCATTCCAGCGGATGTACGCCTCGATGCGTCGCTCCAGCGCGCGGTCGCCGGGATATTCCTTTTCCTGGCCCACAGCGATGCTGTTGATATAGGCGGTGTTCGGTTTGAACGGCAGGTACGCGCCAGAACGGCGGGTCTGGTCCACCAACTGCTCAAGCAGGTAGTGCGCCCGCTCGGCGCCGTGAACTTTGATGACCGCATCGATCGACTCCAACCACTCCTGGGTCTCTTGTGGGTCGATGTCTTGGAACTTTGGGTTATCCGTCATCAGACTTTACTCAACCACGGTTTAAGGCAGGGCTTTACATAGGCGGGTATCATCATGATTTGTCCGGAAGGGGTCAAGAAACGATGGCCACCCTGTTACCTACCCAAAACACCCCAAAAATCACTTACCTGCACGCCTCCTGGTCAGCTCAAACCATGACCGAGAACGACCTTATGATGGTCGTCGCCAACAGCAAAACAGGGAAAAACCTGCTAAGGCAGTGTCAGCGTAGCCCGGAATTACTCCAGCTATATGGGGACCTGAGTCGCGGTTCGCCGCCTACATTTTTGCAGTTGACCGCCACCGAAACGGCGGCAGGCATTTTGTTAATTTTTGTCAAGAACCCCCTCAGCGCCTTCGAACAACTGCAGGCGGTGGCAAAACTCTGGAAGGCCGCAGCCGGCTTGCAGGCAAAACGCATCGCGATTTGCACCGTCGGCTTCACCGCACCTGAAGCGCAGCCGCTGCTTAACAACCTGCTCGCCGCCATTCTGGCCGGCAACGCGGTTTTGCCTTCGTACAAGCGCAAACAACTGTCTCCGTCGCTCACACACATCGCCGTTCTCGAAGCCAAACCATCAGACTTTGCGACGACGCTGGCCACACACGCTGGTAATCATCTGGCGCGCTGGCTCACCACCCTGCCGCCCAACGAACTCACGTGCGGCAGCTATCGCCGCGCACTGCAACAACTGGCCAAACGCGAAGGCTGGAGTGCGGAATTTCTCAATCTCGCTGCGTTGAAGAAACATCAGGCCGGCGCGTTTCTCGCGGTGGCGCGTGCGAACGCCAACAGCGACGCGGGCATCATGCACCTGAGTTATCGCGCTCCGCGCGGTCGCGGTAAATCGCGACGCAAGCTTTGCCTGGTTGGCAAAGGCATCTGCTTCGACACCGGCGGCATCAATCTGAAAACGCATAAAGGCATGTACGACATGCACACCGACATGCAAGGGTCGGCCGTGGCTGTTGGCACGTTGCTGGCGCTATCGCAATTGCAAGTGCCATTTGATATCGATTGCTGGCTGGCGCTCACTGAAAACGAGATCGGCCCGAATGCGTATCGCCCGCAGGAGATCGTTACCGCTGCCAACGGCACCACCATTCAAGTGGTGCACAGTGATGCCGAAGGACGCATGGTGCTCGCCGATACGCTGGCGCTTGCCACGCGACAACCAGCCGATCTATTGATCGATTTCGCAACCCTGACCGGCGCCTGTGTTGCCGCGTTGACCGAACGCATGAGTGGCGCCTTCAGCAATCGCACTGATTTACGCGAACCCATCGAGCAAGCCGGTCGCCTTAGCGGCGAGCGCGTGTGGGGATTTCCGATGGATACAGACTTCGACAGCGATCTCGACAGTCCGCTCGCCGACATCATGCAATGCACGATGGATGGCAAAGGCGATCACATTCTCGCTGCACGTTTTTTAAGCCGCTTTGTGCCCGATACGGTGCCCTGGGTGCATATCGATTTAGCGTCGGCCAGCAAAGCCGGCGGGCTCGCACATATTCCAACGGAAATCACCGGCTTTGGCGTACGCTGGGCCGTGGAATTCGTCACTCACCATGCTTTTAGTTGATTTCAGTCCGACTGCCGTTCTAATGAGCAACACACAAACTTTAACTTTACGTCGACCCGACGATTTTCATGTCCATCTTCGCGATGGTGAGCATCTCGCTGCAGCGGTGCCCTTTACGGCGCGCCAGTTTGCGCGAGCGATGGTGATGCCCAACTTGAAGCCACCGATTACCACTGTTGCATTGGCTTGCGGCTATCGCGAACGCATTCTTAACGTCGTACCGACGTCGATCGAGTTTCAACCGTTGATGAGTTTGTATCTCACCAACTCAACCACTGCCGATGAAATTCGCAAAACCAAACAACATGACTTCATCGTTGGTTGCAAGTTGTATCCGGCCGGCGCAACCACACACTCGGATGCCGGTGTCACAGCGATCGAAAATATTTATCCCGCACTCGAAGCCATGCAAGAAAATGGACTGGTGTTTCAAGTGCACGGTGAAGTAACGCACGGCCATGTCGACATCTTCGATCGCGAAACTGCATTTATCGATGAAGTGCTTGTACCGATTGCGCAGCGTTTCCCGGCATTAAAGATTGTCTTTGAACACATCACCACGCGTCGCGCCGCAGAGTTTGTTAAGCAGGCACGCGACGGTGTTGCCGCCACCATCACGCCACAACACTTGCTGCACAATCGCAACGCTATCTTTCAGGGTGGTATTCGCCCGCATTACTACTGCTTGCCGATTCTCAAGCGTGAAGAAGATCGTCAAGCTCTAGTTGCTGCAGCCACCAGCGACGATGCGCGGTTTTTCCTCGGCACCGATAGCGCACCGCATGCACAACACACCAAAGAAAACGCCTGTGGTTGTGCCGGCATGTTCTCAGCGCATGCCGCTTTGGAGCTATATGCAGAAGCCTTCGAGCTCGCTGGTAAATTGGATCGTCTCGAAGCCTTTGCTTCAGAACGCGGTGCTGATTTTTACGGCTTACCGCGCAACAACACTCGCATCACGCTGGAACGCAGCAGTTGGTCGCCGCCAGCCAGTTATGCGTTCGGCAAAGATCAATTAGTACCCATGCACGCCGGCGAAACTTTGCAGTGGCGACTGCGCGATGAGCATGCAGCATGAGTAATGAGAAAAAGATCAAATCACCCATTGCCCAGCGCTTTCGTGGCTTTTTGCCGGTAGTCATCGATGTCGAAACCGGCGGCTTCAATCCTAATACCGACGCCTTGCTGGAAATTGCTGGCGTATTGGTTGAGATGCAGGAAGACGGCACGCTGAAACGCGGTGAGACCTGGCGTTATCACGTGCAACCTTTCCCGGGCGCCAATCTTGAAGCTGCATCGTTGGCAGTGAATGGCATTGATCCGTTTCATCCATTGCGTCCGGCATTGCCCGAACAGGAAGCCATGACACGATTGCTTGGCGATATTCGTCGCGCCGTCAAAGAAACTGGTTGCAATCGCGCGGTGCTGGTCGGACACAACGCCTACTTCGATCTCAATTTTTTGAACGCAGCAGTGAATCGTTGCGATATCAAACGCAATCCCTTTCATCCGTTCTCGTGTTTCGACACCGCCACGCTGGGTGGCATTGCGTTTGGTCAAACAGTGTTGGCGAAGATGGCGTTGGCGGCGGGAATGGAATGGGATTCCAACGAAGCCCATTCAGCTGCTTATGATGCTGAACGCACCGCCGATTTGTTTTGCATGATTTGCAATCGCTTCAGAGATGTATACGAAGCGTCGTTGCCAGTTGAATAAAACAACATAGGGGTCGGACATGTCCGACCCTGCTTTTTTGATTGGGACAGGCATGCCTGTCCTACAATTTAATTCTTCTTCGCTTCGCTCACCACTTTTTGCAATTCGCCGCTGTTGTACATCTCAACGATGATGTCGCAGCCACCGATCAACTCGCCGTTGACATACAACTGCGGATAGGTTGGCCAATTCGAATATTGCTTGAGTGCTTCACGCACTTCCGGCTCTTCAAAAATATTTACCGTGTCGAAATCGGCGTTGACTGCTTTCAACGCGCGCACTGCAGTGGCTGAAAACCCGCACTGCGGAAAGTCGGGTGTGCCCTTCATGTACAGCAATACGGGACTGCTCGAGAGCTGGGTCTTGATGCGATCGATAACGTCCACTGAAGGTACCTCTGCAAGGTCGACAAATGACAAGTCGTTGAATTATGGGGTCGGCCAGCCTATTCTTCAATGGCTGAAATACGGCAAATTTGGCGATTTTTAATTGAGCGATTACCGGGAATTATGCATGAGCGACGCCGTTCGTTACGCATCGATTTTGTACCTAGCCCAGCCACACGCGGCTTGGCAGCTTGAAAGAATCACAGTGCGTCGTAGTCACCTGCATGCATTCAACAATTCGATTCGCTGAGATACTCACCAAGATTACCACTGAGATAACCGCCGACTGATGAAGCGTTCACCGAGGCGAAGGGCACTAAGTTAAGCGCATAAAACTGCAATTCCGTCATTCCCGCATAAGCGGGAATCCAGTCAAAGTCGTGTCGCGAAGCGACTCATAAACAACTGGATCCCCGCTTACGCGGGGATGACGAGGCTTAACTTAGTGCCATTCTTCACCGCGGCGAGTTTGTTCCGCAAAGACCAACAGGCAGCATGTCCAATTTCAATCTCACTACCGAAATTCAGCGCTCGGTTGATCGCGCGCTGGCAGAAGACGTCGGTTCAGGCGATCTCACTGCTGCACTGGTGCCGGCTACCACGCGTGCAACGGCAACGGTCATCACGCGCGAAAACGCCATCGTATGTGGTCGCGCCTGGTTCGATGAAGTGTTCAGACGTCTCGATCCGAGCATTCACATCGAGTGGCACTACATAGATGGCGAACGCGCCCTGGCCAATGCATTGCTGTGTCGCCTACAAGGACCCGCGCGCGCCTTGTTGACTGGTGAACGCACTGCGCTGAATTTTTTGCAGACGCTTTCGGGCACTGCCACGACCACACGCCGCTATGTCGATGCCATTGCCGGGACTGGTTGCAAAGTGCTGGATACACGCAAGACCATTCCGGGTTTGCGCCGCGCGCAAAAGTACGCCGTCATTACCGGCGGTGGCACCAATCATCGCGTGGGCTTATTCGATGCCATTCTGGTGAAAGAGAATCACATCATCGCCGCCGGTTCGATTGCGGCCGCCGTTGCACATGCACGCGATACCGCCGGTGAATGCATGGTGGAAGTCGAGGTAGAGAATCTCGACGAGCTGGAGCAGGCGCTGCAAACCAATATCGATCGCGTGTTGCTTGATAACTTCACCAACGATCAACTGGTCGACGCAGTTAAGTTGAAAATTGCACGCAAGGGTTATCACGTACAGCTCGAAGCCTCTGGCAACGTTACGCTCGATACGATTCGGGACATTGCTCGCACTGGTGTGGACTTCATCAGCATCGGCGGCTTGACCAAGCACTTGCAAGCAATCGATTTATCGATGCGATTTGAATTCAGCGAACCAGCTTGAGGTTGTAGCCGACGTAAATATTGTCTGTCAGAAAATCGGACACTTCGACAGGCTCAGTGACCGGAACCGCACTTCCGATCACTGAGCCTGTCGAAGTGTCTTCAAAGATGTGGGCTAATCAAGATCCTGAGAGTTGCCCGTTCATACAACCATTGCCGATCTGTACGAATCAGGAGTCAGTAACGATGCGCCTCGGTCTACAGCTATCAAATCTCACTTATCCCGGTGGCCCTGCGCAGCTTGGCACCGACCTCGGTAACGCCGCACGTTGGGCAGAAGATGCCGGCATGGACAGTGTGTGGTTGATGGATCATTTCTTTCAGATACCGCCCATCGGTCGGGCCGAGAAGGACATGCTCGAAGGTTATAGCGGGCTATGTTTTCTCGCTGCGCAAACCAAGCGCGTGAAGCTGGGCACGATGGTCACCGGCGTCACCTATCGTCATCCCGGCATCCTGGTGAAAACGGCCACCACATTGGATGTGTTATCGCAAGGTCGCGCCTGGTTCGGCATCGGCGCGGCATGGTTCGAGCGTGAACATCAAGCATTGGGCGTGCCCTTCCCACCGTTGAAAGAACGCTTCGAACGGCTTGAAGAAACCATTCAAATCGCCTTGCAGATGTGGTCGCCGAATAATGGCGAGTTTGTCGGCAAGCATTACCACCTAAAAGAAACTCTGTGCGTGCCGGCGCCGTTGAGCCAACCGCGTTTACCTATCTTAATCGGCGGTAGCGGCGAAAAGAAAACACTGCACCTAGTAGCGAAGTATGCAGATGCGTGCAACCTGTTCGGCTCGCCCGATGTGGTCGCGCATAAGTTAACCGTATTGCGCAAGCACTGCGTCAATCTGGGCCGCGATTACAGCACCATCGAGAAGACGGTATTGACCATCTATAACCGGGACACCTCAATCTTCCTCAAGCAGCTTGACGAGTACGCACAAGCAGGCATCGATGCGGTGTTGTTCAGTCTGCCGGATGCATCCGATGGCAGGGTCTACGACATCATTGGCAAACAACTGGTGCCGCATGCAGCGCAGTTACGTACCGCAGGAAGATAAACAAGACAGTTGAATGATCGCAGCGCGATCTCGTGCAGATAAAAATGGGACATAGAAAGGAAAATAAAAAAGGCGGCACAGCGGGCCGCCTTTTATCGAATGTCTCCAACCACTTAAATCGCTGCAGTCGCCAATAACTTAAGCCTTCTGCAACTTCGCAGCGGCGGCTTCGTAATTGGCCAGGTTGTTGAGGAAGTTATCGGTAAAGTCAGGACGACGATTGCGGAAGTCCACGTAGTACGCGTGTTCCCACACATCGAGTACCAACAGCACTTTGCCTTCGCCCGTTGCCAATGGCGTACCGGCGTTCGGCGTCTTGGTAATTTTCAGCTTGCCGTCACTGCCCAATACCAGCCACGCCCAGCCCGAACCGAATTGACCCAGTGCTGCCGCTTTGAATTGTTCCTTGAACTTGTCGACACCGCCGAAATCTTCGGCCAACTTCTTTTCCAGCACGCCGGGGATGCCACCGCCATTCGGTGACAACGATTCCCAGAACACATTGTGATTCCATACCTGACCGGCATTGTTGAACACACCCACCAGGTCGTCCTTGCCATACGATAGCTTTACCAGCTCTTCGAGCGACTTGCCTTTCAGCGCATCGTTCTTTTCAACCAGACCATTGAGATTCACCACATAGGTGTTGTGGTGCTTGCCGTGATGCAGCTCCAGGGTTTCCTGGCACATGCCTTTGGCTGCCAATGCATTTGCCGCGAAGGGCAAGGGCGGTAAGGTAAAGCTCATTGTGAATACTCCGATTGTGGTGCAAACCTTGCGATTAACTCAGGGCGAAGGAGCAAGCAGAAGCTTCCTTGAACATGCGCCGACTGAAGCGGCGCACACCGTAGCAGCCGCTGACTATGCAGGCAATAGGTCAATTCTTACCGGACTATAACGAGCAGGAATCAGCCATCGCCAGCGTGCCTGCAATGAATGTTACGGCCCGGTTACTGCGTATCCTTTGTTCCGAAATTGTGCGAGCACGCCGTCGTCGGCGAGCAATTCACGGATGCCACACAACGCCAGCGAGGTTCGATATTGCTGCAATGAAGCCTCGGCAGCCGCGAGCCATTCGTGTTTGGCGCGCTCGGTCAATTCTTTAACGCGCGGCACACTGGTGATGACGTCCCAGCAAGCCACCCGATTGTTCGAGTCGACCATGCTGCGCAAGGCATCGACGTCGCCCCGAGCCCAAGCATTGGCGCGTTCGCGTAATACATTCAGATCCGATTCGAGACGCGACACGGTGGCAGCCAGACAACGCACTTCGGCGTCGGTGGAGATCTTGCTCATCGAATCTAGTAACTCGCCGGGCGCGGCGACTTTCAAATCGACTGTGTAAGGCTTAATGCCATGTTGCTTGGCCTGCTTCTCCACTGCCTTGCCGACCGCACGACGCGCGTCCAGACCAATGCTTTTGATACCGGCTTGATACAACTTGGCCGCTGCCAGAATGGGACGCAACCGCTCCATATCGTCATCGTCCCTGGCATAGCGCTGCTTGAGCACGGTGAAACGTGCATACAAATCGGGCGGCAATAGTTGTTGCAGCGTCTGTTTATCAGGATTTTTTTGCACACGACGCCACTGCAAAAATAAACCCAGCTTGGCAAACAGATTGACGTCGGGCGATACATTCATGCCATCGAGCAATACCGCCTTTGATTCGGCCAGCACCGAGTCGACTTGCTCGGATCGCCATTCAAGTTGCTTCGGCAACGGATCGAGTACACCCAGCAACCACAACACATGCTCGTCCTTGCTCACGCGCCACATGCGCGGTCCTTCGCGCACACCGGTGACAACAACTTCATCGAGTGCGTAATGGGCTTCGTGATCATCAACTGGCGTGCTGGATTGCGCTTGGCCGAAAGCTGCAGGGGCTAGTGCACACATGAGTAAGGCCAGACACCGCAGCACACGTCGGGCTTCTTGCATACAACGATGTTCCTTTAGATTAAGGCTGCCAGTTTATTACCTCTCCCCTTGCGCTCAGATATCCCCACGAATTTTTGCAGCCAAATTACCGATAGATTCTGTCTTTTTTCCGTTCGTGCTGAGCCTGTCGAAGCATTCTTAAGAATCAAGAACCCTTCGACAGGCTCAGGGCGAACGGAGCAAAGGCTTTGCAGGTTATAGGTGACGATTCAAGGCTGCGGCGGGCCTTTAATGGTGAAGCGCTCATCGCCTTGTGAGCGGAACACCCGCTGCGGCATTGACACACCATAGCCTTGCGCATAGTCGACACCCAAGCCGCGCAGCACTTCGATGATGTCCTGATTTTCGGCAAACTCAGCGATGGTGCGTTTGCCGGTGAGATGACCGATCTCGTTGATCGAACGCACCATCTCGCGATCGATGGGATCGTGCAGCAATTCTTTCACAAAGCTGCCGTCGATCTTCAGAAAATCAACCGGAAAATGTTTGAGATAACCGAATGATGACAGGCCTGTGCCAAAGTCATCCAGTGCAAAACGACAACCCAGTTCTTTCAACGCCTGAATGAAGCGATTGGCTTGCGAGAAGCTGGCCACTGCCGCCGTCTCGGTGATTTCAAAACAGATCTTCGAACCATCAATGCCACTGCGATGAAACTGATCGATGACAAACGGCAGGAATTTGTCATCGCCCAGACTCTGGCCCGATAGATTGATGGAACACATCGCCAGCTTCTCGCGTTCATCGGCTTCCGACACTAGCCAGCGCAAGGCATTCTCGATTACCCAACGATCGATCTGCGGCGTGATGTTGTAACGTTCGGCCGCGGCGATGAATTGATCGGGAGAAATGATCTTGCCCTGCTCGTCGCGCATGCGCAGCAACAACTCGTAGTGCAAACCGGGTTCATTACGTTGCAGCGGCAGAATCATCTGCCGGAAAATTTCAAAGCGACCTTCTTCGAGTGCGTTGTTGATGCGCGCCGCCCATTGCATCTCGCGACGCCGACGCATCAGATCCAGATCGTTTTCCTGGAAGCTGTAAATGCGATTGCGACCCGCTTCTTTCGCCGCAGCGCATGCGGCATCGGCTGCCGACAGCACCGCCGCGACATCATTGTTATCGGCAGTGATGGGCACGACACCGATACTCGCGCCCATGCGGAAGGTGCGCTCTTCCCAACTGAAACGATAATTGCGCACCGCTTCACGCAAGGTCTCCGCCATGCGCATGGCTTCATCCATGGTGCAGGCTTCAAGCAGAATGCCGAACTCGTCGCCACCCAGGCGCGACACGGTATCGCGCCACCGCACTTTGGATTTGAGCAAGGCGCCCACCTGCCCCAGCAAGGCATCGCCGGCGTTGTGACCGCAGTTGTCATTGACGATCTTGAATTGATCGAGATCGAGATGACAGATTGCATACGACGCTTCACGCGCCCGCGCACTCTTCAACGCGTGCTCAAGCCGTTGTTCGAACTCGCGCCGATTCACAAGGCCGGTGAGAATGTCATGACTGGCGTGATACGACAGCTTGCGATTCAGTTCACGACTTTCACTGACGTCATGGAATACCAGCACACCACCCGACACGGAGCCTGCGCCATCGCGAATCGGCGAGGCGCAGCTTTCGATGTACAGCTCATTGCCATCGCGACGAATCAGCAAGGTGGGTCGCACCGATTTGATGGAATGCGCGCGACGAATCGCGACGGTCAGCGGATTTTCCAGCGGCTCGCAGGTCTCTTCATGAAAACCGCGAAACACTTCATCGATGAACAATCCCATCGCATCTTCAACGCGCCAGCCGGTCAAGGATTCAGCAACAGGATTCAAGTACTCCACTTGTCCGTGTGCGTCGGTGGTGATCACGCCATCACCGATCGATTGCAAGGTGATCTGCGCCGATTCTTTTTCGCGGAACAAGGCTTCTTCGTACAGCTTGTTCTCGGTGATATCGAGTTCCACGCCGACCAGACGCAACAACTTGCCGTTGCCATCGGTAAGTGCTTTGGCGCGCGCCGTCACCCAGCGCCATTCGCCACTGCGATGCAGAACGCGGTGCGTGCTTTCGAACAGCGGCGCATGACCGGCGAGATGTTCGCGCAGTTGTTTCTCCACTGGCTCATTGTCATCGGGGTGCACAAACTGCCGCCAGTCCTTGACGTCGATCAACTCATCTTCGGCATAACCGAGCATGGCTTTCCAGCGCGGTGATAGATACAAAGTGCCGCGTTCGAAATCCAGATCCCACAGGCCATCGTGACCGCTTTGCATTGCCAGATCGCTACGCGATTGCAGATAAGCAAATTCGCTGCGCATGCGCGCGCGTTCCAGACCGGCTGCATAGCTGGCCGACAACAACTTCAACATGAGATGCACATCGGCATCCCAACCGGTGCGTGGATGCGTGGCGCAAATGCCCATGAAACCGGCAGCGCGACCTTGGACCAGAATGCCGGCCACTAACACCGAACTGATCTGCAGCGTGGCGATACGCGAGACAAACTCGGCAAGGCCTGCACCGAGACTATGCGTCAACGCCGTGCTGCGGACTTCAAGCAAACGCTGGGCATCGAGTCGCTCACACAGCGCAACGACCGATGGAATCGTTTCGCCGGTGAGTACTTCAGGATTGCATGCCGCATACACACTGCTGGCGGAACGCACATTGGCAATGTGTTCGCGATGTTCATCGAACAAGGCAACGAACACCGCATCGGCTTGCAGCAACTCGCGCGTATGCGCTAAGGACGTGCGTATGCCGAGATCGTTGTCATGCAGATCGGCAACCTGCAATTCGACCGCCAGCTTGGTAAGCATGGGATCGATGCCGGCACCCTGCGAAGAGAGTGTGTGAGAAGACTTACTTACATGCGACAGCATGCGCGACAGATCAACATGACCGCCCGTCGCAGTGGAATCTTGCGGCGGAGCCAGTGAAGTCGATGTGTCGGTCAGTTTGTCTGTCATCTCTGCCGTCCGAGGTACGGCACGCAAACGTGTTCGATGACTGTTAGTTGGGCTTCCGTGTCACCAGCATCGAACCTGCGCCAACGTGTACCGAAAGGCTTGCTGTTGCGTTATTGGACTGGACAGGCAAGCCGCGTTGCATTGTTGCATAACAATCAGCACGCAAGCTACTGATTCGATACGGCAACACTGAAGGACGAGTCGAACAACTCCGGAGTTACCAACGCGCCGGCGGCGCGTAGGTGAGCGCCGCTTCAAGATGCCCACGCTGCACGCATGCAGCATCGGCAACACCACTGACGAGGTAGTAGGTCTCGTCGTTGCCATCGCGTATTTCCTGCGCTTTGGCGCGGGAAAAACAGCGGTCGCGCACTGCCGGCTCGACGATCACCATACGTCCCGGCGCGGCGGCCATCCATGCCGCGGCATCGTCCGCTTCCTGCTCCCACTGCCGCCAGCGTGAGTGGCCGAAGTTGGTAATGGTGCGATGGGCCACCAATAAATTTTCTTCGCTATACGCTGCCCAGCCCAACTCGGGAACCGCTGCGGTGGCTGCTTCAACGCGACGCACGAAGGATTTGCTGGAGCGAATGTCGTTCATTTGTGGACTGACCCACAGGCCCACCACGCACAGCACCGTGGTTAATATGCCCAACCAGGCAAAACCGGCGTGCCGCACCCGAGTGATCAGGCTGAGCAACGCGCCCACCACACCGATGAATAACAATGGCCCAGGCGGATCGATGCCATACAAGTTATGGATCTCGGCGCGCTTGCCATTTGCCAGCAACAGATAGATGGCGGCTGCGATGCAAGCCACAGCCACTAGTACGGAAAGCGTGAAGAACACCCGACGTACACCGACGCGCTGCCACCACTGCAACAGGTAAGGTGCCAGCGCCAGACAAAAAGCAGGCAGAGCTGGAAGAATATAAACACCACGCTTGCCGGTGCTGAAGCTGAAGAACACCACTACCAACAATGTCCAGCACAACAACAAGGCAATGCGCAGATCGCGGCCTCGCCATGCATCGCGCCACCGCGGTATCGCCCACGGCACCAAGGCCGACGCCGGCAACCACAGCGGCGGAATCACTTCGGTAAAGAAGTACCAGAACGGCTTAACGTGAATCCATGACTTGGCGTAACGATGAATGGTTTGTTGAAACAGAATTTCATCGCGATACGCCGCCAACTGCGGACTGGTCAATGACACCAGCAGCATCGGTGCAAACCACACGCAGATCGCCGCCAGCATCGCCACGGGACCGAGCGCCCAACGCCACGCGCTTTGCTGCGGCTGCAATAATGCAGGTCGTGGCGACCATGTTTGATCCCGCAACAGAAAATAAGGAATCAACACCAGCAGCGGCAAAAATCCCACGCCCTTGGTGATCACGCCGAAGCCGGCAGCCGCGCATCCCAAGTAATACCAACGCCAATTCGGCCCAAGTAACAAATGCCGCAGCAGACCATACAAACCCAGCACGATCCAGAAACACGAAGTCGCATCGATCTGCGCCTGCCGTCCCTGCCAGACAAATTGCACCGTGCCCAGTAACAACAAGCCCGCAGCCAGACCGACTTCGCGATTCCACAAGCGTCGGCCCAGGTCATAGATCAATGCCACACTGGCCACTGCAGACAGCAATGACGGCAACAGAAACGACAAGCGCAACGAGCCGGTCAATGCATAGAAGCCGCCGATCAACCAGAAGAACACCGGCGGCTTATCGGCATAGGTATCACCGCCGATCATCGGAATCAGCCATTCATGATTGAGCACCATGTCGCGCGCCACCAGCGCGAACCGCGGTTCATCGGCGGGCCAGGGATCACGCAGGCCAATGCCGACACCCATCAGCAGCAGGCCAAGGCCGATCAACCAGCACAGATCGATGCGCACATCGCGTGCTGAGTCACTACCCGGCCGCCAACATTGCCGCGCCCATCGATCCAGCGCCGCTTGCGCCATGGTCATTGCTGGGGTCATTGCTGGGCAGCTTTGCGTTCAGTACGGCGATGTAAATACAAGTTGTACAACGCCACCGCGAACGGAAACAGATTGGAAAGCACGCCCACCGAGTCGTTCTTGCCGAACACAAAGTACGCAAGCAACAACACACTGCCGGTAATGCTCATGTACCAGAACAATGCCGGCATCGTAGGCCGGCCATGTTTGCGTGACGCGATCAATTGCACAAACCACCGGCCGGCAAACAGCGTCACGCCGATATAACCCACCAGTTTCCACGGCGTAACGACTACACCGAAGCAATTACAGATGATGTCGTTCACTTAAAAGACCTGTTCATTGTCGACGTGTAGATGTCGTTGATGAATGTTTGTTTGCTTATTTGATTGTCCCCACCCTGGCCCTCCCCCGCAAGCGGAGGAGGGAATGAGTCAGCTCCCTCCCCTGCGTTAGCGAGGGAGGGTTGGGGTGGGGGCGCTGATCACTGCACTAAAGCATGCTCATTCTTCAGCCACCGTGATGACAGGAATCCGCCGCCTGATCAGCCACATCACACCGAACAAATCGACGATGCCCACCCACAGACGATTATTCAAACCATACTTCGATGTACCACGCAGTCGCGGTCGATGCGCGACCGGCACCGAGATCACACGCTTACCGGCGCGTTGTACCAGCGCGGGCAGGAAGCGATGCATGTGATTGAAGTGCGGCAATTCCAGAAACAACTCGCGCTCGAACAACTTGATGCCGCAGCCGGTATCCGGTGTGCCATCGCTCAACATGCTGCCGCGTACACCGTTGGCGACACGTGATGACAAGCGACGCAGCCAAGTGTCTTTGCGAGCGGCGCTGCGATTGCCCATGATCAGTTTCAATTGACCATCGGCATTCTGCGTTTGATAAGCCGCCAGTAAATTAGGAATGTCGGCCGGATCATTCTGGCCATCGCCATCCAGTGTGGCGATCAATGGCGCACGCGCCGCGCGCACGCCGGTACGTACGCCGGTGCTTTGACCGCTGCGTTTGGAATGTTGCAACAAGCGAATTTGCGGTACCGATTCGCCACGTACTTTGAGCACTTCACTGGCAGTGGCGTCGGTGCTGCCATCGTTCACGAAGATCACTTCGAACTCGATCTTGCCATTCAAGGCGGCATGAATCTCGCGCGCCAGGGGCGCCACATTCTCCGCCTCATTGCATACCGGAATCACCACCGATAACTGCACGGATGCCGGGGAAGAAGAGGACGTGGTGTTCACCGAAAGGAGTTCCTGCAGGCCAAAACTGGGCGCGCAGTATAGCGGAGGTGCTGCATGATCGTGGCGCTCCGTCAATTCAAAACTGGTTGTTACGGACGGCCATCCAACGCCGCACGCGCCTCGCGATAAGTCTCCTGCATGCGTTCAGCCATGGTGGCTTGCAGCCGAGTCATTTCTTCCTGCGTCATTTTTCGCGGCGGCAACAGCGGCTCACCGATGGCAATCACCACTTTGGCGAACGGCATGGTCAGCACGAACTTGTCCCAGGTGCGCAGCACCTTGGCAGGCCTGGCGGCATAAGCCAGCGGCACTACCGGCACGCCGCATAACTGCGCCAAGGTCAACGCCCCGCCTTTGAATTCAAAGCGCGGGCCGCGTGGACCATCGGGTGTGATCAACGGCGACAGCTTTTCTGCTTTGAGTTGTTTGTACAACGCCCGCACTGCCTGCGAACCGGTGTACGTACTCGAACCGCGCACCACTTGCCCGCCGTATAAACGCGCCACCATCGTTGGCGCTTCGCCATCCAGCGATGGACTGATCAAGTAACCCATATTGATTCCCAATCGCTTCAAGCGCCAGGTCGCGGTATAGCGCGCGCACAACAACAAATGCTGGTGCCAACAAACGGGGACGACTGCGCCATGTTCTTTGAGCATGGCTTGAAGCCGCTCTTCACCCACGTAACGAATGCGCGCGGTGCGCCACAGCACTTCGAGCAACAACGACCCGAAACAGACAAACAGATAATTTCCCAGCGAACGCCAAAAATTCATCTTGCGACCGGAGCGGGTTTTCTTTGCCGGTGGCGGTGTCACATCGAGCGAATCGGTCATGATCTTGAGTACGCCTTACTCACTCAAGGTTCCACACTCAAACTATCGACCTTGCGCCAGCCGCGCGGCAACACACCGCCGCGTTGTGCACGTTCGCCTTTGTAGTCTTTCAACTCGGCGAATTTCAACGTCATCTTGCGTTCGCCGGACCACAGCAACAGGCTTTGTTCGGGCGCGACAACCGCAATGCTCACCATGAACTCATCGCGCTTTTCGAAACGCTTGGTGTCGATACCGAAAATCTTGTTGCCCTTGCCTTTCGCCAACTCGGGCAACTCGCTCACGGGGAACGCCAGCAACTTGCCGTCGTTATTCACTGCACACAGCAAGGCTTTGGGATCATCGGGCACGGCAACCGGCGACAACACATTCGCGCCTTCCGGCACATTCAAGATCGCCTTGCCGGCGCGATTGCGTGACAGCAATTCCTCAGTCTTGATGACGAAGCCATAACCCGCATCGGTAGCAAGCAACCAACGATCATTGGGCTCACCCATCATCACGCCCGCGAAGGTCGCGCCATCGGGCGGATCGATACGCCCTGACAGCGGCTCACCATGACCACGCGCGGCAGGCAAGGTATGGGCGAGCACGCTGTACGTGCGGCCAGTGCTGTCGAGGAAGATGGCTTGTTGCGTGCTGCGCCCTTTCACTGACGCCTTGTATTCATCGCCAGTTTTATAACCCAGCGCTTTGGGATCGACTTCATGACCCTTGGCGGCACGCACCCAACCACGCGTCGACAACACTACGGTGACCGGCTCACTGGCAACCAATTCGGTTTCATCGATGGCTTGCGCCGCGGCGCGCTCGACAATCTTGGTGCGACGTTGCTTCTCACCGAACTCGGCAATCACTGCTTCAAGTTCATCCTTGATCAATTTCTTAAGCCTGACTTCACTGCCCAATAGCTTCTGCAACTCATCGCGTTCACGGGTGAGTTCATCCTGCTCACCGCGAATCTTCATCTCTTCCAGCTTGGCCAAGTGACGCAACTTGGTTTCGAGAATGGCTTCGGCCTGAATTTCGCTTAACCCAAACCGCGCGATCAATGCAGCCTTGGGTTCATCTTCAGTGCGAATGATGCGAATCACTTCATCAAGATTCAGATAAGCGATCAACAAGCCATCGAGAATGTGCAGACGCGCCTGCACTTTTTCCAGACGCCAGTTAAGGCGGCGTTTAACAGTAGTCGTGCGATAACTGAGCCACTCGCTGAGCATGCTCTTCAAATCCATCACGCGCGGGCGACCATCAAGACCGATCACATTCAAATTGACGCGATAGCTGCGTTCAAGATCGGTGGTGGCAAACAAGTGCGCCATCAACGGCTCGACCTCAACGCGATTGGAACGCGGCGTAATCACGATGCGTGTCGGAAATTCATGGTCCGATTCATCGCGAATATCCGTGACCATCGGCAGCTTCTTGTTATTGATCTGCGCCGCGATCTGTTCCTGCACCTTCGCGCCCGATACCAGATAAGGCAACTGCGTGATGACGATGTCGCCATCTTCCACTTCGTACACTGCGCGTGCCTTGAATGTGCCGTTGCCTGATTCGTATATGGCTTTCAGATCGCTGGTGGGCGTGATGATCTCTGCGCCGGTGGGTAGATCGGGGCCTTTCACGTACTTGCACAACTCACGCACCGACATATCGGGGTTATCAAGCAATTGAATGCAGGCAGTGACCACTTCTTTCAAGTTATGCGGCGGAATGTCGGTGGCCATACCCACCGCAATGCCCGTAGTGCCGTTGAGTAACAGATTCGGTACGCGCGCCGGCAACAACGCCGGCTCGTCGATGGTGCCATCGAAGTTGGGCATCCAGTCAACGGTGCCCTGCCCGAGTTCAGACAACAGCAACGATGCGTACTTGGTGAGCTTCGACTCCGTATAACGCATCGCTGCGAACGACTTCGGATCATCGGGTGAACCGAAGTTACCTTGACCATCAACCAACGGATAACGATACGAAAACGGCTGCGCCATCAGCACCATCGCTTCGTAGCACGCGCTATCACCATGCGGATGGAACTTGCCGATCACATCGCCAATCGTGCGTGCAGATTTTTTTGGCTTCGCAGTGGAGGCAAGACCCAGTTCACTCATCGCATAGATGATGCGACGTTGCACCGGCTTCAGACCATCGCCGACATGCGGCAAGGCGCGATCCAGAATCACGTACATCGAATAATCGAGATAGGCCTTTTCAGTGAACGTGCGCAGCGGTTGACGTTCAATGCCTTCGAAATCCAGAGTGGGTTGCGTGGGGGACATGAGATGTTCTTGTGTTCCGATTGTAGGGGCGAGGCATGCCTCGTCCTGCATCAATTCGTTTAGCAGTACCGGGCGACGCATGCGTCGCCCCTACGGTTAGGCAACGCGCAATTCAAACCTGCGCCAGATTGCCCTTGTCTTCCAGCCATTCGCGACGATCACTGGCGCGTTTCTTCGCCAGCAGCATATCGAGCATCTGGTCGGTGTTGTCTGAAGCGTCAACGGTGAGCTGCACTAAACGGCGCGTTTCCGGCGCCATGGTGGTCTCGCGCAGTTGCAGCGGATTCATTTCACCGAGACCTTTGAAGCGCATCACGGTGGGTTTGGCGCGTGCGTTCTCCGCAGCAATGCGATCCAGGATGCCTTGTTTCTCGGCTTCATCCAGCGCGTAGTACACCTGTTTGCCCACATCGACGCGGAACAGCGGCGGCATCGCCACATGAATGTGACCAGCCAACACTAAGGGTCTGAAATGCCGCAGGAACAAGGCACATAACAAGGTCGCGATGTGTAAACCATCAGAGTCCGCGTCGGCAAGAATGCAGATCTTGTGATAACGCAGGCCGTCGATCTTGTCCGAGCCGGGATCGACACCCAATGCGACTGCGATGTCATGCACTTCCTGCGATTGCAACACCTGTGCAGATTCCACTTCCCAGGTGTTGAGAATCTTGCCGCGCAGCGGCATCACGGCTTGGAACTCGCGATCGCGTGCCTGCTTCGCTGAACCACCTGCGGAATCACCTTCGACGAGAAACAACTCACCACGCTCCGGATCTTGCGCAGTGCAATCGGACAACTTGCCGGGCAATTGCGGGCCTGCCACTGAACGTTTGCGTGCAACAATCTTCGAGGCTTTCAATCGCGCCTGCGCAGACTCGATGGCGAGCTGCGCAATCTTTTCACCCGAGTCCGGATGTTGATTGAGCCACAACGCAAGTTGATCTTTGACTACGCCACCGACAAACGCCGCGGCTTCACGCGATGACAAGCGTTCCTTGGTTTGTCCGGCGAACTGCGGCTCTTTCATCTTGGTGGAGAGCACAAAGCTCACGCCATCCCACACGTCTTCCGGCGCGAGCTTGATGCCTCTTGGTAAGAGATTGCGGAACTCGCAGAACTCCTTGATCGCATCCGTCAGCCCCAGGCGCAAGCCATTCACATGCGTGCCGCCTTGCGCAGTGGGAATCAGATTCACGTAACTTTCTTCGATACGTTCGCCATCATCGACGCGCCATACCACCGCCCATTCGGCGCCTTCCTGTTGACCGGCCACTTTGCCGGTGAACATGTCGGGGGGCAGATACTCGCCATTGCCCAGCGACTCTTGCAGATACTGCGCAACGCCGCCGGTGTACTGCCACTCGTCTTTTTCACCAGTGGCCTCGTTATTGAAGATGATGTGCAAGCCGGCGCACATCACCGCCTTGGCGCGCAACACATGCTTGAGTTTGGCAATGGCGAACGATGGCGCTTCGAAATACTTCGGGTCAGGCCAGAAGCGCACGCTGGTGCCGGTGTTGTTCTTGGCCACATCGCCGGTTTCGGTGAGCTTCTTTTTTAAATGGCCATTGGCGAAGGTGATGAGATATTCCTTGCCGCCACGGCGCACGCGGCATTCCAGCAAGGTCGACAGCGCATTCACCACCGACACGCCCACGCCATGCAGACCGCCGGCGAACTCATAGTTCTTGTCGGAGAACTTACCGCCGGCATGCAAGCGCGTGAGAATCAACTCAACGCCGCTGACCTTCTCGATGGGATGAATGTCCACCGGCATGCCGCGGCCGTTATCCACCACTTCCAGCGAGCCGTCTTTATAAGCCGTGACTTCAATGCGCTTGGCGTGACCGGCCAGCGCTTCGTCCACCGAGTTGTCGATGACTTCATGCGCCAGATGGTTGGGACGGCTGGTGTCGGTGTACATGCCCGGGCGACGGCGCACCGGGTCAAGACCACTTAAGACTTCGATATCGGCAGCGTTATAAGACTGGGCCATTAGAGGTAGAAAATCCGCAAGAAAAAAGCGCGCGGATTCTAGCACTGTAAAATCGCCGGCATGCTGTTGACTGTGGACCGCAACATGAGCCGTTTATTGTAGCGGCGAGGCACTTGCGCTGAGCCTGTCGAAGTGTGCCTCGCTCCCAATGCAATAAGCGATTTGACGCTCGCCAATCCGCTGCGCACACTTGCCGCCCTCAAACCGCCTGTCACGATCAAACCATCATGAGCAAGAAACCTCGCGCCGCGGATTCGCCGGACTTTGAAAAGTCGCTGGCCGAGCTGGAACAGATCGTCGAGCGCATGGAGCAAGGCGAACTGTCGTTGGACGAATCGCTGAAGCAATTCGAACGCGGCGTGGCGCTGACGCGAAGCTGCCAGACAGCGCTGCAACAGGCTGAACAAAAAGTCGAAATTCTGCTGCGCAAAAACGGCGCGGACCAAGTTAGCGAGTTCGAGTCTGGCGATGCAGATGCCGACGCCGATGACGAGGTCTGAAGTGCCGCAAGCCGGTGAAGAGCCCTTTGCTGAGCGCCTGCTGCGCTGGCAAGCCGATACCGAAACTGCATTAGCGCGCTTACTGCCGGCCGCTACCGCGAGCCCGAATCGACTCCATGAAGCCATGCGCTACAGCGTACTCGGCGGCGGCAAGCGCGTGCGGCCGGCGCTGATGTACGCAACTGCCGCGGCCTTGTCGTTGCCACAAACAACGTTGACCGCGGCAGCATGTGCAGTGGAAATGATCCACGCCTATTCATTAATTCATGATGACCTGCCGGCGATGGACGATGACGATCTGCGCCGCGGTCGGCCCACCTGCCACAAAGCCTTCGATGAAGCGACGGCCATCCTGGCCGGCGATGCCTTGCAGGTGCTGGCCTTTGAAGTGCTGGCCACCGATACCTCGTTACCCACCGCGCCAGGCATTCGCCTGCAACTGGTGCGTCTTCTGGCGCAGGCCAGTGGCACGGCTGGCATGGCCGGCGGTCAAGCGCTGGATCTTGCGGCTGAAGGTCAGCGCCTGGATCTCGCGGCGATCACGGAAATTCACGCCCGCAAAACCGGCGCGCTGATTCGCGCCAGCGTGCTGATGGCCGCAGCCTGTCAGCCCGATCTCAGCTCGACGGATCACGCGGCGCTGGACCGCTACGCCGTATGCATTGGCCTCGCCTTCCAGATCCAGGACGATTTGCTGGATATAGAAGGTGATCCTGCGTTGCTGGGCAAGGCCGTTGGCGCCGATCAGGCTTTGCAAAAGCTCACTTATCCCGCGGTAGTCGGCGTTCCGACCGCACATGCCAAGGTTGCCGAATTGCATCGCGACGCATTGGCTGCCATCGCGCATTTCGGGCCGCAGGCGGAAGCGTTGCGGGACTTGGCTGGGTGGTTGGTGTTACGTCAACACTAACTTGGGTAATGGCCACTTCTGCTGTAGGTCGGGCTTTAGCCCGACATCTGACATCGCTGTCGGGCTAAAGCCCGACCTACAGCAGATTAAGCATCATCATCCCTACCCAACCCAACCTGCTGTCCTGTATCGGTTCTAGTACACTGCGCGTCAATGACTCAGACCTCCGCCCTACCTTTACTTGCATCGATCAACGCGCCTGCCGACCTGCGGCAGTTGCCTGCGACACAGCTCAAGCCGCTGGCCGCAGAGTTGCGGCAGTTTTTGATCGAAACCGTCAGTCAACGCGGCGGACATTTTGCCGCCGGCCTGGGCACGGTCGAACTCACCATCGCGCTGCACTATGTGTTCAACACGCCGGAAGACCGACTGGTGTGGGATGTGGGCCATCAAGCCTATCCACACAAAGTGCTGACGGGCCGACGCGAACAGTTGCACAGCATCAAACTCAAGGATGGTCTCGCGCCTTTTCCAGCCCGCAGCGAAAGCGAATACGACACCTTTGGCGTGGGCCATTCCAGCACCTCGATCAGCGCTGCATTGGGCATGGCGGTGGCGGCCAAACAAACCGGCAGCAACCGTCGCGCAGTCGCGGTGATCGGCGATGGCGCCATCACCGCCGGCATGGCCTTCGAAGCGCTGAATCATGCGGGCGCACTCGATACTGATTTGCTCGTGGTGCTCAACGACAACGACATGTCGATTTCGGAAAACGTCGGCGCGTTTTCGAATTACTTCGCGCGCGTGCTGTCCGGCAAGCTGTATGCCCATCTGCGTGAAGGCGGCAAAAAAATTCTCCGCCGCGTGCCGCCCATCTGGGAATTGGCGCGTCGTTCCGAAGAACACATGAAGGGCATGATTCTGCCCGGCACCATCTTCGAAGAAATGGGTTTCAACTACATCGGCCCCATCGATGGTCATGATGTCGATGCATTGGTAGCCACCTTGAGCAACTTGCGCGATATGAAAGGTCCGCAGTTCTTGCACGTGATCACACGCAAAGGCAAGGGCTACGCGCCGGCCGAGGCTGATCCCATCAAGTGGCATGGACCGGGTCCGTTCGATCCGGTCAGCGGCGTCATCTTTAAAGAAAAAGCCAGCGGTCCCACCTATTCGCAAGTGTTCGGCGATTGGCTGTGCGATATGGCCGCTGCCGATGCACGCGTCGTGGGCATCACTCCGGCCATGCGCGAAGGCTCGGGCATGGTGGAGTATTCGAAACGCTTTCCCAATCGTTACTTCGATGTGGCGATCGCCGAACAACACGCCGTGACCTTCGCCGCCGGCCTCGCCTGCGATGGCGTGCGACCGGTGGTGGCAATTTACTCATCGTTCCTGCAACGCGCTTACGATCAACTGATTCATGACGTGGCCTTGCAGAATTTGCCGGTGACGTTTGCGCTCGATCGTGCCGGTCTCGTGGGTGGCGATGGCGCTACGCATCAAGGCAGTTTTGATCTGAGCTTCCTGCGTTGCATTCCGAATATGACCGTCATGGCGCCTGCCGACGAAAATGAATGTCGACAGATGCTGTACACCGCCGTACAACTGGGTTCGCCTGCTGCGGTGCGTTATCCGCGCGGACAAGGCACGGGTGTGCAGATTGAACGTGAGATGCGAGCACTGCCCATCGGCAAAGCACAAGTCATGCGCGACGGCCGCAGCGGGTTGTGCATCCTGGCGTGGGGTCCGATGGTAGGCTTCTGTGTCGGCGTTGCAGAACAACTCGATGCGACGCTGGTGAACATGCGCTTCATCAAACCGCTGGATGAAGAGCTGGTACTCAAGCTGGCCACGCGCCACAAAGCATTCATCAGCGTCGAAGAAAACACCGTGGTTGGCGGCGCGGGCAGCGCCGTCAGTGAGTTGTTGAATGCGCACGGCATCACCACACCGATGTTGCATCTCGGCATTCCCGATCGTTTCATCGAACATGGCTCGCGTCAGGACTGCCTGGCGGATGCCGGCCTTGATATTCAATCCATCGCCACCACCATCAGCCAATGGTGGCCAGCACCGGCACTTGTTGCGGGCGGCTGATACATTTCCGGATTCCTATGACAGCCGTACCTCCGAAGACCTCGACCATCGAGGATGTGCAGAATCGCGCCGACACGCGCCGGATACCGATTAATAAAGTCGGCATCAAGGACGTGTTTCATCCGGTGCGGGTGAAAGACCGCTCCGGTGGCGAGCAGCACACCATCGCCAACTTCAACATGTATGTCGCCCTACCGCACAACTTCAAAGGCACGCATATGTCGCGCTTCGTGGAGATTCTGCACAAGCACGAACGCGAAATTTCGGTGAACTCATTCGGCAAGATGCTGACCGAGATGACCACGCATCTGAATGCCGAAGTCGGTCACATCGAAATGAGCTTTCCGTTTTTCGTGATGAAAAAAGCGCCGAAGAGCGGCGTGGAAAGTTTGATGAATTATCAGGCCGCGTTGATCGGCGAACACAGTCACGGCGAAACCAAGCTATGGCTGAAGGTCGTTGTCGCCGCCACCAGCCTGTGCCCCTGCTCCAAAGAAATTTCCGCGTACGGCGCACACAACCAACGCTCGCACATCACGCTCATGGCGCGCATCAGCGAACACATGTGGCTGGAAGAACTGATCGACATCGCCGAGCAGGAAGCCTCTTGCGAGGTGTACGGCATTCTCAAGCGCGTCGATGAAAAGCACGTCACCGAACGCGCTTACGACAATCCCAAATTCGTTGAAGACATCGTGCGCGATCTGGCCGTGCGCTTGAACAACGAACCACGCGTGCGTGCGTACACGGTTGAGACCGAGAACTTCGAGTCCATTCACAATCACTCTGCCTATGCATTGATTGAGAATGATAAGGATGCCTTGTAGGTCGGGTTTTACACCCGACATCCTAAGAATGTCGGGTGTAAAACCCGACCTACAGTAACGCGTTAAAACGATCGTCCAAGATACAAATAAAACGCCGTGCTGCTGCGATCATCATAACCGGCGGCAAGATATAACGGGCCCAACGGCGTATCGGCGCCAAAGAACACACTGCCATCGTGTCGCAAGCCACTGAAACTGGCGTCGCTGCGTTTGGCCCAGGCATTACCGGCTTCAAGCGAGATGCCCGCATAGGCCGGCAGCTCAAGCACGCCCGTGCCGCCGCGACCAATTTGCTTGTAATAGATCACACGCGCAACGCCATAGTGCGGGCCGGAGATCGATCCGGTGGCTACACCGGATAAATTCAAGAAGCCGCCCAAGGTAAAGTAATCATGCGGCGCGGCTGTTTCGGTGAGTGTTGAACCGATATCGGTGGACAGGATCATGGTGTAACGACCGAAGGTCTTGGCCATCTGCCATTCGGCAGACACTTTATCCAGGCGCGTATCGGCGCCGAAATTTTCGCGCTCCGCATCCCACTCCACCGTGAGTTGATTGCCGCGACGCGGAAAGAACACATTGTCGAGCGTGTCATATGAGAAGCGCACTCGATAACCGCCGGTGGCGTAGTGCTCCACCGGCAATGTGCCAGCGCCGATCAAGATGCGCGATGAACCCGTGCCGCGCTGCACGCCCACTCGCACCTCGCCCCAATCCGATAGTTCTTTGCCGACATCGAAGGTTCCCAGCGCGTTGTGCACGCGGTACTCAGCAACAGTCTTGTTATCAACCAGCAACGGCACACTGCGCACGTTGTATTCAAGGCGCGGCACCACGAAGTAACGGTATTGCCACGACAGCGGCTGATAAAACTCCGTGGCAAAGCTGGGGCGATCGCCGATTTGAATATCGGTGAGCCATTCGGCGCCCAGCGTGTTGAGATCAGTCATGATCCAGCGCGATGCGAGGTTGTAACGACTGTTTCCCGCGAAATCATCTTCGAGATTGATGCCGACGCGCACGTAGTTCGGCCCCCAGCTTTTCGGCTTGAGATGAAACTCAAGACCAGTCTGCTCATGACGATTAACCAGTGTGTAGTCGATGGATTCAAACAGATCGAGCGCGTACAGCGCAGCCAGATCGTCATTGATTTGCGCACGATCCAACGGTTGCCCGCGCAGATCACCCACCACTGCATCGACTGCTGCGGCATAACGTTTGGAAGCTTCATCGGTCTCGATGAAATCGACACGTGGCAATTGCTGAAGACCCGGCGCGCGTGAAGCGAGATATTGTTGATACGCAGCGGCATCGAGCGACAAGGATGCAAGACGAGTGCTTGCAGCTCGCGCCGCCACTTCACCGGCAGCGAAAGCGCGCGCCACACGCGAAAAATCAGCCGAACTCATGGTGCCGAGTTGCGGATCGATGATGATGTCATCGGGACTGAGCGCCGCACGTTTTTCGAGCGTGCGATTACGCACCATGATGGCTGCTGCTTGATTGGTGATCGCCAGTGGCGAGGTCAACTCATCGCGACCGAACAAGGGAAAGCTCACATCGACCACAATCAACACGTCCACATGCATTTGTCGCGCGATGTCGGCAGGCAGGTTGTTAACCAGGCCGCCATCAATTAGCAGACGTCCATTCAATTCCACCGGCGTAAACACACCGGGCGCCGACATACTGGCGCGCATGGCTGTGACTAGATCGCCCGAACCCATCACGACTTCTTTGCCGGTTTCCAGATCGGTGGCTACCGCACGAAATGGAATGGGCAATTGGTCGAAGTCGGTAATGTCAGCCACCGGCAAGGTGGCTTCGCGCAACAACTGCGTTTGCTTCTGACCTTGCACCAGACCGGTGGGCAGTTCGAAGCCTTCACTCGATACGCCTAACGAATAACGCACCAGAAAATTACGATCATCCTGCTTGCGACGAAAACCGAGCACGGTGCGTGGCGGTCGATCGCGAAATGCGCCCTGCCAATCGAGCGATTGCACCAAGTGTTCGATCTCTGCCGGCTTCATGCCCGATGCATACAAGCCACCGATCAATGCACCCATGCTGGTGCCAGCGACAGCGTCGATGGGGATATGCATTTCATCAAGCACTTTCAGTACACCAACATGCGCGATGCCGCGTGCACCACCACCGCTGAGTACCAGGCCAATGCGCGGTCGCGTTGTTGGCAGCGTCTCGTCAGCGAGTGCCGAATTCGCAATCAGCGCGATGCATATGCCAATCAACGGGCAAAGCATCGCAAACAGGCGGCCGAGCACCGTGAACGAAACGTAAGAACAGGGTTGAGCGTGTTGTTGTTTTCTTAACGGAATAAACATGCGCACACCGGAAATGGTTGGTGCGCATGGTATACGAAGCGGTTGGATTTGTAGGGACGGAGCGAGCTGCCTTGAATTAGCAGGTCGCTGCATCGATTCCTTGTAGGTCGGGTTTTATACCCGACATCCTGAAGAAGTCGGGTATAAAACCCGACCTACGAGAACCCATCAACCACCGATCACGCCGTTCACAATGCCATTGAAGGCAATCCAGCTATCGATTTGTCCATTCAACACACTGGCGGGAAACACGTTGCCGAATTGGCCTTGCTCGCCATGCAACGCCATGTAGTTGAGCAGCACCATATCGACCAGCGTGACCACCGAGTTCGCGCCGGGGCTGCCCGAGGTTTCAACGTCGCCCGAACCACGGAAGTAACCGAGCTGTTGACGACGCGCTAGCGGCACGCCACCCACGTTGTACGGCACTGGTTTGCCGGCAGGATTCAATACCAGGAAGAACGCGCAGGCAGTGGCTTGATTGTCGCCGGTCCATTGACCTTTACCACGACCGCCGGTGGAGTTGTCGATCATGCCGTTGGAATTCAACGAGCCATCGCTGAACACATACAACATCAGCGGTTTGCCGGTTTTTGCGGCGTATTCAAGACAGGCGCCCATACACAGGCCGGCGCGGAAGTCGCGCGCTTCACCGGTGGAACGATCGCCGGTGTGATAGTCGAAGCCGCCCATGGTGATGGTGCCGGCGCCGGCCATGCCGTCGACTACCAGCTTCATTACCGCGGCAGTCTTGCCAAACTCGCCGTCGGCCGAGATGCCACCCACGGGCTGGAAGATCGCGGTGATGTTGGCATCCTTGGTCGGGTCCAGCACCGACGGGCTGCTGAAACGTTGCGCCAGATCGGCGGCCTTGACGTAACTGCAATCCGCTTGTTGTTTCATCGCCGCATCGTTGACCAGTTTGGTGTCCACCGCTGCCAGCTTGTCGCGGCTGAGACGTTCAATGGATTCCATCACCGACACCGTATCGGCCGCATTCGGGAACAACGTTCCGAGTTCACCCGTATCAACCAGACCGGTGGCATCCGACGGACGATCAACCTTGGTGGGACGATTGGTGGGATCCATCAATGACGCGGGCGCCATCGAGTTACCGCCAGAGTCGGAACTTTGCGAGCCAATCAAGGAGAGCAACTCACCGCGCGCACCGGCCTTGGCGATGCCGTACATCGGGTTGTGTGGATTGTTGCCCGTGTCGTTTTCGCTACGCGCTGGAATCACCGCGCCGTTCACCATCGCACGTGTAGTGACGCTGGTGGTCATCAACATACCGCGCAGGAAGGCGCTATCGCTATGGAAGGCCAGACCGAATTCGGTGTTGATGAATGAACCCGGCGTGGATGCATTGGGAATCATGTTACCGGGCAAACCCAGCTTGGAATAACCGGCGGTGCTCAACACATCAAGCTGACCACCCTGCTGTCCCACCAGCACATTGGAACCGGCGATGTTTGCGCCGCCGGCCAGATCGAAACAGATAAACGGAATCTTGCCCGCCCCCTGCTGGATGTTGCAGATGTTGTTGCGCCAGACATCGGCAGACAACGCCATCGCCTGCTGCGGCTTCATCATCATGGCCACCATCGATGGCACCACCAGCGTGGCGCCGCCGGTCATGAAGCCCTGCGCGATGAAATCGCGACGCGTTACCGGCGCCTTGTGATCGGCATGACGCAGTGGTTCGTTCAATCCCAGCGCTTTCGGTGCTTGCTTGCGAATGATCATGGTTCGTCTCTCGTAAGTGCTGTGATTTATTGAATGGTCGCGATGCCGCTGGCCACTGCTGCTGTACATGCCGCCTTCACGACTACCTGCGTACGTGTGCCTGCCGTACAAGCGCCGCCCGGACACAAGGTATCCATCAGGTTATTCAGCTCGGTGCGCACATTGCTGGCGACCGGCTGCGTGACCAGACCCGTGCCAACCGTTTTGGCGATCAAGGGATCGATCACCAAGTTGCGATCGGTGCTGTTATCCAGCTTCGAGTTGTTGAAGTCGAAGCCCGGGAAGAAGCTGGCACGCAACGTGGTGCTGTTCACCAGCGCGTTGCAGTACGAGCTACCCAACTGCGCGATGCCGATCTGATGTGCGCTGAGGAAGGTCTCCATATTTTCTACCGTCGGCAATTGTTGCTTGACCAGCAGATAGGTGGTGCGCACTGAAGCAGTAGTGCGTGGCACGCCGGTGATCTTCGACATCGTGGCATCCAGTTCTTCGAAGGTGCGGAAACCCATTGCTGATACCGCGGGTTTGTCGACACCGATGTTGGTGGTCGCCACCGTGTTGTCGGTATACGCACGAGTATTGGTACCAATCTGTTCGAAGGTCAGGAAGAACATGTCGGCGTTAGGTCCCTTGGCCAAGGGAACAATCGTGCCGATGTTCGACAGCAATTGACCCGTGCCTGCCACATAGTTGGCATTGGATACCGTGACATTCAGCGGAATATAAGCCTGGCCCACCTTGGCTTCCGCGCCGTTGATGCCGATGCGCATACCCTTGATCACGAATGAACCGGGCTGTGCATTTGGATCGAGGCTGATGAAGGTGGGCTTGTTGAACAGATACGCATAGCTGTCGTACTGCGTGACTTCGAACATCACGTAAGCCTGCGACACATTGGTCAAGGCACTGACGTCGAACAGCACGTAGTAACGTTCGCCCACGCCGGCCGCAAAGTTCTGCTGGATCTGGTCCAGCGTCAGGGCGCGATCGTGAATTTCAACGAACTTGAGCAGACCGGTCCATTGACGCGTGCCGGAGGTTTCGTTGCCGAGCACCAGCGCGAAAGTGTCATCCCAGTTGCTGAGATTGCCACCGCCCAAGGTATCGGTGTCGCCGGTGAATACGCCGTTCACATAGATCTTGCGACCGTTCACGGGATCGTAGGTCATCACCACATGTTGTAACGACGCCTGTGCATCCTTGTCGTTGGCGCTGGTGATCAACACACGCTTGCCGTCGGCGTCGGTCTTGTCGCTGCGGGCATAGCCTTCATATTGGTAACCATGCTGACCCAGCGTGACGTTACGCGTGGTGTCACCACCGGAGTAGCTGACGATGTTGGCGTCTTCCTGCGCCACATTGGCCGGCGCCACCCAAGCTTCGATGGTGTATTCACCAGAGGCCTTGATGCGATCCGACAACTTCTTGCTGGCCGTGGTGGTGGCTTGCGCCTTGCCGGTGGTGGACACACTCAAGCCCCAACCGCCTGACCAGGCAATGGCGCCGGACAGGTTCAGATTAGCTGCCGGATCGACACCGCTGGTGTCGTTGGCCACCGAGCCTGTGCCTTCCTTGAAGAAGTAGCGCGCAATCATGTGGCTCTCGTAACGATTACCGCCTGAAGCCACTGTACCCTCGTACATGGTGAGTGCTTTCGACACCACCAAGGTGGGATCAACCTGCGTCGGGGCAATGCCATTGGCAAACGCCGTGATGGCATTGAGCATGGCTTGCGCACTGGCAGCACAACCCACATTCCAGCAGTTATGCGATTCATCGCGCAGGCGCACCACGAAGCGCGAGTTGGCCGGTGTATCGAGATTGATCTTGGCTTGCGCTTCCGAGTAAGCCTCATTCACATCGGCACTGGCGAAGTAGGGCTTCTGCGGGGTGGCGGCGCTGGAGGTGTGGCAACGCGCGCAGTACTGCGTCAGCAATGGATACACCGTGGTCTGAAAGCCGCTCGCCGAATCGGGGAAGGTTTTTGTCGCGCCCACATCATGTTGAGGCGGCATGATCAACTCGATCTTGGTCCCCGTGCCGGCATTGCCCGAAGCACTGGCCCAGTTACGAATCCAGGTAGTGAGAATGTCGGCGCAAGCCTGCGGGCTGCTCAGCCAGCAGTTATGACCACCGGCCACTTTGGCCACCATACGCGATTGATCCGGCTGCGCTAGATTCACTACTTGCAATGCAGCCTGGTACGCCGCGTTGATATCGTCGTGACGTGCAAACGAAATCGGCGCCTGACCGCCTTCCATATGACAGGCACCGCAACGATTGGTAACGGCAATGTTCACCCACAACTCGTTCTTGAATGCCTGCACATCCGCAGAGTCGGCAGCAGGACCGGTATAAGCGATCGAAGCGGCACCGACGCTGGCGGTGGTGTCCGGATTCTGTTCGGTGCCGGCGCCGCCGCTACAAGCGGCGAGCATGGCCAGCGTCGCCAACACGGCAAGATGTTTGACGCTGGAGAAAAGTGTAGCAATGACATTCTGGGCAGAAGCTGCGTTACGCATGCGGCCGTCCTCAATTGGGTGACTCGATTGGCGCGAAGTATTCATAGTCAATGGTGTATAGGTGCTGCTGAGTGTTATTGGATTGCTTGATCAATCACCCATGCAGTAAACCGCCGCTTCGGCGAATACTTCACGCATGCTGTAGTTGCTGCTCTTGAACGATGCAGTGATCTGCGCCACTTCACTGCGATCGGCGCTGTTGCTCGGCTCGCGGAAACACACGGCCTTGAATGCCTTCTCTACCTGGCACTGCGCGAACGCATCGCTGTTACCCAGTTCCTGACCCAGCGTCTTCGCGCCTGTGCCCGAACCCGGTAAGGAGCTGCTGAAGCCCAGACCACGGTTGGGGCCGGCCCGCCAACGGTTTTCCCAGTTGTCGTTCGGCGTGACGAAGCCGGGTTTGAAGTTGTCGATGTTGATGCCGTACTTCTGTTGCACCACGCCGCCGGTATAAACAATGCGACCACCGCCGGTGGTGTTATTGGCCGGCACATCGAAGGTGTAGTACGCAAATGCCTGCGTCATCGGATCCATGCCGCTATGGCAACCGATGCAACCGTTGAGGAACAAACGGCTATCGCCGCCCGGGCTGCGGCTCACGTCCTGACGAATGCGATCCGGCGGACGGCTGGTGTCGTGCACCTGCTCCATGTCATGACATAGATGATTCAGCATGGTGAAGCGGAACATCGCGCGATTAGTGCCGGCGACAAAGAACGCCTGTGCAGCGGCGCGCGTGGTAATCACGCCGGCGGTCGCGGCAGCGGGCAGACCGGTTACGCTGGATTGGCTTTGCGCCACCAGCGCAGTGCGCAGATCGGCGTTGTTGTCTTCGAGATATTGATAGTGATTGTTGTCGTCAAGCGAATAAGCCGGCGCACCGGAAGTGTTGCCGGTGTAAATGGTATCGGCCGACAACAGCGTGTTGAATGGCACGTTATCGCGCACCATGCCGATCACCGTCGCGGTGTAATCGTTCAACGGCGCGAACACCGTGCGATCACGATTGGTCCATGGCGTGGCAAAGTTCTTCAGCGTGACGCTGTAAAAACCGCTGGATTCGGCATTGGTGGGATCGATGGCCAGTTTGGCAGCGCCGAGCGCGTTGCCCGCTTGCACCATCGTCGTCATTTGATCGAGCAACGCGCTTGAAGCCGGTGTGCCGGTCAAACGATCGTTGATACGCTTGGCTTGATCGCGAGGACCGGCGTTGGCCGTATGCTGCCAGCCGGCGCTCAACAACCCCACCATGACAGCAGCCAGCATGACGCTGCGCTTGCGACCGGCGGCCGCAAGCAAGTGCATTTTTGCAGGTGTAGTAGCCATTGACTGCTTCACTCCCATCGAGATGTTCATTCTTAAGCCCTTTGCGACGAGCCACTTGTTTGCAAGTGTCATCGTCTTCTGTGCCAGATCTTGTTTGCCAGATGCGCGCATCGAATGAAGTCTCCATTGCGCGTTGGCGGCAATATACGGTTCGCTCAATCAACGCCTAACTGTCTCGCCGCTACTACGTCGCGCTGCAGAGACAACTGCGAGCCACTCATGCGATCAGTAGGCTTGCCTCGACTTTTCGCACGGTCAAACTGGCTACAACTCGATAAGTGATCTGGCGCTGCGAACCTAAAATATGTGACTTGCGTCACCGTTCACCGAGCCGGTTCGCCTTCTGTTCAATACAACGTGATGCAACGTTGAAGATGGAACCGCAAAGACATGCTCAGCTTCTGTGAAATCGTTAACGGCTTGAGGCAGGTGCCGGGCCGATGATGCGCAGACCTGATGAGTTATGTAGCGTAAACACTGTGCGTCAACCCACATACATTGCCCGGCACACGCGCGGGTACCCCATGGAACTCACTGCGAGGACGTCGCAATGACATTGTTTACGCGCACTTCACTATCATCTGATCGCCTTTTCACCAGCTTGCGTTCGCGCCTCTCAGTTAGTGATAAGCACCCCTCCGTTCGCACTGCACGTTCTTCCGTTCGTCCTGAGCCTGTCGAAGGACTCGGAATCGAAGAACCCTTCGACAGGCTCAGGGCGAACGGAAAAAAGATGAAGTCGCTTACATCTTTCACGTCATCTATGTTTAAGCCCTCACTTCGAGTCGCCGCTGCAACCACCTTGGCTTGCGTACTCGCCGCCTGCGGTGGCGGTGGCAACAACGACACGATTCGCATTGGCTCGGGACAGACGGCCAACTCCGGCACCACCGGCAGCACCGATTTCCCTATTTTTTACGTGAAGCGCGTCACGCCTGACATGACCAAGGCCAATGCCGGCGATGTGCGTCGTGAACGCGTGTTCTATACCAATGCCGATTTGTATATGCGCGATGCCGCTTCACCGAGCGCTGCGGAACACAACATCACGGGACGTGTGCATCCTACGAATGAATTGTGGGATGTGAAGGACGTGGATATTTCTGCCGATGGCACCAAGGTGATCTTCGCCATGCGCGGTCCATTGCAAGACACCCAGAAAGATAAAGACCCACCGAACTGGGGCATCTGGGAGTACGTCATCGCCTCCGATGATTTGCATCGCGTGGTTGTGCAAGACGATCTGGATGGCAACAGCGGTCAGTATGTATCGCCGCACTACCTGCCAGATGGACACATCCTGTTTAGCTCAACGCGTCAGAAGCAATCCAAAGCGATCCTGACGGATGAAAACAAGACGCCGTTTGAGGCACAGGTTGATAACCGCGGCATACGGGAATCCGGTTTTGTATTGCATGTGATGGATGGCACGGGCGGCAACCTGCAACAGATCAGCTTCAATCAAAGTCATGACATGGACCCGACCGTACTCACCGATGGTCGCGTGTTGTTCAGTCGCTGGGATGCCGCGCCAGGTCGTAACGGCGTGCATCTGTATTCCGCCAATCCCGATGGCACGAACACACAACTGGAATTCGGTTCGGCCAGCCACTCGGTGTTTGCTGATGTCGATCCCAACAACACCACGACCTATCCGGCCGTGCAGCTTACCAAGCCGCGTGAAATGCCCGATGGCCGCATTCTCACCATCGTGCGTCCGTTCACCGGCACCGAGTTCGGCGGCGATATGTACATCATCGATACCAAGGATTACGTGGAAGCCAATCAGTTGGCCGTTGCTGGCGGCGCGGCTTCTACTGCTGCACTGAGCAAAGCAACGCCGGGGAATGTGCGCTTGGTGAATGCGCCTTCGCCGGGTGGTCGTTATGTGTCCGCAGCGCCGTTGTGGGATGGCTCGAATCGCATTCTCGCCGCGTGGACGCAGTGTCGTCTAATCGATCCTGCCACCAGCGCCTTCGTCAATTGCACCAGTTCGCGTCTCGCTGATCCCACCTTTGTCGCGGCGCCGCCGACTTACAGTCTGTGGATGTTCAATCCCAACGACGGCACGCAGCAACCTATCATCATTGCAACGGATGGCGTGATGGTGACGGATGTGGTGGTGGCACAGGCACGCACGGTGCCCGCGTTTAAACCAATTCTCATTGAAGACAACAACAACCCCAACATCAATCAGGCGTTGCGTGGTGAAGGCGTCGGCATTCTCGACATTCGCAGCGTGTATGACTTCGATGGCGCGGCGAGCAACACCGGCACGGGTTGCAGCATTGCCACCGATGCCGACCCCAGCAATCCAACTTGTTATCCCAATCGCCCCGCACGCTTTCTGCGTATCGAAAAAGCCGTGTCATTGCCGGATCGCGATGTGCGCGACATCGACAACAATGCCTTCGGCGCAACCAATTTCATGCGTGAGATCCTTGGCTACATTCCGATTGAACCGGATGGTTCGGTGCGCACCAAGGTGCCGGGCAATGTCGCGTTCCAGATTTCGATTGTGGATACCGACGGTCGTCGCGTACCGACCTTCCCGTTACACAACGCCTGGCTAACCATTCGTCCCGGCGAAACCGTGCAATGCAACGGCTGTCACCGCAACTCCACCAATGTGCCTGCAGGACAAAGCGGTCGTTCGCATGGTCGAAGTGGTTCATTTGCTTCTGTGTATGCAGGCGCGGTGAGTGGCGGTATTGCATTCAACAATGCAAACCTGGCGTTCCTGTCCACCAATGCAGGCGACACCATGGCGCGCGCACGCGCCGCGTGGAGCTGCGCCAACGAGCAATGTGCTTCGATGGCGCCGAGTGTGAATGTTGCCTTTGCCAATGTGTGGCCATCGGGCACCACGGATTCCAAGGTAATTCCAGCCATGCCGCCGCGCACCGGTGACTTCGTGCTGCCTTATGCGGGCGCGGGCGGTTTGACCACCAAGATACCGACCAGCAGCACCTGCTTAACCATCTGGTCGAACATCTGCCGCATTACCATCAACTATCTCGAAAACATCCAGCCGATCTGGGAGCGGCCATTGGGCGTTGATGTGAATGGCGATACCGTCGCCGATGAAAAAGACAATTGCCTTGCCTGTCACGGCAAGACCAATGCAGCCGGCATGGTGCAAGTGCCGGCCGGTCAATTGGATCTGACTCAGGATGCATCCGACGACAACAATCTGCGCATCACTTCGTATCAAGAGCTGCTGTTCCAGGACAATGAGCAGGAACTCAATGCCGGTGGTACTGCAGTACAGGACCGTTGCATCCAGACCGTCACCGATCCTGTGACCATGGTGGTGACCTGCGCACAATTCGGCACGGTGAGTCCGGTGCTCTCCGCCCGCAATGCGCGCGGCTCACGGTTCTTCAATACTTTCACGAACAACACCTGTCTGAGAAACGGCGCAACGGTGAGCTGCTCGGTCGATCATCGAACCTTCCTCACCGTCGGCGAGTTACGCCTCATCTCCGAGTGGGTGGATATCGGCGCGCAGTACTATAATGATCCCTTTAAAGCGCCGGTGAATTGATGCCCAGACTGTACCTCTCCGTATTGTTGTTGCTGGTTACCGCTGTTGCGTTTGGCAAAGACAAGCCGCGAGAGGTAGTGGTCGCTGATGCCTATCTGGAAATGCACACCGGTCCCGGCAAGGGCTATCCGGTGTTCTTTGTGGTGGGCCGCGACGATCATGTGGAAGTGCTGAAAGAGCGCACCAGTTGGTACCTGGTGCGCGAACATCAAGGCCGCGAAGGTTGGGTCAGCGAACAACAACTGGCGGCCACGCTGGAACTCGACGGCAGTCCGACCAAACTCGACATCCCCACCCTCGCGAATCTCACCACGCATCGCTGGGAAGGCGCATTGATGATCGGTGACTTCGGCGGCGCCAGTCAGATCTCGCTCTCTGCCAGTTACGGACTGACCGATCATCTCGCTGTCGGGATAACGCTGAGCAACCCGCTCGGCAACATCAGCAATGGCGAATTTGCTACGGTAGAAATTTCGCACACCATGTTTCCTGAATGGCGTCTCAGCCCCTACTTCGCATTGGGCACCGGCATCATTCACGTGAGTACGCACTCCACACAGGTGCAACAAGTCGACAGCACCAATCAAATGAGTTACGTAGGCGGCGGCTTGCGACTCTATATTAGCCGGCGTTTCATGGCGCGCGCCGAATACCACGCCAACTACACGTACACCGATCAAAATCAAAACGAGGAAACTCCGGAATGGAAAGCAGGCTTCGCCTTTTTCTTCTGATTCCCGTAGTTGCCATGGCCAGCAGCGGTTGTGCGCTGTTCCATCACAAGGCAACCGCGGATAGCGAACCCGTTAGCGCCACCGTGGTGGACTCGGCTGCCGGTCCCACAACCACAGTGGTCACCGAGCCGGTGATCGATCCCAAGATCGAACGTCGCAAGGTCAAAGTCGCCAAGATCGACAGCGAGAACTTCGAACTCGGCTTATACGGCGGCATTCTCAGCATCGAAGATTTCGGCAGTCATTCCGTAGTCGGCGCGAAGCTGGCTTATCACGTGACTGAAAGTTTCTTTCTGGAAGGTTTGTACGGCTACAGCAAAGGCGGCCAATCCAGTGCTGAAACCATCGGCAACTTTCAATTGATGACCGACGCACAACGCAAGTACAAGTACTACGCACTGTCGGCCGGTTGGAATGCGCTGCCCGGTGAAATCTTCGTCGGCGAAAATCGCGCCTACAACACCGCGCTTTATTTGATCGCCGGTGTCGGTCGCACCGACTTTGGTAACGATCAGCGCTTCACCATCAACGGTGGCTTCGGTTATCGCATCTTGTTGACCGACTGGCTGGCCACGCATCTGGATGTGCGCGACTACTTGTATGACACCGACCTCACCGGCAAAAAGAAAGTAGTGAATAACCTTGAAGCGAGTCTTGGACTCTCGGTTTTCTTTTGAGGACGATGCATCCGTTACCCCATATGTGATTTCGTAGGGGCAGTTCGCGAACCGCCCCTCCTCAAAATGGTTAAGAGGGCGGTTCATGAACCGCCCAACAGGAGACTTGAACATGCGTGTTTATCGATTCATCAAAGCCAGCATCGCGTCGCTTTCTATCGGCCTTGCATCGGTCACGTCCGCACACGCTGCGGACACCGCCGCTCCTACCTTCAGCTTGCCAAGCAAAGCCGGTGACACCATCGATCTTGCCAAGCTGAAAGGCCGGGTGGTGATGCTGAACTTCTGGGCATCGTGGTGCGGCCCTTGCCGGACTGAAATGCCATTGATGGATCAGATCTATAAAAAGTACAGCGCCGCGGGCTTTACCTTGCTGGGCGTGAATGTCGACACCGACTCCTCAGACGCGCAGAAATTTCTGTCGCAAGTGCCGGTGAGTTTTCCGATTGCCTTCGATCGCGAAAACAAAGTCAGCAAACTCTATGACGTGAGCGCTATGCCCAGCTCGGTGTTCATCGATCGTAAAGGCAATGTGCGTTCGCTGCATCGTGGTTACAAGCCCGGCGACGAAGCCGAATACCTGGCGCAGATACGCTCGTTGTTGAAGGAATAATCATGTTGCGATCCATTATTTCGCGCCTGAGTTGTTTATTGGCAATGACGGCAATGCTCGCTGGCTGCAGCTCGCTCGAACCCTGGGTGAAACCCTACGAGCGCGCGGCATTGGCCGACGAAATCATGTCCAACGATCGTAATCCCACCATTGCTGCTTACACCGATCACGTACATGAAGTGCGCGAAGCTGCCAGCGGCGCCACCGGCGCGGCCGGTGGCGGTTGCGGCTGCTTGTAAAGGCAACATGTTTTATAGCAACGCGCAAACCAGCTACAGAGTATGACCATGACGATTCGCTCGATCGCTAAGTTACTGCCGCTGGCGCTGTTGTGGATTGGCTTGTCAGCGCAAGCGGGCGTGCTGCCGGAAGATCGTGCAGATGCGCTGTATCACGTGTATCAAGGCGATGGCATCACTGTTCAAGGTCCTGCGATCTTGTATCGTCAGAAATTCGGCGAGAGCATTCAAGTGAATGTGAACGGCGAAACCGATGCAGTGACCGGTGCCTCCATCGATACACGCGCCAGCGGTGCCAGTCCGTTGAAGGAGCACCGCCGACAATGGAGTGTTGGCTCGTCTTACCTGCGCGGCAAGACAACTTATAACGTCAGCTACATGAACAGCACGGAGAGCGATTATGTGTCACGCAATATCACTGTCGGCATCACTGAAGATATGTTCGGCGATCTGACCACCGTATCGCTAGGCTTCACTAAAGGCAGCGATGATGTTTCAAAATACAATGGTCCCGGCAACTACATTCCCGCGTTGGGTATCGGCAAGGAAAAAGAAAGTCAGGTTGACCGTCGTAATTATCGTATTGGCGTGACGCAGATATTCACCAAGAATTTCATCGCCAACCTCGATTATGAATCCAGCGCGATGGAAGGCTATCTGCAAAACCCTTATCGTCGTGTTCGCTATGGCAATGGCAACTCGTTTGAAGATGAAATTTATCCACGCACTCGCACGACTAACGCGGTGGGCTTGGGTGGACACTACTATCTGCCCTATCGTGCAGCCGTCAAATTGGAATATCGCTACTTCACCGATAGCTGGGGCATCGTCGCGCATACTGGTGAGCTGGAATACATTCATCCGCTCACGGGGTTTTTGAACAAATTCACGCTCGAATTGAGTGGCCGCTACTACACGCAGACCAACGCTGATTTTTATTCAGACCTCTTTCCATTTACACGCTCACAAAACTTTGAAGCGCGGGATAAGATCCTAGCCGCCTTCGACGATTGGTCGGTACGCCTTGGCGGCAGTTGGCGTTACTCATGGAGCCCCAAGACCTATGGTGTAGTCAGCCTATTTATTGACCACATCCAGTACAACTATAAAAACTTCAGAGATGCTACCGCGAGCGTACCGGCTGCACAGCAGCCGCTATTCAACTTCGACGCCAACGTATACATGCTTCAATACGCACAGCACTTTTAATGCGTGTCGCACAATTATCGATAGCAATCGTTGGCCTGAGTTTGTGCACGCTGGCCGCCGCCGACCCATTACCCATACGTAATCTCAATCCACTGCTTTCCGGTTACGAACTACCACCGGCTTTGTCTGCCAAGTCGCATGACGGCACGTCACTATCAGCACAGTTTGCTATCGCTAATAGCTCGCTCGATCAGCGTAGCGCGCATGAAGCGGTGCAATTGGATGGCGAAGTGCAGCGCTGGCAACTGAACTTTGCCACTTCGCTAAGCGATTCGCTGGGGCTGCGCGTCGAGCTGCCGTATCTGCAGATATCGGGCGGACACCTCGATCATTTCATCGAGTCCTTTCATCGAACCTTCGGTATGCCCAACGGTAATCGCAGCGAATGGCCGACCAACCGGTTATTAATTCAACACCAGCGTGATGGCGTTACGGATTTCAACTTGACCGAATCTCAACGTGGCATTGGTGATCTGACGCTGCGTATGAGTCAACGATTGGGTCATGCAAGCGCCGATGAAAAATTCAACAATACCCTGTGGCTGAGTTTGAAACTACCCACCGGCAATGCCAACAAACTCACCGGCAGCGGCAGCATCGACGCGGCACTGAGTTTTGCGGCCTCACAGCAGTTGAGCGACAGTTTCACCACTACGCAACAAGTGTCGTTATCGCTGCTGGGCAAAGGCGATCGCTTGCGCGATCAACAGAAGACTACCGTGTGGAGCGGCTCAGTAGGCATCGATGCCAAAGTCACTCAGCACTGGAGTGCAGTCTTGCAGTTGGATGGCAGTACGAAGGCATTGGCATCCGAAGTGCGTGCACTCGGCCCTGCGCTGCAACTGACGGTGGGACCGCGTTATGAATCCGGCGCTTGGCGCAGTGAGTTGGTGATCAGTGAAGATATTGCCGTTGATACTGCACCGGATGTGCAGTTTCAGTTGGATATCGCGCGCAAGTGGTGATGGCGATATCTACAGGATGATTATTGTAGGAGCGGCCCATGGCCGCGATTTTTTATTCGCGGCCATGGGCCGCTCCTACATCAGAATAATCAGACCTACAACGGAATCTGCTGCGTAATGCAGTGAATCCCACCACCGCCCAACAATATTTCTCGTGCAGGTATACCCACAACTTTGCGTTTGGGAAAACAACGTCGCAGCTTGGCCAGCACGGTGCTGTCGTGACGTTTATCCAGCAACGGCGCGACTACCACACTGTTGCCGATGTAGAAGTTGATGTACGACGCGGCTAGACGATCGCCGGCACGACGTCGCTTGCCGCTGTTGCTTTGGTCGAGACCCTGCGCTTCTTGTTCACTTAGGAACAACGGGCCGGGTTGTGGCAATAAATGTATTTTCAGTTTGCGACCGCGAGCATCGCGTACCTCATGTAAACGTCGTAACGCGTCGACGGAACGCGAGTACTGTGGATCACGTTTGTTATCGGTCCACGTCAGCATCACTTCACCGGGTTTGACGAAGCAGCAGAGATTATCGACGTGACCATTGGTCTCGTCGTTGTACACGCCTTGCCCCAACCAGACCACCGTTGAGACCCCGAGATATTCGTGCAACAGCAATTCAATCTGACCGATGTCGAGATCGGGATTGCGATTGGGATTGAGCAGGCATTCTTCCGTCACTAATGCCGTGCCCTGACCATCGACATGAATCGCACCGCCTTCCAGCACGAACGGCGCGCGATAACGCGCAAGACCTTCCATCTCGGTGACCTTCTGCGCCACCAGGTCGTCTTGATCCCAGGGAAAATACAGGCCGCCCTGCAAACCACCCCAGGCGTTGAACATCCAGTCGACACCGCGCACCTCACCTTGCTTGTTGACCACGCAAGTTGGCCCCATATCGCGCATCCACGCATCGTTATGCGACAACTCGACAACGCGTATTGATGGCCGCAACAAGGTGCGCGCATTGACGTACTGTGCCTGCGAAACACCCACCGTTACTGCTTCGCTTTCGGCGATGGCCGCCGCCACTGCCGCGAATGCTTGTTGCGCAGGCTTCGCGCCCATGCGCCAGGTATCGCCGCGCTCGGGCCACAACAACCAGCAGCTACGATGCGGCGCGAATTCGGCCGGCATGTAAAAGCCATCGTCAACCGGAGTGGTCAGGTCTCTACTCATGAAAAACTCAACTCGACAATGATGAATTCCGCAGACGAATCCTTCGACACGCTACGCTGCTCAGGACGCACGGAGTAAATCAGACCGTCGTGGGTGCCAACGTCAGTACCTGCGTACCACGCCACGTCGCGCCGGGCTGCAGCACCACCGGCTTGCCAATGGCTGCCGCTTCGATGCACAGCATGCGCCGATAACCATCCGCCTCCAGATCGGTTAACGCCGCACCTTTGGTCGCACCGGGGTTCCAGATAACCGCATCTGCAAATCCTTCTACACGACACACGATGGCGCGTTGACCAGCCTGATTCACACTTATCGGCTGTTGTGCTGAAAAATAAATGCGGTCGACCTCGCCGTTGATGCGCACCTCAGCAGCAGTTTCATCGACCATCGCACCGCCTGCTGCACTGTCGCTGTAACGGAGGCCTTGCAAGCCGTTGATGGTCACTTGATCAATATCCTGCACGCGCAAATAAGTATGCAGCGCTGCAGTAAAAGCACACGCATCGACACCGGTATTGCGAATCGACAGTGTCAGACGCAATGATTCATCGCTCAGCGCAATGGCATAGTCAACAACGAACGCATGCGGCCAGATGGCGCGCGTCGCCTCGTTATCTCGCAAGCGGAACGCGGCAGTATCGCCTGGCTCATTCGCCACACTGACTCGTTGCCATTGCGCAGTGCGCGCAAAACCATGCTTGGGTAACGAACCTAAATCGGCAAACTGCGGAAAGATAATCGGCACGCCGCCGCGAATGGCCACACCCGGACGAAATTCCGAGGTACTGCTGGTGAATAAACGCTCAATACCATCCGCCGTGCGCCAGCTAGTGAGATGCGCGCCATAGGCGCATACGCCGGCGGTTGCGCCGGCAGCGGAATGCAAAGAGATGGCTTGAAAATCGTCTTTCGACATAGTACCGAACTCCAAATTATCCACTGCAGCAGATGCACAACTGCTGCTGTCATCGCACTTTATCGACCCGTTCATCACGCGATCTGAACTGGTGATTGTTTCGCGACGACACGAGTGGCGCGAGCATAAGCGATCGAATTTGTAAACACACGGGTTAGAGATCTACCGACTTGCATAGAAGTCTTGCATCGCTCACGCCATGTGTATTAATGTATCAATACACATGGACAAGGAACTCTTCACCATTCAGCCCGCTGCGCCCGAACCGATTTATCGGCAGATCATGGAGCAGTTGCGGCGGCTGATCGCCAGCGGTCAAGTGAAGTCGGGTGAAGCATTACCATCGGTGCGCGAAGTCGCCGGTCATCACGCCGTCAATCCCATGACGGTATCGCGTGCCTATGGATTACTCGAAGCGGAAGGTTTACTCGAGCGGCAGCGCGGCAAAGGCATGGTGGTGGCGGCCACTCGCAAGCGCCCACAATCGCACGATCAACGCCTGGATCATCTCGAACCGCGTCTGCGCGAACTGGCGCGACAGGCGCGCGAGCTAGATCTGCCCGCCAAACAAGTTATCGATCGACTGCGTTCACTGATTGAAGAAGATGAGGAATAATAATCATGCAAGCAGCACTGTCATCTCGAACAAGCCAACAAGACACGGACTCGCCGGTGCACTGCCGGGATATCTATAAAAGTTACGACGGCATAACTGTATTGAGCGGCGTGAACCTCGATATCCCCACCGGAGCGGTACTGGGATTAATCGGTCGCAATGGCGCGGGCAAATCCACCTTGATCCGCATTCTGCTGGGGTTGTCGATGCCCGGTCGTGGCGAAGCGTATGTATTCGGCGAACGCGCGTTGTACATGACCGATGCCAGCAAGACACGTCTTGCCTTTGTGCCACAGCAACCCGACGCGCTCGGCTGGATGCGCATCGGCGACATGCTGGATTTCATTGGTACGTTTTATCCGCGCTGGGATGATGAATACGCACGCAACACGCTGCTGCGGTCCGGCCTATCATCCGACAAACAACTTGCTAAGCTATCGCCCGGTGAACGCCAGCGCGTGGCACTGATCCGCGCGCTCGCCGTGAACCCCGAATTGCTGGTGTTGGATGAGCCCGCCTCTGCTTTAGATCCGGTAGCGCGCCGCGAACTGCTGCGTGAAATCGCTTTGCGCGCCGGTGAATCGGGCACTACGGTGTTGTTCTCCACGCACATCGTTTCCGATCTCGAACGTGTCGCATCGCATGTGGCCTTCCTGCATCAAGGTCGATTGCTATTCAACACGTCAATGGATGACCTCAAGGAAACACATATCCGCGTGCATGTTCCCGCCGCAACGATGCAACGTGTCGAAGGCAAGTTACCCGGTGAGTTATCGCGACGATATCGTCATGACGGCAGTGCGAGCCTTGTGCTGGCTCGTCTTCCCGACACAGACTGGCCCGAGATCGCACGACAACCCGATGCGCGCATGGATGTGCTCGGACTGGAAGACCTGTTCGTGGAAGTCACGGAGTAATCCCACCATGCATCGACTCGTTCTCCCGGGCGCGTGGCGCTGCTTTTCGGTCTGCAGTCGTACAGCGCTGCAATTTGAAATGCTGTGCTTGCTGTATGCCATGATCGTGACGCTCAGCTTGAGCGGCGCTGCTATTAATCCTGGCATGCTGCCGGCTGCAACAACCATATGCTGTGCCCTATCGGCTATCTGCATGAGCGTTGTCGGCGACGGTTGTTATGCCCTGATGCGCACACTGCGCGACACGCAATGTCCCGGCTGGCGCAACGTTGTATTAAAAGCTGTCGGTATGGCCAGTCTGTGTCTGCTGGTGCTGCCGATGACGTTGATGATTGCCATCAATCATAGTCTTTCAGCCGCACTGTACGTCGCCATCGCTGGTATGACCGGCTTACTGCTCGTTTTGCTACGCAGATCGCTGCACAGCACATCGACCGACACGCTACTTTGGCGTTCCCTGCTGATCATCGCCCCTTTATTGATGGTGATCGTTGTTGTAAGAGAACTTGCTCAAGTCACGATCGTCCTATCTTTGCTTTTGCTACTGCTGATCGCCGTCGCATGCCGAAACGCGTCGTGCCTGCTCAGCAGGCAACCAGAGCGCTGGCTGGCAACGAGCGAGCACAACCATCCAACACACAGACCGGCAAACATTAACTATTCATTCCGTCACATCAAACCTGGCGTTATACCAACGATGCGCGTGTTTCTTGGCAAACCCTACGCGCCAGTCACCGGGAAAAAACGCCTGCAACAACTGGCGTTGCTTATCGCAATATTGGTTATGCCATCCGTTGTGCTGTTCATCGGCGATAGTGATCATTCAAGCGCGGGCTTCCTTAAAGCATGGCGATTGACCGCACCGCTCGTAACTTGTCTCATCGCCATCGTCATCTGGATAATCTTCATGTATAGAGCGCATGCCGCCATGCTCAGCGGCGGGCTGCAACTAAGCGAGCTGGCGCTTTTGCCGCACCTCGGCTCGTCGCGAAAACAGCTAGGTGGATTGCTCTACGCATGGTTTGGCGCGCCGACATTAATTGTGATTGCGCTCATGCTGCTCGGCCAACTTTCGGCACCGAAACAGACGCGTCAGTTTTCATTGGGATTGTGGGCATGTATTGCAATGTTCCTCTTGCTCTCAATCAGCCAGACTCTTGTTGGCATGCTTACCCGTACATCACGCAAGTCAGCAGAGACACCGTCGCCGCCGAAAGCAGGGCTCTGGGAGACAGTGATAGCGCCAGCATGGATTTCCTTATGGCTTTGCTTCGTGACCTTTTCTTCAGTGCAATACGGTCCATTTTCCGGCAACCACTTCTTGAGATGGTTTTCGCCTGGGTTGTGCCTCGCTTTCCTGCTTCTCGGCGCCATTCATATCTATCGACTTGCGCGACGTCCACATCCTTTCGTTGAGACCGAACGATGATTATTCGCGAATTTAAGAACGTGCGCCGCATCATCACTGCAGTGGTAGGCGGCAGGGTCCAACTACTGGTTTTCGCGGTATTCGCTTCGCTGACTACAGGGCTGCTCATCTTTGGCAAGGGACCGTCATCACAAGGGATCGCAACGGTGCTAAGCATCGCCGGAGGATTTTTCTGGTTCATGGCGGGCTCGGGATGTCTGGCCACCTTGCATCACAGCTACCAGCTGCGGCTGGCCGGCGTGGCCAGAAAAACGTACCAGATATTGCTATGTGCCTATGTATTGTTGTCGATATTGCCCGCGCTGCCTGCACCGTCGTTCATTGGCATGCTTGGCGTTAACACAGTCATCGCCACCCTGATTTTGCTGCTAATGATGCTGACGCCCGCCTGGTTTATTCCAGCGCTGCTCATGTTCTATGCATTCAAATACGGTTGGAGTGAATACTTACCTGCGGCTCCAGCCCGACCTTACACCTGGTGGTACGTCGCGCTGCCGTTGCTTAGCATAACTTGGTTGCGGTGGCGGACGGTGCGCGTGCACGACACCTCGGCGCAACACAATCCCACCATACTTGTCATATTGGGCAACACCGTCAGCACCGCCCTCTTTAGTACCCGCCCCAATAACTCTTTTCTGCAATCTCGTTGGTTGCTACCCAGGGGCCGCGACTGTCATGCACAGACAGAGCGGCTGCGTACGCTGATCGGAGTGTCGCTTGCACCGGGCGCGTGGCAACGCCAGGCACTGTTCAATTTTATTCTGCTGTTCGTCCTTTCGGTGGATGTAGACTTCGTGCAGCGACTTAGTCTGAGCCTCTCCGAGATCCGTACTAAGAGCATATTCATCCACGAAAGTATGATTACCACAATGATCGCCATTGCAGTGCTTTCGCTGCTCGCCAATATTCAATTTTTGTATCGAAAGGAAAGCAACGACCTTGCCGAACTCGCGCTACTACCCGGATTGCCGGCGCAGCGTAAAATTCAATGGCTGAAGCGCGCGATGCTCAAAGCCGCATGTCTGCAAGGTCTCGGCGTCGCTAGTGGTCTGCTGCTGATTGCTGCGTGGTTTCATCAACTGAGTTTTTCACAGTTGCCGGTTGCAGCAGGCAGCATCGTAATAAGTGCGTTCTTCACGACTACTTTGGCGCTGAATATTGCAACGTCGCCGCAAATGCGGGGTTCGTTGCTGCGATTGTACGCGTGGTTACTCGCGTTCATTCCCGGCGTTGCTGCTTGGTATTTTTTCGTTCGTGCCTTGATTGAAGCGAAAATGACAATGGCCGTCGTCAGTCTTCTGGTATTGGCGATATGGCTTGCGCTCGTGCTTTGGCTGCATGCAACGCGGCAGAAAAAGTTGGCGGCTTTACCGCATCCGTTTTTAGAGGTGAGCTGATCATCTTCCGGATGAATGAAGACGTGATTTCCTGACATTTACCTTGCTCTGCATGATGCCCGCGCCGCGTCCAGAAATTCGGCCACGCATGAAGCACACTTAATCTTTCACCAGTAATTCAGTCGAATGTTTTCACGCGCCATGTCCGTCCAATTTAGGTTCGTTGCCGTTGCAACGACCATGAGGCGAACATGTTCTCCAGCAAAAACTATCGACATGCATGGCTATTGATTGCACTTATTGCCTTGGCACCACTATGGGTGGTCGGCATGTTCGAGCGCGGCTACTGGACCCCCGACGAGCCGCGTGAAGGTGATATCGCCTGGCGTATGAGCGTTCAGCACGACCGTAGCTTGCCGCACTTGGCGGATCGTCTGTTTCTTGAAAAGCCACCATTGAGCTACTGGAATGCAGCGGCCTCCATTCAAGCCTTCGGCAATACACCAGCGGCGGCGCGCATGCCGAATCTGCTCTACGCCATCATCACTACGGTGGCGATCGGCATGCTGGTCTTTTCCATGACGGGAGCCATGGCCAGCGCGATACCGGCGGCAATCGCCGCCGTTGTCGCAGGCTCTACGCTAACTTCCTATCAAGTCGCTATCTGGCTCGCACCGGATGCCTGTCTGGTTGCAGGTTGCGCTATTGCGTTGCTGGGTTTGTATCGCGGTTATGTAGCGGTCGGCAGCCGCGAGAAATTTCTGTGGTATTCGCTCATGCATGTCGGCGCGCTGATGGGCTTCATGGCGAAAAGCGGTCCGGGATGGATCGTACCCGCATTAACAATGCTGGTGCTGGTTGCATGGGAACGACGTTGGCAGGAGTTGAAACGCCGGGAACTGTGGGCAGGTTCGCTATTGCAGCTTGCCGCCATCGGCGCATGGATGATCGCGGTATGGCATGAGCCACAAGGTGAAGGCGCACTGCGGGTATTGTTCTGGAATAACCTTGTCGGCCGCTTCGCCGATCTGCACGCTGCCGGCGCACTCGACTATGCATCTGCGCACAAGAACTGGTTCGGCAAATACTTTGTGGAATTGCCTTACTACCTGCTGCCGTGGACAGCGCTGATCTGCGCGGCGTTGCATCGTGCCTGGTCCAGCACTCGTATCGCTGGAGCCATCGGCACTCCCTGGCGTTTCGCTATTGCCGCTTCGTTGCCGTTTGTATTGCTGTTATCGCTAGCCACCACTGCGCGCAGCATTTACATCGCACCGGCATTGCTTGGTCTCAGTGTGCTGGTGGGCTTGTGGTGTAAGGATATCGACAGCACCCTGACGCAAGCGACTGTTCGATATGTTGCTGCCGCCCGCTACACCGTGTGTGTTTTCGTGGTGTTGTTGCTGGTCTCGCTGGGATTACTGAACATCGCCGAGCCGTCGATAAGTCTGTTAAGCGCATTCGTCATCGTTGCGATCGCCGCTGCGAGCAGCGTGTGGCGCTCGCTGCAATCGCAACGACAGCATCGCCTGCATGCCACTCTCGGCTGGTTGTATGCCGCCTATGCGCTTGCAATGGTAGTGGGCGGCAGCGCCATGATTCCCCAGATTGATCATTGGCAAAACCTGAAAATACTGGCTCAAGCCATCAAGCGCGATACCACCGGTCATGCGCTGGCGCTGCTGCAACCGGATGAAACCACCATCGCCATACTCGACGATCAATTGCAGACACCCAGCATCACCCTCGAAGGCTCGCAACAGCAACAGTTGCAACTTGTAACGCATTGGCTGCATAGCAACGCCGCGCATAGCTTGATCTTGATCGACTTGCCAGGACATGCCAGCGGCAAACTCACGCAGCTATTGAATCGATTTCGTAAGCAATCGATTCCTGATGATGGAATTCTGGCGACGTTGCAGCGTCAACATGTTGCGCGTTTGGTGGCACGTTATGAATTACCGCAAGGTCGTCGCTATGCATTGATAGAGAGTGAACAGCCGCCGTTGCTTGCGGGGAATGCCGCGAGGGCTACGCCGAAATCATGAGGCCATTAAAGTCGCAGAAATATATTTCTTAGAGTCAGACGCTTCGACAGGCTCAGCGACCGGAGGCATGGAATTCCGGTCACTGAGCCTGTCGAAGTGTCTTAACTCTGCTCGGCTAATAAACAATCATTCGTCGCGGTTAATCGCAAACAGAGCCTCACCGATTAGCATTACGCGCCACCACCAAGAGACCACCACCCGCTATAAACAACAACACCAGCGACAAAATGGAATAGCGGGTGCCGACAAACAACGCGGTCGTGCCCATCAACGCCGGACCCAGCACGGCGGCAAACTTGCCCATCATGTTATAGAAACCAAAAAATTCCCCGGCACGATCGGTCGGCACCAGGCTGCCGAAGTAAGAGCGGCTCAAGCTCTGCACTGCGCCTTGCACGAGGCCAATGGCCACCGCCATGTAGTAGAACTCGCGCACATCGTCCATGAAGACCGCAAACACGGTGACGCCCGCATAAACAACGATACCAACGATGATGCCGCCCAAGGTGCTGTAGCGATTGCCTAACCAACCAAACAGGATCGCCGCAGGAAAGCCGACGAACTGCACGATCAGCAGCGCCACGATCAAGCTGCTGCTGGGAAAGCCCAGCGCCAAGCCATAATCGACTGCCATCTTCATGACGGTGTTTACGCCATCGATGTACATCCAGTACGCGATCAAGAACATCAGCAACGCACGATAGCGGCGAATCTCGTGAAAGGTATGTTTCAACTCGACAAAGCCGGCACGCATTGCCTGCTGCAAAGGCAAAGCTTGCGCCGCATGTTCTTTCACGCCAAATAACAACGGCAACGCAAACACGGCCCACCACACTGCTACCGACAGAAACGACAGCTTCACCGCAGCGGCAGCGCCGGATAGGCCAAACAATGTCGGTTGCAGCGTCATCCACACATTCACGGCAAACAACAAACCGCCGCCAAGATAGCCCATGCCATAACCGAAGCCGGATACCAGATCGTATTGCTCGCGCGGCGACACATCGATCAACAATGAATCGTAAAAAATCATGCCGCCCCAGAAGCCCATCGACGCCACCACGTACATGGTCGCCGCCCATTGCCATGCGCCTTGCGCAACCCAGTACAAACCCGCACTGCCGACGACACCAAGCAGCGTGAAGCCGAGCAGGAAACGCAGTCGTTTGCCGCCACGATCGGCGATTGCGCCGAGCAGCGGCGCCATCACTGCCAGTACGAAGCTCGCAATGCTGTTGGCCATGCCCAATCTGAAGGTGCTCAGTTCCGGATCAACCGAACTGCTCCAGTACTGTTTGAAGAATATGGGAAAGAAGCCTGCCATGATGGTGGTGGCGAACGACGAGTTAGCCCAGTCATAGAATGACCAGTAAAGAATGGGCTTTTGACGCAGCGTGGCGAATAAGGAGCGTTGATTCATTGCCATGTCCGCCATCGAATTTCTTGTAGGGTTGAGGCATGCCTCAACCGTTCTTAAGAAGGGCAAGGCACTGATGCTGAGCTTGTCGAAGTATGCCTCGCCCCTACGTACCAGAATCAAATCATCACGACTGCATCTGCGCCAGATGCTCACGTGTTTCTTGAAACTTCAAATCCGACCAGCGTTCCAGCGTCAGGCCAAGGTTAACGCGTGTTGGTGCGAGATAAACCAATGCGCCCGAGTGGTCCACAGCAAGATTGTCATGGCCTTTGATGCGGAACTCATCCAGTTTTTTATCATCGCCATACACCCAACGAGCGGTGTACACGCTGACTGCATCGAAGCTGCATTGCACGCCGTATTCGTCGGCCAGTCGGAACGCCACCACATCGAATTGCAGTTGTCCCACGGCGCCGAGAATCAAATCGTTATTGCGCAATGGACGAAACAACTGCGTCGCGCCTTCTTCGCACAATTGATCCAGACCTTTTTGCAGAGCCTTCATGCGCAGTGGATCGCGCAACACGACGCGACGAAACAATTCGGGCGCGAAGTTGGGAATGCCGGTGAACATCACTGACTCGCCTTCGGTAAAGGTGTCGCCGATGTTGATGGTGCCGTGATTGTGCAAACCGAGAATATCGCCCGCGAAGGCTTCTTCAGTGTGCTGACGATCGGCGGCCATGAAGGTCAACGCGTCGCTGATGCGCATTTCTTTTTTCAGGCGTACATGAAACATGCGCATGCCCTTGGTGTACTTGCCGGAGCAGATGCGCATGAAGGCAATGCGATCGCGGTGCCCCGGGTCCATGTTTGCTTGAATCTTGAATACAAAGCCGGTGAGCTTTTCTTCACTGGATTCCACGGTACGACCAGTCGTCGCGCGTGGCAACGGACCCGGTGCGTATTCAACAAAGCTTTTCAACAATTCAGTAACACCGAAGTTGCTGATGGCCGAACCGAAGAACACTGGCGTTTGCTTACCGGCCAGATAATCCTGCAATACAAACGTTGGCGCTGCACCTTGCACCAGTTCCACTTCATCGCGAAACGCCTGTGCACGGTCAGCCAGAAACTCAGTGGCGGCAGCGCTGTGCAAACCGTCGATGGTATCGGTGGTACCAGCGCGGCCTTTCTCACCGGCGCGATACACATAGATGCGATCTTCGATCAGGTGATAAATACCCTGCAGGGCGTGACCCATGCCGATCGGCCAGGTGATCGGCGTGCACTTGATCTTGAGGATGGTTTCGATTTCGTCGAGTAACTCAATCGGTTCACGTCCCTCACGATCGAGCTTGTTGATAAAGGTCATGATGGGCGTATCGCGCAGGCGGCACACTTCCATCAGCTTGATGGTGCGATCTTCCACGCCCTTGGCGCAGTCGATCACCATCAATGCCGAGTCCACAGCAGTCAGCGTTCTATAAGTGTCTTCAGAGAAGTCTTCGTGACCGGGGGTATCGAGCAGATTCACCATGCGATCGTTGTAAGGAAACTGCATCACCGATGAAGTCACCGAGATACCGCGCTGTTGTTCCAGCGCCATCCAGTCGGAGGTGGCGTGACGCGCTGCCTTGCGACCTTTTACCGTGCCGGCAAGCTGAATGGCGCCGCCGAACAACAGCAGTTTTTCGGTGAGCGTGGTCTTGCCGGCGTCGGGATGCGAAATAATGGCAAAGGTGCGGCGGCGTTTAATTTCGTCTTGCAGAGCTGACATGGGTGAACGACGAGTGAAAAGGGGCGCGATTGTAGCGGATCGGCCGTGCGCTCGTGTCGCGTGGTTTGGTTCGCTGTGGGTTGGAATGTATTCCGACCTGCTCCGATCGCAGATGTCGGGATGAATCCCGACCTACACGCCGCTATCACTTGGCTTGCGCGGCAATTACCAGAAAATCGTCGGCGGAATCATGCGGCTTGGGCGCGACGCAATCCGGCGCTACGCACGGACTCAGCTTGAACAACACGCTGAGCTGATATTGATAAGCACTGTCGCCCGACGCTTCCCAATCGTCCGGCACCGTAAAATGCACTTGCTTGACCGCTCTGATCGCTGCCGAATCGAACTCGCCAGCCGGTTCGGAAGACACTACGACAGGATCATTCACCTTGCCGCGCTTGGTAATGGTGAACGCCACCAACACGCGACCTTGCACGCCCTGGCGCTGTAATGCGCTGGGATAGGTTACCGAACTCAGATCGACATTGAGCTGCGGCAAGGCGCGTTTCGCAGGCGGCGCTTCCTGCGCAGACAGCATGAAAGGTGACAGCAACACCGTCAGCAACACCGCACCCACAGTCGTCAGACGCGCTTTCATTTCGGTCATCCCAGGCTGAAATCGTTATCCGAATTGTTTTAGGGAAGACCTGATCAATTCCGTTCGTCCTGAGTAGCGCAGCGTGTCGAAGGATTCTTCACCAAAAATCAAAGAACGTTTCGACAGGCGCAACGCGAACGGGGAATAATCAGCCCTTCCTTAGAAATTGTCGTTGCTGCTTAGATAGCACAAAGCGGCGAGCGATAAACCAACCTGGGTCGCAGGGTCACGAAAAAACGCGAACCACGTCCCGAGTCCAGGACAATGCATGTCGATGCACGCCCATTAACAGCGTTCATCGATGCCGGCGGCTGTGTTCAGCGCCAGCTTGTACACCCACGCATCCTCACGATTCGGCGTGCCCTGGTAGTACGCCTTGCGCACGCCTACGCGCACGAAATTCAGCGATTCATACAGATGAATGGCCGCCGGATTGGAGGGACGCACTTCCAGAAAGGTATCGGTCATGCCCGACTTGCGCGCGTAGTCGAGCAGATACTGCAGCAGCTTGCGACCCACGCCTTGTTCGCGCAGATCGCGATGAATGCAGATGTTGAGCAGATGTGCTTCATCGGCACCGAACGACATGATGGCGTAGCCGAAAATATCGCCGCGCGTTTCGACCACACGACACAGATATCCGACGCGCACGCAATCGCGAAAGATGCCTTCGCTCCATGGAAACGGATAGGTGTCGTGTTCGATCTCGATGACGCGCGGCACATCGGCAAGCGTCATCGCGCGCACCCGCACCACCTGGGTCAATTGTTCGCGCGAGGCCGCATTCATGTTGATCTCGCCGGCGTGGCCGCATAGGTACGCAACGCCAGTTGCAAATCATCCCAGGCTTTACGTTTTTCACCGGGGCTGCGCAACAGGTAAGCCGGATGATAAGTAACCACCACCGGCCGCTGCGCAGCGCCAAGGTGATGGACGCGACCGCGCATCTTGCCGATGGGTTCATCAGTGGCGAGCAGGTTCTGTGCAGCAATGCGACCCACACATAAAATCACGCGTGGGTTTATCAGCTCGATCTGTCGCGCCAGATAGGGCGCACAACAGGCTGCTTCTTCCGGCTTGGGATCGCGATTGCCCGGCGGACGACACTTGAGCACATTGGCGATGAATACCTGTTCGCGCGGAAATCCCATTGCCTGCAACATGGAGTTGAGTAGCTGCCCGGCACGACCAACAAAGGGTTCGCCCTGACGATCTTCTTCCGCTCCCGGCGCTTCACCGATCACCATCCATTCAGCCAGCCGATTGCCGACACCGAAAACAGTTTGCGTGCGCGTGGCGCTCAATGCACACAATGTACAGCCGCGGACCTTGTCGGCCAGCTCATCCCAAGCTAATGCAGCAACGGGCGACACAGCAGCGGTATCGATCAATGCGGCCGAATCATGCGTTGTCGTTTCAACAGCGACTGGCTGATGTTCGTTTGTTGCAGGCAGCGGCAACTGGCGACGCACCCACACGTCGACATCCATTGCTTTCAGATAGGCAAGTTGCCGCGCATTCACGAGCGTTTGACCACCACGTTGTTAGTGCACTTCAATAACATCATGGTTGCGACGCACTGCCCGCATGACTGCGACTGATACGTCGCCACAACCATAGCAACGGCGCCGATGCCGCATAGCTGCCAAAACTCAGCAGCAAGGCTTCGGCCGGGCCGGCGGCATAAATCGCGTAAATCAGCGGCACCAGCACCAGGTAAGCCACCGGCACCTTGCCGCGCAAGTCCAGACTTTTGCCGCTCCAGAATGCAAACCTGCTGACCATTAACGCGCCGATGAACGCGGTCACGGCAAAACCCAGAATCAGCGCCGGCAACCCATCGACATCGTGTTCGCTGGACACCCAGATCAAGCCGGCCACACAGGCAGCCGCAGAAGGACTGGGCAGGCCTTCGAAATAACGTTTGTCACTGCTGGCCACCTTCACATTGAAGCGCGCCAGACGCAGAGCAGCACACACGGCATAAAAGAAGGCCGCCAGCCAGCCGATGCGCCGCCACAAGTCGCCATATTCGGCGATGCGCACCACGCCCCATTGATAGGCAACGATGGAGGGTGCAAGACCGAATGCCACCATGTCCGACAGGCTGTCGTACTCCTTGCCGAATGCGCTTTCGGTGTTGGTCCAGCGCGCGACGCGGCCGTCGAGGCCATCGAAAATCATGGCGATGAACACCGCCATGCCGGCGCGCGAAAAATTGTGGTCGATGGCAGCAACAATGGCATAGAAGCCGGAGAACAAGGTGCCGGTGGTTAGCAGGTTGGGCAGCAGGTACACGCCGCGACCAGGCTTGTTGTCGTCGTCGGGCGAGGTGACTTCTGGTTCAACATTCATGGACGATGGGTATCCGCTGACCGGCCTTAATGGGCATTGATGATCATCTTATGATAACAGGCACGCTTGCAAACCGAATTGGTCAACCCACCCGGACCAACCAAACCTGGTTAAAATCGCGCCGCTCCGCGACGGGCCATAGAGATCGACAAAGCGACATGACTCACAGAACCCAACCGCAACCTGTGCCAGCTTGATGTCAGCCTTCTGCCCCTGCCCTATTTATTACTCGATGATTACTCCGCGCTTCATTTTGCTGGTGTTGCTCGCCGCGTCACTGCTGACGCATGGCGATCTGGCACACGCCGATCAGCAACGTGACCCGGCACTCGGGCCATTGCTGCAACGTGCGCTGGCCGACGGTCGCTGCTTTGAAGACAAGTACGATCGCGCGGTATGGTTCGCAGCGATGGAGCCGCGCTTGAAACGCATCATCACGGACGATGACGAGCGCACGTTGATTCTGGAACAGGTGCAATGCGAATCGAAACGCCTGCAACTGCCGCCACAACTGGTGATGGCGGTGATCGATGTGGAAAGTCGTTTCAACCGTTGGGCGACTTCATCGGCGGGGGCGGTGGGACTGATGCAGGTCATGCCGTTCTGGCCGCAGCAGCTTGGCATGCAGAACAAGCAATTGGTAGAGATCCCACACAACATCCGCATGGGCTGCACCATTCTCAAGTACTACCTGGAACGCGAACGCGGCGATTACAGCCGTGCCCTGGCGCGTTATAACGGCAGCCTGGGACGCCGTAACTATCCGGATCTGGTGCTGGTGCGTCTGGCCAATCACTGGCAGTTCAAGTAACGCGTCTTTGCCGCCCGCGCTATCGCGGACGCAAACTCACAGCGTTCGAAAATCCTCATACTCATCGCTGCCGACATCCACATCGACTGACTGCACATCCGTCACATGAGCGGCCGGCGGACCGCGCCACAACCATTGTTGCAATGCCTGTAACGCGGCAGCGTCACCTGCGGCCACTACTTCGACACGGCCATCGGCCAGATTTTTTGCGTAGCCTGTCAATCCCAGTTGCACTGCTTGCTGCCGCGTGCTGGCGCGAAAGTACACGCCCTGCACGCGACCCGATATCCAATGTCTCTGCGCGTTGGTTGCCTGCTTATTGCTACTCATGATGATCGCCCGAATTAATCGCCCAAAGCGACGCTTCACTGGCTGATGCGTTGCGCTTCGATAGCTTTGGCGCGCGCTTCCTGCGCCCGTTCACCGGCGCGTTTGTATCGCACTTCCTTCAGCGCGGCTTCTGCCTGCGCCATGGCCGCACGGGCTTCCTGCATTTGCTGCGGCGCTTTCAAATCGCCGCCTGCCTGGGTCGCAGCATCGATAGCCTGACGCGCATCGCTGATTGCTTGAATAGGCACTGCCGCACAAGCCGACAACGACAACATGGCCCATGCAGCCAGCAACACGGCCCAGCGTGTGTGCCAATGCGTGAGATGGATGGTTTCTGACTGCATCATGCAATGTATCTGTCGATCACAAGCAACAAACAATCGGCGCTCCGACCGAAATATTGACCAGCGAGGTGCACTGACCCTAACAATGGCACTCGGGGGAGTCAATCGAGCCGGGCATTCGGCGCGACATATGATTCCACGTCGGCGCTATGCCGGACAGCGGCCTCTGACTACAATCGCTGTGGTTTGCCTATTCCCTTATCTATGCAGCGAGCATCGCGTGGCCGAAATTCTGGTGTTGTATTACTCACGCAACGGCGCCACTGCGGCGTTGGCGCGCCAAGTGTGTCGTGGCGTCGAAGCGGTGAACGGCATGCAGGCACGCTTGCGTACCGTGCCGGCCGTATCCGATGTCACATTGCCGCCACAACCGCCGGTGCCTGCGGCAGGACCACCCTATGCCACCGCTGACGATCTGCGCGACTGCGCCGGCCTGGTACTCGGCAGTCCCACCCGCTTCGGCAATATGGCCGCACCACTTAAATATTTTATCGATGGCACCAGCGCCTTATGGGCCAGCGGTGCATTGCTCGACAAGCCCGCGGCGGTGTTCACCTCCACGCAGACCATGCATGGCGGTCAGGAAACCACCTTGTTGAGCATGATGTTGCCGCTGCTGCACCACGGTATGTATCTCGTCGGCCTGCCCTTCACCGAAGCGGCGTTGACCCGCACGCAATCCGGCGGCTCGCCGTACGGTGCCACCCATGTCGGCCAGCATCACAGCGAACCAACCTTGACCGACGACGAACAAATTCTCGCGCGACTGTTGGGCGAACGTGTGGCGAGCCTGGCGTCACAACTGCGCACCACATCATGAACGCGCTAACCACTCAACAAGCGAATACACGACGCTTGGTACTGCTGTGCTGGACGGCGTTGTTTGCCCTGGTCTGCGCGCGCCAATTGCAACAAGGCTTCAGCGCACTGACCATCATGTGGATTGTGCTGTTCTCGCTGCCGTTGTTGCTGTGTTTGCGCGGCTTGCTACGCGGCAATCGCTACACCTACAAATGGGCCAGCATGTGTGTGCTGCCCTACTTTGTGGTCGGCATCACCGAAGGTGTGGCCAATGCATCGCTGCGTAGCTGGGCGTTATTGATGCTGGCCGCATCATTGCTATGGTTTTTCGCCATGCTTGCCTTTCTGCGCGTCAGCCCGGCACAGGCGCGGTAACATCGCCGCCATAGCGACAGACACGAAGGTCTGTTCCCGTTGTTAATAGAGCTAGAGAGTTTTAGTGAGCAGCGCTGACTGCGCGCTCTCAGTGCCCACCGTGTTCACCGACGATATCGCGAAGTACCAGGTGCCACGCGCAAGGCCGGTGACCACATAACTCGACGCTGTCGCAGGCACTGCCACACTGTGCGTCAACGCCGCAGATGAGGTCCCGTAGTAAATCTTGTAAGTGTTGAGATTGGTCAGTGTGCTGCTATCAACATTGGTCGTTGGCCGCGTCCATGACAAGGTCACGCTGCTCGACGCAGTGACCGTCAAGGTGAACGGCGCAAGCGCTGCACTCGCTTTGCCATCGCTGACACTGATAATGATGTTGCCGGTGCTGCCTGCAGCGGTGGGCGTGCCACTGAGCTTGCCAGTCAACGTATCGAAGGTTGCCCATGATGGTTTGTTGGTGATGCTGAAACTCAAGGCGCTGCCATCGGCATCGGTCGCCTTGGGAGTGAAGCTGTAAGTGCTGCCGCTGGATACGGAAGTTATCGGTGTACCGGTGATAGTCGGCGCAGTCCAGGCAGTAATCGCAAACGCGGGCAATGATGTGGCAGTCGTTCCGTCGCTGACCTTGATGATGATGCTCGACCACTTGCCAAAGGTGGCAGGCTTACCGCTCAACAAACCCGTTGCCGTGTTGAAGCTGGCCCATGCGGGTTTGTTGGTAATCGAAAATACCAATGCGTGATTCTCCGGGTCCTTTGCAGTAGGTTGAAAATAGTACGTGCTGCCCACCTTGATGCTGCTCGCCGGATAGCCGCTGATGGTTGGCGGCTGATTCGCGGCAAGCACCGGCAGCGCCCAGCACGCCATTGCAGCAATAAACACAGCACGCACGAATGATCCGGCTAAACGCATAGTCAGTTTCTCGATTGAAGTAAATGAGTTGTCGAACGAAGCGCCGCGTTGCTGGCTCTATGTTTTCGCGCGGCGAGTCAGATCATGTTCAGCCGCGCACCCCTGATGGCGGTCGTGGCACTGGTTTGAATAATTGCCGGAACGTACTGCCTGATAGCGGCTTGGAACCGTCCGATAACTTGCCGTTGTAATCGCTTGCGGGATAGTCCCAGTAGTTGTGATACACCGCCGTGCTTTGACCGATCCAGCTTGCCATTTGCGTGACGAAGTAAGGGTCATCGCCGCCGCCATGACCATCGGGCCGCGTACCGGTTGCCCATTCTGGAAACGACGTCGGTTTGTTATGCGCGCTGGCAAAGCTGCGATGCCATTGCAGTCCATATTTTTGCGTCAAGAGTTCATTCCATCGATCGGCAGGCGCAGTCACTCCGCTCCAGCTCTGGTTGTAAACATCCTGGCCGATGATGTCGACGTAACTATCGCCGGGATAGACTTTGTCCGCAGCAATCTGCTGCTGGCCTTGCGCTGGGCACCAGTCAAAGCGAAATGCCGCGCCCTGCACGCCGCGCATCGCAGTGACAATGCGTCGCCAATAAATCACCCAGTTAGTAGGATCCTTGGCAGCGGCCCAGGGATACCACCCGCCGTTGAATTCCCAGCCCAAGCGAATGATTGCGTTGCCATAACCTTGGTTGACGAGTGTGGTCGCGAGCTGTTTGAACTTGTCGTCGAATTTTCCCGCAGCGCCTTCGGCAAGCGTATTGGCGCCGGCCGGCAGCATGGGCACGGAGAACACCACTTTGGCATTCGTTGCGCGCCAGCAATTGGCGCTCCAGTTCGCGCCATCCGCCATCGCTTGCCACGAATCGGAAGCGACGAAATCGAGCACTTGATCCGGTTGCCGTCCCAACCATCCCACGAAGTTGCTCAAAGCGGTGACGCCAGTGCAACCAGCCCCTTCATACACACCTATCGAAGCTGCTGATGCGCGACCGTAAGGAAGCACTGACAACAAGATCAATAGCAACGAAACCACACGCATGCTTGAACCCCATAATTGTGTTGCTGCTCGATTAGCGGTACAGCGCAGCGAATCACCACAGTAATCACTGCAGCGCCGCTAATCGGCAGACATAGTTCGCCATACCCACTGGGTTCAAACCAGAATCGCAACACTGGAATGCTGCGTTGTTGGTCTCGCATTTCTTAAGTAGATCGACACTGCGGCGTGCATAAGGACGCAAGTCGTCTTTCAGCCATGATCGATTTCATGTGTATCAACATGCAGATGCATGCTTTTCGTCATCCGATACAAACTGTCCCGCGGTAGGGGCTGGTTGTTTGTTTTTGCGTTATTAATGCGATCTATTAACGCTTACCGACATACCCGCATGAGCAGGCGACGTAGGGAGAATTAGTCGGTGACCATCCATGGTATACATCGATGTGCTGATGCGGTTATGAGATGCGCAGCGACACGCTTGTTAACCCACAGTCGGTCACTTCGTCAGACGGCGTGCATTGGCCGCGTAGGAGTGAAACTTATTCGCATCCTTTACCGCCAACCTCAGTCGTTTTGTCATTGCGGAGCGACGGTCGCTGCCATACGCTCTTATCGCACACATGTGCTTACTCATGCCTCGATAACAACGTCGTCCTTATTGGGCAGCAACATCCATGATGCACCTCGACTTGATCACAAGAACTGAAGGCGACTTCATTTACCGAACGGCATTATTGAGTAAGGACTCGAAGCTCAAGAGCATCAAATTGAATTATCGGCTGCTCGGCAACAATGTGCCGGAACAACCAGCTGCAATGGATGGCTTTGCGTTCGCGGTGATTCTCAATGCAATGAAACATGGCACAGCGCTGCATATTCACGGACCCGTGACGCGCGTGGCGCTGTACAACCTCGAAGAACTGCAGCAGGCGTGGAGCTCATGGCGGCCCGAAGTCTATAAACATATCGACATTGTCGCCGACAAGATCATCGACAAGCCGCCACCCATCGCCAGCAACGCGATACTGGCTTTTTCCGGCGGACTGGATTCAACCTTTAGTGCACTGCGTCATCGGTTGAAGCTCGCCGGCAGCGGCAGCTACGACGTGCGCTCGGTATTGATGGTGCAAGGTTTCGACATCGGCCGCGACAACGATGCGTTCTTCAAGAAGGCGGTTGAACGCTCGCAGAAATTTCTCGACATGTTGTCGCTGGACACGCGCTTGATCATGACCGACAGCGAGAATCCTTTGTTTCAGGATTGGGAAGACTCGCATGGCGCCGAGCTTGCCTGCTGCCTGCACCAGTTCTCCAATGAATTCGCCTTCGGCATGATCGGCAGCACCAAGCCCTACAACGGACTGGTGCTGCCATACGGCTCGAATCCCGCCACCGATCACTTGTTATCGGGCAGTGGCTTTTCCATCGTGCACGACGGCGCGGGTTTCTCGCGAACCGCGAAAGCCGAAGTCGTATCGCGTTATGGATTCGCCACCAGTCAGTTGCGCGTGTGCTATGAAGGCAAGCTGCAGTATCGAAATTGCGGACAGTGCGAGAAGTGCATGCGCACCTATTTGAACTTCCTTGCCGTCGGCATCGCGCGCCCCGCCTGCTTCGATACGCTGCCGGATCTTTCCCTGGTAAGCAGCATCAAAACGCATAACGAAGCGCAACTTGCCGAACTGATTTCCATCGTTGAATTCGCGCGCAAGCGCAACGTCACCGCGAAATGGGTGGACGAATTGCAACAAGCCATCGGCAACTATACACCGCCGAGCAAACGCAGTGTCTGGAGCACCAAGCTGCGCATCTCCACCAAGCGCATGCTGGCCAAAGGATTGGGATACATCGGCCTGCGTCGCCCGATCAAGGCAGCCATGCATCGTGTGTATGAAGCGAATGCTTCATCGGCGTTGCAATCGCCGCTGCCGCCTTCGTCGTGATGAATGAAGCGGCAAGCTAAGAGCTTAAGACTCTTATCAACAGCAACCGTTGCCTTTCACTAAATCACATTGCAAGGATGCAACGGTCGCTCATTGCGCAACACCCGCAAGACTTCGGCACTCGCGCGTTGCCGCAACTCCAGCAGCGAGGCATCGGAAGTGAACGCGATATGCGGCGTGATAATCATGTCTTCGCGCTGTAACAACTCGGGCGGTGGCGATGGTTCGCTTTCGATGACGTCCAGCGCCGCACCAGACAACCAACGTTGATCCAATGCAGCAAGCAATGCCTCGGTATCCACCAGACCACCACGACTGACATTGACCAGCCAGGGCCGACGTGCTGCGCAAGCGCGCAAAAACTCGGCATCGATCAGATGATGCGTGTCCGGCGTCAATGGCAGATTCAATACGATGGCATCGGCTTCGCGTTGCAAGGTGCTGAGGTGCGCAACGGCAATGCGTTCCGCCAACGGTGCGAGATCGGCATGCGTGGCCAGCAAGCTTGGCGAGTTCACCAGCACGCGACAGCCAAAACCATTAGCCAGCTTGTGCGCAGTGCGTTTGCCGATATGCCCATAACCGATGATGCCCACACAGCGGTTCGCCACGCGTCGCAATGTCGGCGCTGCTGAGGGCTGCCATAAACCTTGCTTGGCACGTCGATCCAGTACCGTCACACCGCGCCATGCCGCGAGCAGCAAGGCGACTACGTGATCCGATACTTCTTCAACACAGTAATCGGGAATGTTGGTGACCCAGGCGCCACGCGCGGTAGTCGCCGGTATATCGATGTTGTCGAGACCGACACCCATGCGTGCGACGATGCGTAGTCGCGACGATGCAGCAATAGCGCGCCCCGTGACTGGCGCCCAGCAAGTCATGATGGCAACGGGATCGTGCTGTGCAACGAGTTGCTCGGTCTGTTCCGCCGAGCCTTCGCTGATGGGACCGACCACCAAGCGATAACCAGCGGCTTCGATCATTTCGCGCTCGACCGATAGATCCGGCCACGGATGATCGGTCAATACCACAGTGTCAGCAGTCACGCGTGCCTACTAATGAATGTGACTTGTGAATCTATTTATGAGTTTTTTCGGCACGCGCCTTGGCGATCAATTGATCGGTGCGCGCCAGCCATTCGGCGTAGTTCTTGGTGCCTTCGTTCAACACCACATACTTGCCGTCGACCACCAGTGCGGGCGTGCCCTGCACGCGATAGGCTTTCATCATCTGCTCGGCGCGCAGCACGCTCGACTTGGCGCTGAATGAATTGTACGCAGCGGCAAAGTCGGCCGGATTCACACCTTGTTGGGCAACGAATGCAGCAACGCTTTGGTCATCGAACAGCTTGACGTTCTGCACATGAATCGCGTTGAAAATGGCGTGATCCAGCGAGTCGAGCTTGTCCATGGCTTGCAAGGCATAGAACAGTTGCGACACCGGCTGCCATGCGGCGCGGCCCAACGACACCGGCACACGTTCAAACACCACATCCTTCGGCAACTTGGCAGCCCACGGCGTGACATCTGCATAGAACACAAAACAATGTGGGCATTGATAGGAGAAGAATTCGGTTACCACGATCTTGGCGGGATTGCTGGTCGGCTGTGCCGGACTTAACAACTGATAGTCCCTGCCTTCCACCAGGGCATCGGCTGCCCATGCCGATGAGCCACAAGCCAACATCAGCCAGGCAAACAAACCAAACAAACGGTGACGCATTTGAAATCCCCGAAAAACCCAATAAAGAAATCCCAGAAAAAATTGAACCGCGCATTGCACTGCAAGCCTGCCCTTCTGACGGAACCGCCTGCAAGACGTTCCATCATAAGCACAGCAGCGGATAAAGGGCATATCGATACCGATGGGCGGTGACGCCATTCGGCGGTACCGATCTTAGAGCCTATGCAAAATCTCGATCAAGGTAGAAGAACAACCATTCGTCACCCCCGTGAAGGCGGGGATCCAGTATTTTGAGTCGCTTCGCGACACGTTATTGACTGGATTCCCGCCTCCGCGGGAATGACGATGCAAAAGTCGGAGCGATGAATGGCAGATTAATTTTTCGTTAGCCGGCCTTGTTCAACGTCGCCAGACCTTTCAGCGTTTGTGCGCAGGCAGTTGCCGCTTCAACGCCTTTGATTTTCAGATGCTCGCGGAAGTAATTCTGATGTTCGGCGTGCTCATGAAAATGGTGCGGCGTCAGCACGACCGAAAACACCGGTACTTCGGTTTCGAGCTGCACCTGCATCAGGCCGTTGATCACAGCTGTCGCCACGAAGTCGTGACGATAAATGCCGCCATCGACCACCAAGCCGCTGGCGACTACCGCCGCATACTTGCCCGACTTGGCCAACAACTTCGCATGCAACGGAATCTCGAACGCACCGGGTACTTCGAACACGTCTATCCGCGTGCTTGCGTAGCCATGCTTTTTCATGGCGGCGATGAACGACTCACGACCACCGAGCAGCAAATCCCGATGCCAGGACGACTGTACAAAAGCGATACGCTGCGGGATCAGCTTGGGAGAATTCTTGGTAACGACTCGACGCGGATTCACTTCAATTCCTCTGCGAATAATTCTGCTGAGAATGAGGGAATCGGGGCGTCGACACTACTCGCGTGACTCGCAGGCATGCGTGTGCACGAACGCAGTTTCGCTCTCGTAACCGGACTTGACTGAAAAAATCAGTGATACCGTCGGCCTCGGAATCGCACCGAATCTGCTGTCCTTGCCAAAACATTAATGCATCGGCAAGCGCCCGCGGGCTACCGGGCCACTGCCGCTGCGCAACTTAAAACTGCGCCACAAGCAATCAGACCCGGATTACCGCCGGTGGGGAATTGCACCCCGCCCCGAGAACTTCGGCTGCAAATGTAGGCCATTTGCGACCGGCGCGTATGATGAAGGCTGTGCCCCGCACGATGCAAGTTGAACTGCGAAGCAGCTTGTATGCCGCTCGCTACGCATGACGCTGCCGAGCTACGCCGCTGCAATGATTTTGGTCGAGCAAGCTGAATGGATTTCAGCATCAAAATTGGTGATTTGTGTGCGCTGTTTCACGCCGTCCACTGGTAACCCGCGTAGGCTCACAGCGTCGCCTGGATGCGAATGTTCTACCCGTCCCGCCGTATAAATTAGGCATCCTCGATCACCACGATACGGACGCAAGTCCACGTGAGCCGTTTCATCATGCAACAGCCTCGCCGCCCGACACCGACAATTCTTTTTAGCCGATTCATCTGGCTGCTGATGTTATTGCCCTGCGCAATGTTGCAAGCGCAGGTTGCGACTCGCGAGCCTGAGCAGAGTCGCATCATCGTCAAGTGGAAACAGGACACGGCACGCTCGCGCGTCCAGGCGATGAGCGTCACTCGCAGCGAGTTTCGCAACGTCACCGGCATGAGTCTTAACCCACGTCGCCATCTCGGCGATCGACTCGATGCGATCGAACTGGATCGCCCATTAAAGCGCGCCGAGTTTATGCAGGCGTTGAACAAGTTGCGCGCCCAGCCCGACGTGGAATATGCGGTGCCGGATGAGCGACGTTATATTTCTGTCCTGCCCAACGATACGTTTATTACTGCAACCAGTGGTCGTAGTGGTCAGTGGTATCTGCTCAACACCGAAGCATCGTCGATCAATGCGGTTGCCGCGTGGGATATTTCCAAAGCTGGCAGCAGCATCAGCAACAGTGTGATCGTTGCAGTCATCGATACCGGCGTACGTTTCGATCATCCTGATCTCGCCGGAAAATTATTGCCGGGCTATGACTTTGTCGATTGCGATCAAGCCAATTGCACCGGCGCGGGCACACACACGTTCCGCACCGCCAATGATGGCGATGGCTGGGACGCCGATGCGTCCGATCCTGGTGACTGGATCAGTAGCGCCGATCAGCAAACCTCGTTATTTGCGAGTTGCGACATCAGCGATAGTTCATGGCACGGCACACGTGTGTCAGGAATCATTGGCGCAAGTACGGATAATAGCGTCGGCATTGCAGGCACCGGCTGGAACACGCGCATCTTGCCGATTCGCGCGCTGGGCAAGTGCGGTGGCTATGACTCGGACATCATCGCCGGCATGAAGTGGGCAGCGGGACTCGATGTGGGTAGCGGCGTACCACTCAACACCAATCCGGCAAAGGTCATCAATTTGAGTCTGGGCAGCAGTGGCGCCTGTACTCAGGCGTACAGCGATGTGATCAGTACCTTGACCACCATGGGCATCACCGTGGTTGCATCTGCTGGTAACGATGGCGACGTCATTAATTCACCGGCGAACTGCAACGGCGTGATTGCGGTAACTGGTGTGCGTAACGTCGGTACGAAAGTGGGATTCAGCAGTTTGGGAACAGGCGCGACGATTGCCGCACCAGCCGGTAACTGCGTAAACAGCAGCGGCGCATGCTTGTACTCATTGGATACAACGACGAATCTGGGAACGACAACGCCTGGCACCAACTACTACACCGATCAACTCAACCCTAATCTGGGCACCAGTTTTTCCGCCCCGATTGTATCGGGCACGATTGCGTTGATGTTGGGCAGCAATGCATCACTATCATCAGCCGCTATTCGCACACGTTTGCAGGCCAGCGCCAAACCTTTTCCCAGTGCAACGGGAGTAGCCACCTGCCACATCCCACGCAGCGCCACCGATCTGCAGCAAGCGGAATGTGTTTGCACGCGCGCAACCTGCGGCGCGGGTTTGACCGATGCATACAATGCGGTGCTCGATGCCACGCAGGCGGTCGTGCCATATGTTCGCGGCGCGACTTCGATGACTACCAGCAGCACGATTGCACTCGATGCCAGCGGCAGCACCTTCAACGACAGCACTGCCAGTTACATGTGGGCAGTACAAAGCGGCAGCGCAACGTTGTCGAGTTCGCAAGGTGCACAGATCAATGTCACTGCACCGGCAACGGCGGGCAGCATTGATCTGTTGCTCACGGTCAACGATAACAACGGCCATAGCGCCACCAAGACACATAGCATCACCGTGTATGGCCCGCCCACCGCGCACATCAGCGGCGCAGCGACGATGACCGCGGGTCAAAGCATCGGTTTGGATGGGTCAAGCAGCACAGCGCAAGATAGCGGCGTGTTGACCTATACCTGGTCCATCGTCAGCGGCAACGGCGCGCTGGGTTCCAACGACAGCGCCTCCACGGTGCTGACTGCGCCCTCCACCAATGGCTCGGTATCAGTGAAACTGACCGTGACCGACCAGGAAGGCGGCACCGCCAGCACCACACAGGTGGTGTCGATTACCGGCGGCACTAATCCGGTCAGTTCAAGCAGCAGTAGTGCAAGTAGCGGCGGTGGCGGTGGCGGCGCGATGACAGTGATTGGATTGTTATTGTTGAGCGGCTTGTCGCTGCTGCGGCGATCTATGCAACGCGCTGCTACCTAGCGGATTGCTGCAGCATAGATTTCTCCCTTTCGGTCGAAATGACAGTGGTCCCTTACCAATAAAAACGGGCTCCGCAGAGCCCGTTATGCCGAAGCAGAAACGCGTTACTTGAGCATCAGCCCTTGGCAGTTAGCTGTTGCGCGAGTGCACCGAGATAGGTATTGAACCTTGGACCCAGGGTTGGATGCTTCAATGCGAATTCCACGGTGGCCTGCAAGTAACCCAGCTTGCTGCCACAGTCGTAGCGTTTGCCCTCAAATTCGTAGGCATACACGGCTTCGTCGGTCAGCAGATCGGCGATGGCATCGGTCAACTGGATTTCACCGCCTGCGCCACGGCCGGTGCGTTGCAGTTTGTCGAAGATGGTGCCGGTGAGTACATAGCGTCCCACCACAGCAAGGTTTGACGGCGCGCTCTGCGGGCGCGGCTTTTCAACGATCTTGCGTACGCGGCTTAAGCGCCCTTCGCGTTCATCGGTGGCCACGATGCCGTACTTGTTGGTTTCTTCCATCGGTACGGTTTCGACACCGAGTACGCTGGATTTGCGTTCGGCATACACCTCAGCCATTTGCTTCAGACACGACACCGGCGCATCGATCAGATCGTCCGCCAGATGCACAAAGAACGGTTGATTTTCCACCACCGGCCGGGCACAGAGCACGGCATGGCCCAAGCCTAAGGGAGAGGCCTGGCGAATGAATATGCAGCTTGCCCACGATGGCACGATGCCCCGGACGGCTTGCAGCAGGTCGTCCTTGCCCTGGCGCTCCAGCTCTTCTTCGAGTTCGTGGTCCGCGTCGAAGTGATCGGCAATCGCCCGTTTAGTGCTGCCGGTAATGAAAATCAGCTTGCTGGCGCCGGCCGACAGTGCCTCTTCGGCGGCGTATTGAATAAGTGGTTTATCGACGATGGGCAGCATTTCCTTGGGACTGGCCTTGGTGGCCGGCAAAAACCGCGTGCCGCGACCGGCGACTGGGAACACTGCAAATTGAATTCTTGAATCCTGACTCACTGCTCACCTCCACTGACGTCAGGTAATCATAACGCTGATCCTTGGCAGTTCTGTGACCTATGTTTGATTAACCTCAGGGTTGGCCTGTCATCCGTGCGATTAGAGTGTCGTAGGAAAACACCGTCGCACTGATTTGGCTCGCAGGGTCATTTCAACGCGAAGCGGCGTCGATCATTCTGGCTCGGTGTGACATCCCGGGTGTGCCGACGACCCTGTCAGCGAGGTAGTGATCTTTTGGCGTTGAGCAGAGCGCTTCCGTGCGGGCTACCTGCAGACGTACTTGCCTGCAGCACGATGGCAACATCCCGCATGTCACCACCGCAGAAAACCCATACCCGTACCCAGGATGTCACACCGAGCCAGAACGATTTGCCGCAGCGGCGATCAGCCGGTTTTTTTCACCTCAGTGGTAGCGCCGATCTGAATGTTGCCGCGGTTCTGCTGCAGCAAGTGCTCGCCGATACCTTTCACTTTGAGCAGGTCGTCGGCGCTCTTGAAGGAACCGTTCTTGGTGCGATAGTCGACGATCGCTTTGGCCTTGGCCGGACCGACGCCCTTCAATTCTTTGGCCAGCGTTACTGCATCGGCCTTGTTGATATCGACGGCTGCCATCGCCGGCACTGCCAATGCCAGCGCCAGGACGGCCGCCAGCAAACACCTCAATCCACGCAATGAATTGTTCATTGTCACACTCCATTTGTTAAGTTGAAGACGCCCGACCTGCAAATGCGTCGGGACGGACATGATGGTGACAGTGATCGATGCGACGTTGCGCACGCATTTCTGGTGTTAAACACCAGAAATGCAGTTACTCGGACAGGAAATTTTGTGGTCGTTCAGACCGATGAAATCAAGACATGCGCCGACTGGCGGGCGTCAACTCAAGGCGGCTGACCGGCGCCAAGGTATCCCAGCTATGACAACCGGGGCATTGCCAGAAATGCGAACCGGTGTTGACGCCGCAACTCACACAACGATAACGCTGCGTACGACGAAAAATCTTGGAGAGCGCGGCCGCAATCACGCCGAGCTTGGCGTCATCGAGTGTGGCCGGTTCACCAGCCAACGCGACCACCATGTCGCCGAGATTGGCATCCATGCGCAAAAAGTCAGGCAAGCAACGCAACAGATACCGCTCATCGAGAATGTTGGCGGCAATTGCCGCATAACCCAGCGCCGCACGCTGCGACACATCGTGCGTGTGCAGGCCCAGGCTGTCATCGACACTATCCATGCTGATATTCAAGGCACGCAGCGCATGTACATAGCGCGGCAAGGCTATGGGTAGCAAGTGTGGATGCAGCTCGATCACACGTTTGCACAACAAAGCGGCAGCACGCGCATCGCCGTCGGCCAGGACAAACTCGGCGCTGAGCAAACTGCCGCGGGGAAAGTTGCGTTGTGCGGCGAATGCTTTGTCCAGCAACTCGGCAGCTTGCGCGTTCTGTTTGTCGCGATGCGCTTGATCGGCAAGCTCACAGTAATAATGAGCCAGCGCGGTGGGATGTTCAGGTGAAGTAAATTCCGACAGACGTTGATACGTTGCGATCGCCTGCTGCCAATCACCTTGTTGTTCGTAAATGCTGAGCAGATTGCGCAGTGCGGCCGTGCGATGTGCCGGTCGATCAACCAATTGTTGAAAGCAGTCTTCAGCGCGATCCAACAAGCCGGCTTTCAGATAATCCTCGCCTAAGGCCAGCGCAGCCTGCTCGCGTAACAGCGGCGGGAGATCGGTGCGTTGCATGACGGTCTCGTGGACGCGAATCGCGCGTTCGACTTCACCGCGACGTCGATAGAGATGTCCCAGCGCCAACTGCGTTTCCACGGTGTCGGCATCGGTTTCAGCGAGCCCGCGCAGCACTTCCAGCGCCTTGTCCGGCTGCTCGTTCAACAAGTGATTCAGACCTGCGAAGTACTGTGTGTTGAACGGCTCAGTGCGTTTACCCGGCTCGGCTTTACGCGATTGGCGACGCAGTACCTGGCTGCCGAACCAGCCGGCACACGCCGCCAGCACCAAGGCCAGCATCAGATCAATGGGCAGATCGGTAAACATCAAGTCACATCATTGCGCGGCTCGTTACGCTGCGCGTCGCGCCTCGCCGCCTGGGTGCGCGCACTGGCCTCGGCCAGCTTTAACGCACGCCGTAAACGACCGCGTTCCGCCAACAGCTCCGCGACCCAGCGACCGCGCATCAATACGCCGACGACAATGCCGGTGGCAGTCGCAATGATCAACGCCAAGCCTAACGGCAGATTGAGATTGAACAACGCCAGCTCAACCGCGACCACCGTGCGATTCAGAACAACAAACAACATCGCCAATATAGCGACGGTCAATAGCAACAAAAAAAATCTGGTGCGGCCCATAGGGATCAAGTCTAACAGCCTGCTTAAAAAGCTGTTTAAAGTTCGGGTGGATCGGGATGAAGAGCATGCCAGTGGTGATGGCGAATGTAGGCTTACATGGCTGTTGATATGGCTGGATTTGAGCACTGACGCTTCGACTCCGCTCAGTGAATCGAATCTGTCGTAGGGGCGGTTCGTGAACCGCGCTCTGAAAAAGAAGGGCCGTTCGCGAACGGCCCCTACGCAATACTTCCAGTCGCTTAGCGGAGTCGAAGCGTCTGGAATTCTCGGTATTTTGATCACTTCGCAGTGAGGAAAAGGGATTCGCCGATCACGCCATCACCCCAACTGCTAAAACAAAAAAGCGGATTCAACATGGTTGAACCCGCCTCGTAATTAGTTATCGATGAGTGATCACTACATCGTCTGCTATCTCATCCCCTGCCATTCATTCTCTGATCGGCATACCCGCACTGGCATCCACCCGTTCGCGCAATTCTTTGCCGGGCTTGAAGTGCGGCACATACTTGCCGGATAAGGCCACGGCATCGCCGGTTTTCGGATTGCGTCCCTGACGCGCCGGACGATAGTGCAGCGAGAAGCTGCCAAAACCACGAATCTCGATACGATCCCCTTCGGCCAATGCATCGCCCATGATTTCCAGCACTTGCTTGACCGCCAATTCAACATCCTTGGCAGGCAGATGCTTTTGCTTGGCAGCGAGAAGTTCGATGAGTTCTGACTTGGTCATGTCGTACGCTCTTGCCATCAATGCCACTGGCTATCGAGCGGTTGCTCGATAGCCAGATCGATCATTACGGATAAGTCCAGATTAATTATCTGGCTTAGTTATCCTGACCCGCAATGTGTTCCTTCAACAGATCGCCGAGGCTGGTGCCGGTTGAAGAGTCGGTGCGATAGTTCTGCATCGCTTCGGCTTCTTCATGCATGTCCTTGGCCTTGATCGACAGCGCAATGACACGCGACTTGCGGTCAACACCCGTGAACTTGGCTTCGACTTCATCACCGACTTTCAGCACCAGACGCGCATCTTCCACGCGGTCACGCGACAGTTCAGATGCACGCAGCTGACCATCGACGCCGCCGCCGAGGTCAACGATCGCGCCCTTGGCATCCACTTCGCGC